>Ga0105245_10001092_pt1 | contig 24608 bp, 16 predicted proteins | sample KBSM54metaG_FD_81523 | JGI IMG/M metagenome (GOLD analysis project Ga0105245, IMG submission 81523) | Miscanthus rhizosphere microbial communities from Kellogg Biological Station, Michigan, USA - KBS M5-4 metaG | ecosystem: Host-associated > Plants > Roots > Rhizosphere > Soil | place...
TCGCCGCAGACGCTCAGCGTTTGGGATCGAAGGCTCGATGCGGGGCTCGATACGCTGGACGTTGGCGCGTATTTCGACGTGGATCTGCGGTTTTTCAAGCGCGCGCGCCTCTCCGGCGGCGTGCGGGCCGATTTGCTCTCCGTGTCCATCACCGATCGCTTGGGCTACGATGTACCGCCCGCGCAAACCACTCCGGGGTTCATTCCGGGAGCCACGCGCGCCACTCAAGGCGTCGCGGTCGGGCCTCGCCTCACCGCTGAATACGAGATCGTCCGCGCGCTCACCGCGTCGATCTCGTATGGCGAGGGCTTTCGCTCACTCGGAGCGACCGCCAACGTGGCCACCTCTGCGGGCATCGCCGGCGAGGGGCCGAGCGTGCAGGAGGGCGCGCGCCCCTTCTCGAAGGTACGATCGTACGAAATCGGGCTGCGCGCGAAAACGCCGCACGAACGTCTGACGACGACCCTCGCGCTGTTCGAAACCCACGTCGCCAACGAGCTGGTGTTCGAGGCGACCTCGGGCGGATTCACGACCGAAGGTGCCAGCGTGCGGCGCGGCGCGGTGGCCTCGGCGATAGCCAAGCCCTTTCCCTGGCTACTCGCTTCACTCGCGGGTTCTTTTTCGTCGGCCACGTTTACGACGTTGGTCCCTGGTGTGTCACACTTCGTGCCCAACATCCCGCCGTTCCTGTTTCGGGCAGACGTGAGCGCGCACGGCGAACTGCTCGCCTTTCGAGGCGCTCCGCTCACGGGTCGCGTGGGAGTCGGTTACACGTTTCTGGAGGGCCGCCACCTGACCGACGCGATCGTGGGCCCGTCCGACCATCTACTGAGCGCGCACGCCGCGCTTCGTTACGATCGGTTGGAACTCGGCATCGAAGGCTATAACTTGCTCGGCCGACATTACGCCGATGATCGCGAATATTACGTCTCCAATTGGAGCCTTCAGCCTGGCACTCCGCTGGCCTCTTCGGCCACCCATCTCAGCGCGGCTCCACCGCTGACGTTGCTCGGCACACTGGCGCTGTACCTCTAGGCATCGTACTACCCTGAAGAAGTGATTGAGCTCGACTAGAGGCGATTTGCTGCATCGGAAGAAATGGCCGTTGGCCGTCAACGTTGCGCTGGGTGCACTGGCGGGGGCGCTGTACGTCGCATTCGATCTGATCTCCGAAGCCAGGCTGCGCGCGGGCACGCTCACCGGCTCACTAGCGAGCGCCCACTCACTCATCGATCATTCGATCCCGGTGCTGGCGGGAGCGTTGATCGGGCTCTCTGTGTATCAAAACCGGCTCCGCGCGCGGCTAGCGATCGCCGAAGAGAGCGCGAGCCGCGCAGAAGCGCTGCGCGTGCGGTTACAGAAAGTCGAGCGCGATCAGGCCGTGTGGGTGTTGGCCGCCGCGGTGCTGCACGAACTGAACAACCCCTTGCACGCGATCGGCCTCTTGCTGGACGAACATCAAGCCTGCCGAGGCAACGATGCCGAACGCGACGCGCTCGTGCAGCGTGCGCATGCTCAAGCACAGCGCGCGCTCTCGCACATAGAAACACTGCGCTCGATGCAAACGGGCGAACCGGAAACGCAGCGCATCGCACTCGGCAGCATGATCCGCGCCCTGGTGAGCGATGTGGATCCGCTGGCGCAGGCGGCAGGGGTGACGGTGCAAGCGCGCTGCGAGAGCGAAGCCTACGTGCTGGCGGATCCCGGCTATTTGCGCACGATTTTGGAAAATTTGTTGGACAACAGCCTGCACTCGCTGCAGGGCAGCCAGGGCGGCACGGTGACCCTCTCGCTTCGAACGGCGGACAAGCTCGTCGTCGTGAGCGTGAGCGACGATGGCCCCGAGCTGGACGAAAACGTGCGCCGAACGCTGTTCGATCCGCTCGGTACCACGAAGAGCCATGGCCTCGGCCTCGGCTTGCCGATCGCTCGCGCGCTGGCTCGTGCCATGGGCGGAGAACTTGCGCTCGATGCCAACGCACGCAAAGCCTTTCGTTTGGAACTGCCGCAGGAACCCGCGCCATGAAAAAGCTCGTGCTGCTGGTGGAGGACGAATTCGACACCCGCGAACTGCTCGCGCGCGCACTCGAGCGCGCCGGCTACGACTGCCTGACCGCAGCCAGCGAACGAGAAGCCATCGCGACTGCACGCACGGCGAGCGCGATCGACGTCGTCGTCTGCGACGTCGTTCTGGGAAACGACGCACTCGGCGGGCTCAAAACGATGACTGCGTTGCGCGCACTGGGTGTATCGGCGCCGGTGATCGTGGTGACGGCCTACGCGGACGTCGAGAAACTGACCGTCGCGCTGAACGAAGGAGCCGCGCATTTTCTCGAAAAGCCGTTTCGCGCGCCGCAATTGCTGGAGGTCATCGAGCGCGTCCTGTCCAACAAGAAGCCCCTCACGGACAGCGTGAGCGCATTGCTGGCTCGCGCGCAGCTCACGGAAAAAGAGCGCGCGGTCGCCTTCTTGCTACTCGACGGCTTATCCAGCAACGAAATCGCCGAAGTGCAGAAAAATAGCCCCAAAACCATTCGCCAGCACGTGAGCCAAATTTACGCCAAATGCGGCGTGAGCAGCCGCGCGCAATTCTTTCGGCTGATGTATTTGAGGCAAAGCTAATACTACTTCCTCAGTTACAGATGGCAAATCTCGATCGGCGCGAGTCGCGACACGCCACGAGACAAAAAACCAGGGCGACGCGCTTCGCGAGTGTCGACTCGACCTTGCCATCGCACCTGCTCAAGAAATACCGCCGCGCAGTCCAAAAGCTGCGGGCCACGGACAAGTGACTAAATAGTACTCGATCAATCTGGCCGCGGCAGACCATGGCGCGTTCTGAAAGGAACGAAGCGATGGGCAAAATAAGTTGGGGATCTGTGATTTTGGCGTTCGGATTGGCGGGGTGTTCGGGCGGAGCGCCGCCTTCAGCGGAGGAAGCGGCACTGGGTTCGGCTTCCGAAGGGGTGTCGCAGTTCATCAGCGACATTCGACTCGTCCAGCGCGGCTACGATACTCAAGGAAACGGGATCGTTCGGCTCAGCAAGGGCGAGGACAAGTTTCAGCTCAGCGTTCAGCCGGAGGGTTCGTACGCTATCTACAGTACCCTGGCACCGAACTTGTCCGACCTCTGGTTCTGGAATCAGGGGCGCTGCCACAAGGCCGGGACGTGGCTCGCCCCCTATTGGGATTGCCCCGCATTCGAGACCGATGACCACCTGGATGCCCATTTGTTGCCGGGAACTCAGGTCGTCACGTTCTATTCCTACTACGGTGTTTGGCCAAACACGAACAAGGAGGTTCACGACCGTTGGGCCACCCAGACCATCACGATCCCTCCGCTCGGGACACCGCCGGGCGGATTCGATCAGGGCCAGCTGTTCCGCTACTACAACGCGTCGACCGGAGATCACTTCTACACCACCTCCTGGTACGAGCTCGGCCCCGGCATCAACGGTTGGGCTTTCGAACAAGTCGCGGCGCACGTCGGCCAGCGGCCAGGGACGGTGCCTTTCTATCGCTTCGCCAACGGCCACAGCCACTTTTACTCGACCAACCTGAACGAAGGAACGAACGCGGGCTTCAGCCAGGAAGGCACCGCCGGCTACGTGTACACGAGCCAAGTCCCCAACTCGGTTCCGCTGTATCGCTACTACAACGCGGGCCTCGACTATCACTTCTACACGACGAACATCGCAGAACTCGGCAACGCCAACTCGGGATTCACACTCGAAGGCATCGCAGCGTACGTGCCGGCTGATCCTCCGAACTCGAGCCGTTTCGCACAATGGTCGACGCAGTCAGCCAGCCGCGTCCTAGACGATGATTCGAAGACGTGGCTGGCTGACGTGAACGGTGACGGCAAAGTCGATCTGATCACTCAGGGCGGTCCCACTTCGCCGAGCGCGGGACGCGTGTGTGTCGGGCTCTCCGATGGCTCCCAGTTTACTCAGTGGAGCTTTTGCTCTGCCGGGCGCATGCTCGACGACAATTCCAAGACTTGGGTCGCAGACGTCAACGGGGACGGCAAAGCCGATCTCATCTCGCAGGGCGCGCCGGGCCTGTGGAACGCAGGCTACGTGTACGTCGGGCTCAGCAACGGCAGCGGTTTCGCGCAATGGTCTTCCGCGTCCACAGGCCGAGTGATCGACGACAATTCCAAGACTTGGGTCGCAGACGTCAACGGAGACGGCAAAGCCGATCTCATCTCGCAGGGCGCGCCGGGCCTGTGGAACGCAGGCTACGTGTACGTCGGGCTCAGTAACGGCAGCGGCTTCGCGCAATGGTCTTCCGCGTCCACAGGCCGAGTGATCGACGACAATTCCAAAACCTGGGTCGCAGACGTCAACGGAGACGGCAAAGCCGATCTCGTCTCGCAGGGCGCGCCGGGCCTGTGGAACGCAGGCTACGTGTACGTCGGGCTCAGTAACGGCAGCGGCTTCGCGCAGTGGTCTTCCGCGTCCACAGGCCGAGTGATCGACGACAATTCCAAAACCTGGGTCGCAGATGTCAACGGAGACGGCAAAGCGGATCTCGTCTCGCAGGGCGCGCCGGGCCTGTGGAACGCAGGCTACGTGTACGTCGGGCTCAGCAACGGCAACGGCTTCACCCAGTGGACCTCGGCCAGCTCTGGCCGCGTACTCGACGACGACTCCAAGGTTTCCCTCGCCGATATCAACGGCGATGGGAAGGCCGATCTCATCGCGCAGGGAGCCAGGGGCCTGTGGAATGCGGGCTACGTCTACGTCGGACTCAGCAACGGCAGCGGCTTCAACTACTGGACATCCAGCTCGACCCAACGCGTGATCGATGACGACTCGAAGACGTGGTTCGCGGACGTGAACGGCAACGGCAAGCTGGATCTCGTTTCACAGGGCGCCCCCGGACTGTGGAACGCCGGCTACGTCTACGTCGGCCTGAGCACGCCGTAGCTCTCGCCGCTCGAACGAACGAACGCGCCCTTCGTCTTCGAATGGAGGGCGCGTCGGTGCGCCGGATGCGCGTTCAACGCCGTGGGGGTGGCTCATGGGCCCCTCCCTGGGCATCATAGTGGAGTGCTGCGTAGGGGCGCCCCTCGAGCCACATCTGTAAGGCGCTCTCGAGTCGAGTGTCCGCGTCCGCGCGGCACAGATTCGCCGCCGTGGGCCGGCCGCGGTGGGCTGCCATCTTGCAATAAGCGGTCGAGAGAACGGGAGCGATGCCCGCTTCGAGTCGTCGAAACCGCGCGAGACGCGCGTCGATATCCTGCAGGTATTGACGAGCATCGGCGACGTCGCGCTGGAAATTCGCCGGCTCCATGCGCTGGACGCGCGAGACGCGTGAGACGCCGAAGATGGGCTCCTCCAAGAGATCGTCGATCAAGGTGAGCGTCACCGAATAGCCGGTGCCAATCGGGTGCTCGCTAATGGCGTAGAGCGCGGGCGTGATCTTCGCCAACGACTTTTCGAGTTCGAGCGAAAGCCCGGGTGAGCCGTACGTTCGCACCAGGCGCACCGCGCAATACTGTTTGAGCTCCGCAGAATAGGCATCCACCGCGGCGCCTCCCTGTTGCTTGAAAGCGAAGAGCGCTTGCTCGGGATACTTGTCGAAGATGCCGCACCAAGTCTCCGAGCCCCTGCCCGCGGGGAGGGGGCAAGTGTTCCCAATGTACAGGTACTCGGTCTCGTAGACGAAGGAGAGAATATCTTCGATGCGATGATCGGTGGCGTCAGCCCGAGTGGCAACGAGCTGAGCTGCGTTGTACGGGATGCGATGGAGCGCGAGTTGACTGCCCGCCTCGTCGCCACGAGCCAAACGGAGCAAGGCCGTGTAAGCGTACGCGACCGGATGCTCGACGCTCTCGATTTGGGTACCGCTCGGCTCGTCGTAGAGGTGAGCGATCGCGTCTTGCAATTTCAGCAAAGGACCGGGATCGCAGCTGGGTTCGGCACTCCTGCCCCATGCAGACTCGTCGTCGTTCACGGACGGTTTGCCACGGGCGGACGCAGCCGCCCCACTCCGCGAGGCGTTGACCTGCGCGGACGAAGAGCCCGCAGCGTCCGGGCCCACGTGCTCCTCGGACCCCCGATGGCAGGCAACCAAGCTCGCCATCGCAAGCCACACGAGCGCAGCGCTCTTCATTTCGTTCGCGCGGCGCTGTGACGCGACGGTCTCGGCGATCTTCCACATGCACGTGCTTACCGGTGAAACGGCCCTCGTTTAGCCCAAAGTCTCGCCCGGAAACAGCTCGGGGAGCAAACCTTGCGAAGAAGCCGTGATTCCGCGCGTCGAACCGGGCGAGACACTTTAGCGAGGGTGAGGCGCACTGCCCGCGCATCCGAGCGTCGTGAAGTGCAATCGAGCGTCGCGCAGGCGCTTCACGGTTTGGCACGGGAATCGCACAAGAGTGCGCATGTCGATTCGTCGCTTCGCTTCATTGGCCATTCCCTTCGCGATATTGTCCGTCAACGGCGCCGCCTTCGCTCAGGATGATTCGAGCTCCACGCCCGTCACCGAGACGAGCACCGGCGGCTATGTCCCTCCCGCAGATCCGGCGCTGAATGAAACGCGTCCCGGCCCCTCGCGACCATCATGCACGTGGAGCGGGCATCCGTGCGCGTACCCACATTTGGTGATGGGAGTCGACGGCGGATTTTCGCACCTCGCGGAGAGCAACCCCTTCGGCTTCGGCAATGGCGTCGGTTCCATCACTTCTTATGGGCCGGATTGGGGCGCGCGCGTTGGCGCCGAATTCACCCCATGGTTCGCGCTAGAAGCTCACTACATCGGCATGTGGCAGCGCGCGGATGCCAGCGTGAGCGTCGGCGGTCGCCGTGGACTATTGACCAATGCGGGAGCGTTGGAACTGCGTTTTACCGCGCCCTTGCCGCTGATACAGCCGTACGTGTTCGTCGGCGGCGGCGTGTATTCCACTTCGGTCACCGGCTCTTCGCTTTCCACCCAGCTCACGAGCAGTACCGAATTCGGAATGCCCATCGGCGTGGGCGCGCAAGTGCTGCTACCACGCGGCCTCAGCGTTGGCGCCGAGCTTACCTATCACCGATTGTTCTCGGAATCGTTCGCCGCGAACGAAGACATTGGTGGCGGCGATCCACTCTCCGTCGCCGCAGTGCTGCGCGTGCGCTTGTGATTCGAGGGCCGGACGACCGGGATTCGCAAAGCGTGGTCAGCGCACGTTCAACGCACGTGAAAGTTTCATTCCTCGCCTGAAATTGCGCTGACCCGCGTTCAGCGCCAAAGCCAGCTTCAAAAAAAAGACGTCACACGCAACGCAGGTCCGGCACTTCCTGCCGAGCACGCTCCAATTCGGAGTTTGCATATCGAAAGCGAGTGACACCCATGAAATTCGGCGTGGACGATGAGCGCTAGCCCAACGAACGTCGCCTCGGATGCGGGCAGGCGGGACGAGTGACACCCGCTCGACCCACGGCTCTGTGCGCTGCTGCGCTAGCGCTGCTCGTGAGTTCTCCACGGCCCTGCTATGCAGGGCCCACGCACTCGGTCGACCCGTTCCTCGGAGCGAACGGTTCGGTCAACGAGGTGCCGGGACCGGCCTTGCCGTTCGGCATGGTGCAGATCGGGCCAGACACCGAAGCGGACCAATACTCCGACTCAGCGCACACCATCGTCGACTTCAGCCTGACGCACTTCAGCGGCACCGGCTGCAACGGAAGGGGCGACATCCCGTTCTTGCCTATTCTGGGAGCGCCCACGTCGTCGCCGGCGACCAACTGGACGTGCGTCGCCGGAGGATGCAAGACGAACGCCTTCACGCCGGGCTTTTCCCACGCGAATGAGCAAGCGGCGCCCGGCTCTTACAGCGTGACGCTGGCGACGGGCATCAAGGTGGAGCTCAGCGCCACGACGCGCACGGGCTTCGCCAAGATGACCTTCCCGAGCGCGTCGCAAGCTGCCGTCCTCGTCAACGCAAGCCGCAACCTCTCACGCGATGGAGACGGTTCGATCCAGCTCGTCGGCAATCACGCATTGACGGGCACGGTCTCGGCGGGCGGAGCGTGCAGTGCAGAGCTCGCCTACTCGCTCTACTACGCGATCGAGTTCGACACCCCGTTCACGGCCTCCGGCACGTGGCAGGGAAGCACACTCTCGAGTGGCTCGCAGAGCGCGAGCGGCCACCAATCGGGCGCCTACGTCGTCTTCGACGCCAAGGTCGTGCAGATGAAGATCGGCTTATCGTACACGAGCCTTGCGAACGCCAAGCAGAGCCTTTCGACCGAGAGCCCCGGCTGGGATATCGGCGCGGTGGAGTCCGCCGCGGACGCCGCGTGGAACGCCGCCTTAGGGCACGTCGAGGTGAGCGGCGGCGCTGCGGATGACGAGAAGAAGCTCTATTCGGCCCTCTATCGCGCGTTGTATTCGCCCAACCTCAACAGCGATCTCGACGGCTCTTACCTGGGCTTCGACAACGTCGTGCACCAGGCCGACGCCGGTAGGAACGTCTACCAAAACTATTCCTCGTGGGACATCTATCGGTCTTGGATCCAGCTCGTAGCGATGGTCGCCCCGCAGACGTCGGACATCGTGCAATCGCTCGTTTTCGACGGCGAACAAGCCAAGAACATGCCGACGTGGTCGGACGCCAATACGGACACGATGTACATGCCCGGCGACCCCGATCCGCCGATGGTCGCCAGCGCCTACGCCTTCGGCGCCCGCAACTTCGACACGGCCTCGGCGCTGAACCTGATGAGCCTCTCGGCCACCAACTCATCGCGCAGTAACCGCTCGACCCTCGAGAACACGCAGCACTATTGCGAAGGCGACGTGTCCTGCACACTCGACTACGCCACGGCGGACTTTGCGACGTCACAAATGGCGCAAGCGCTGGGCGACACGGCCAAGTACACGACGTTCTCCGCGCGAGGGCAGTACTGGAAGAACACGTTCAACTCGGCGACCGGGTACTTCCAGCCTCGCAATGCCGACGGCACCTGGGCAAGCCCCTTCAGCCCGACACAAACCGACGGATACACCGAGGGCACTGCAGCCCAATATGTCTGGAACGTGCCCTACAACTTGCAGGGGCTCTTCACCCAGTTAGGTGGAGTGCCGGCGGCAATTCCACGTCTGGACACCTTCTTTACGCAGCTCAATAGCGGCTTCACTGGCCAGTACCTGTACATAGGAAACGAACCGTCGTTCGGCTACCCGTGGCTTTACAACTCGGTGCTCGAGCCGTGGAAGTCGCAGAAGGTCGTGCGGCAGATCATCACCCAGCTCTTCACCGCGGCAGGCGACCCGGGTCTTCCCGGCAACGACGACGCGGGGGCGCTGTCCTCGTGGCTGGTCTGGGCGTATCTCGGGATGTACCCGATGATCCCGGGAACCGACATCCTGGTCCTGCACGGACCGCTGTTTCCAACGACGACGCTGTCGCTCGCCAACGGCTGTACCGTGCACATCAACAGCAATGGCGCGGGGCCCGGCGCGCCCTACGTGCAAGACCTGAAGATCAACGGCGTCCCGACGACGCACAGCTGGCTGCACTTTGCCGACATCGCGGGCGGCGCCACGCTCGACTTTACGATGGGTGCGACCCCCAACATGAGCTGGGGCAGCAGTGCGGCCGATGCTCCGCCGTCGTTCGATGTCGGCGTGGGACCTGCCCCGCCTGTTTTCCCGACTGGCTGCGAGAGCTCGGGGAGCGGCGGCGGTGGGTCGGGCAGCAGCGGGGCCTCGAGTGGCGGCGCTTCGACCGGAGCAAGCGGCGGCGCTTCGAGCGGCGGCGCGTCGTCGAGCGGGTCGGGCTCGTCGGGGTCGGGCGGCACTTTGAGCGCGGCGAGCGGCGGCGGAAGTAGCGTCGCACCGAACGGCAGCTCCTCGGCATGCGCGTGCCGGATGGGCGATGCTGGCCGGGAGCCCGGACCGGCCGCGGTTGCATTCGGTTGGTTCTTCGTTTGGAGCGTGCGCCGGTCGCGTCGCTCGCGGCGCGCCGGCCACGACAATCACCCCGCGGGGTGACAACGCGAGGGCTCGAAGCGTTGGGGCGACGTGTTCACTCGGTGTGAAACTTTCATTCGTCGCCTGAACTTTCATTGACCCGAGCCTGCGGCGCCGCGGCCGCCAAAAAAAGACGTCACACGCAACGCCGGTCCGACACTGCCTTGCCAAGCACGCTCCAGTGCGGAGTTTGCATTTCGAAAGAGAGCGAGACCCATGAAGTTCCGCGCGGTTTTCGTGCCAGCCGTGGCCTTTTCCCTTCCGTTTCTGGCGTCTGGGTTGGCCCACGCTCAATGCTGCCCGGGATATAGCCCGGCTACCGCGTGCGCCGGGGTGACGATGACCAAGTCGCGTTGGTGCATTCAAGACAGCGCGCCCAGCGGCCAGAGCGCGCTCCCCAAAGCGTTTTGCGCTTACGGGGACAAGGTCGTCACCACGCTCGAAAGCACCTTCAACATCTCGGCACCCGACATCTTCGAGTTCGAGCTCGATACCCAAACTGGCGGCGCACACACCGGCACCGCCTGCGACCACTTCGGCGACGGCGTGGCCTACGACGCGTTCGCCGGCGATGCCTACGGTGCTACCGGCTTCTGGGGCTACTTGCTCGCCCTGCACGAAGCCATCAACGACTGGACGGGCCTTTCGAGCACCGGGTGGCCCACTGACTGGTGGGCGGATCATCAAAGCGCATTCCCGAACTTGATGGATTTTCGCATCATGAATGCGCTCGGCGTGGCCGAATCCGATCAGAACCTGATCAAGGCAGCAACTGCACAAAAGGGTCGCTTTTACCCGAAGGGTGATAGCGCAGATCCCAAGGTCGTGGCGCTCGACAACGTTTACAATCTGATGCCAAACGGCGACGGATTTGCGGGTTTCAGTCACATGTTCTCCCTGCAGTCGGCCGACGGCGTGCATTGGGACGATCTCGGCGTCGGCAATCCAGACGTCAAGCGCTCCGAGTACGTGGTGGCTTACATGAGCCTCGCCGCCAAACAATCGGTATTGAAAACATTGCAAGGCCCGGGCGCGAACGGGGGCGGCGACATTTGCAACAACACGCCCGACGGCACGAGCGGCGATAAAGCCTACACTTGCAATGAAGATCACATCGACGCGATCGCCACCGCGCACTGCGCCATCGCGGCCAACGGCAAACCCGCGGCGGATCTGAGCAAGCTCAAATCCGGCAATTATACGGGGATTGCCAGCGGCCCTTGCGGGAGCACCTGTCCGAACGAGTGCGCGTGCGATCCCTCGAATCACTGTGTTGCGCCGTGGCTCGGAACACCGTCGACCACTCCTGCGGGTGGTGCGGGCGGGATGAGTGCAGGCGGCACGGGCGTCGGCGGCAATGGCACGGGCTTCGGTGGCACCGGCAGCAACGTCGGCGGCACGGGCTCGGGCCTCGGCGGCAATGGCACGGGCTTCGGTGGCACCGGCAGCAACGTCGGCGGCACGGGCTCGGGCCTCGGCGGCGCCGGTAATACGGCGGGCAATGGCAACGGCGGTACCACCGCGCATGCGGGGGCCGGCGGGTCAGCGTCGACCGCTCCGGCGAGTGACTCGGGGTGCAGCTGTCGCATCGCGGGCACGACCTCGCGCGGGGCACGCTTCGCGGGATTGTTCGGGCTCACGCTCTTGGCAGGCCTAACTCTCGCGCGAAAGCGATCGCGTCGCTGACTTTCCGAACGAGCCGAGCCGACCAAGGACGAGATGAACGCGCTCAAATTTCGCATCCCGGTTGCTTTGACGGTGCTCGGTTCGCTGCTCGCTTGTTCGAGCAACGACTCGTCGAACAGTCCCGGACAGTCCGCGGCGGGTTCGGGAAATGCGTCCGCCGGTAGCCAGAACAGCACGAGCGGCGGCACCGGCGCGGCCATCGCTGGGGCGGGTGGCTCGAGCGTGGCCGGGAGCTCGGTTGGCGGCGGAATCGCTGCCAGCGGGGCCGGCGGAGCTGGGAATCAAGGCGGCTCGAGTAACGGCCTCGGCGGCTCGAGCAACGCAGGCGGCAGCATGAACAGCGGCGGCTCAGCCGGCACCAACAATAGCGGCGGCTCGGGCGGGACGAATGCCGGCGGCTACAAACCGGAAGACTACTCGTCGTGCGCGATGCCCGTGATCTACGTTGCCCAGGAACCCAAGAGCGCGCGCGTCATGGAGCTGGAAGCCAAACTGGGTGGCGCCGCTGGCGTGGAGAAAGTGCTTTCGATGATGCCGCTCAAGGGGTGCTGGTTGCTCTACGCGTCGCCCGCGGACGCTGCCAAGTACGTGCATCCCGGGGCGCGCATCGTGATGAACATCGGACCCATGCGCTGGCCCAGCGATTCGTCGTACACGGACCCCAGCGGCAAGAATTGGTACGACTACGGCGCCGGCGACATGGACGCGATCTCGCCGGACGGTGACCTCATGGTTCAGGCATTTGGAGCGTGTCAGCACGAGGTGACTCACCTGCTGACGCCGCCCGGCGACAAGCACCCCAAGTGGATGGAAGAGTCATTCGCGGACTACGTTCGCGACAAGGTGGGCCTCACCGACGACGCCAGCGTTCGCCCCACCGCGCAGGCGGAGCACTACTGCAACGGCTACAATACCGGCTCGTATTTCTTCCAGTGGATTGACGGCAAACAGCCCGGCTTCGTGAACAAGCTGACGCACTGGATCGGAGAGAATAAGGACAATCCATGGCCCGGGGGTTACCCCGTCGGCGCAGCCAACAGCGAACAAGTCTTCTCCACCGTCAGCGGCGGCACCGGTCTCGCCACGTTCTGGAGCCAGTACGAAGCCACGTTATCGAGCCCTCCCGGCACGACTTGCGGAAGCGACATGTGGGCAAACTATTGAAACATCGGCCGCTGGCAGCGCTCGCCCGGCTTATTCATTTTGGGGCGGATTCTGCGCGTGCTACAGCAGGAAACGGCGGCTATTCGGCCTCATCTCGAGGGCGGGCTGGCCGTATGAACGCACGGCGCGATGACTTCACTCTCTCCGAATTCGGGCTTGGCGCTACGGCTGCGACGCCTTGCTAACGCAGTCGTCGTAGCTGCCACGCTCAGCCCTGCGGGCTGCACTTTGTTTCAGCCGCCGTACTCGGAGTATGAGCAGCAACCACCCGGCACGAGCGCCGGAAGCGGCACGAGCGGCTCCGGCGGCGCGACGCTGAGCACCGCAGGGAGCTCGCCCGGCGGTGAGAGTTCCGTCGGGGGGAGCGCGACAATGCCGACCGCAGGCAACGCGGGATCCTCGGGGATTGGCGGCGACGGAGGCTGCGCCGCAGAAACTTGCAACGGAGCAGACGACGATTGCGATGGCGTCATCGACAACGGTTGCCCCACCTCGCTAGCGCCTGGCTCAGCGACGCTAGAGACCCCACTCGGTGACAGTGACGGAGGCTCGTCATTCAGCACGCTTTGCAAGGCCGGCGAGGTCATCGTCGGACTCAAGCTGAACTTCTCGGGATGGCTCAATCAGGTCACCGCGATCTGCCAACCGCTCGCGCTCCAAGCGGATAAGCAAACCGCTCCGTATACTTACTCGATCGCCTTTGGAGCGGACCATGTGCTTCCGTCACATCCCGCGACCGCTGACGGGTCAGCGCAAGACCTGAACTGTGCGCCGGGCCAGGTGCTGGTCGGTATCACTCTCGACGATCAGCAGTTGGATCCCACGACCGTCGTCGTCACGAGGCTGTCGGAAACTTGCGCCGAGCCGTACATCGCTCTCGACGGCACCACGCCCGGCATTCACTGGAAAAACCCAATGAACGCGGGCCCGATCAAGGGCGACTCGTACGCCGCCACTGACGCCGAACATCCCTTCCTACTGAGCACCGATCAGTTGGCGGTGGGCATCGACGGCAACGCAGGCTCATGGGTGGATCGCCTGGGTCTGGCGAGTGGCAAGATCGCAGTGAAAGTCATCAACTAGAATGATCGTGCCCGTCTTGCCTTCAGGTCGCCCTCAATGTCGGCTCGCGGGCGCGGTAGCGTCTCGCGCGCGACCTCGAGTCACGTCATGGCTGCTCTCGACGCTGGTGGTGATGCTCTGCTCGTTGTGCGCGCGAGGCGCTCGAGCAGACGCCCAGTCGTGCGTGATTACCGCGAATAGCGCAGCTGACCAACGTGCGCTGCGCCATTTGTTGGCGGCGCGGCAAACCTACCTGCAGTGCACCTCCGATCCGGAGTGCCCCGCCGTGGTGCGGACTGAATGCGAAGCCTCGCTCGCTGAGTTGGCGCAAGCGGTGCCCACGTTCGTGGTCCGCGTGGTCGACGAGCAACGCCACGATCTGCTCGACGCGCAACTGACTCTGGATGGCCGAGCCGTACCCATCGACGGAGCTCCCCTCTCGCTCGATCCGGGACCACACGAACTCGTGGCGACTCGTGGCGGAGTCGTCAATCATGTGCCGCTCGTCGCCGGCGAGTTCGAGGTCGATCGTCACATCGAGATCGTGCTTTCGGCTCCGGCTCCCGTGCCAGTGCCGCAAGCGAAGCCCGCCCCAGCACTGATCTCCCGCCCGACCCCGACCCCATCCCGGCCATCATACGTCCCGAGCTACGTGCTCGGCGGCGTCGGCGTTCTGGGCCTTTCGAGCTTCGGTTATCTCGCCCTGAGTGGTCACTCGGATCTCTCCGCGCTCGACACTTGTAAGCCTCATTGCACGCACAGCGACGTGCAACGGGTGCACACGAAGTACCAGTTGGCCGACGCGTCGCTCGGGGTGTCCATCATCGCGTTTGCCACCGCCGGCTACCTGTACTGGTCTTCCAATCGCGAACCGCGAGCGGCCGAACACGGCTCGCTTTCGGTGGCCATCAGCCCAGTGCCCGGCCAGGCGAGCGTCAGTGTGCGATGGGTAGAGTGAGCACCGCCGCGCTCCTCGCTTGAAGGTCGCGGCGATCCGTCCTCGGCCTGCAGCGGATTCGGTCCGTGTCACTCCGAGCTTGAGGGGGGGCAGCAAAAGAAACCGTGATCGGTCGCGGCCTCGTCGTCCATAGAGCGTCAAATACACGCGGTCCGCTGGAGCGAATCCGTCACTTCGCGGAGTGACGCGTCGGCGGTGGACGAGTGAGCGAAGGACGAGATCATGACCTTGCGAGTGAATTCTAGGCGTATTCTGCAGTCGAGTTCGGTTTGGGGACTCGGGGTTTTAGCCGGCGCTCTGGCGCTGAGCTGTTCGGCCGGTGCAGGTGGTGGCGCGCAGTCGGATGCTCCGCACGCGACCGGCAAGGTTGCCCACGCACTCACCTCCTCGGTTTCGTCCGTGGCGACGGGCAAGCTCGTGCTGCAGCCCGGCGCTGATCAGAGCCAAGATGCGCTCTTGGTCTCGCTGAATCCGAAGACCAACTACGGCACCTACGATCGCTTCGGGGCAGCCGCGTGGACCTGGAACTCGGTCGCCGGCACGCAACGCGGCCTGTTGAGGTTCGATCTGAGTAACGTACCGAGCGGCGCCAAGATCACCAAAGCCACGCTCTCTCTGTACGGCGAGTCCGGTGCCGCGCCTCGCCAATCGTCGACGCTGAGCGGCTCGAACGCGGCCACCTTGCAGCAAGTCATCGAACCGTGGACGGCCTCCACCGTCACCTGGGACACCCAGCCCAAGACCACGACTGACGGCCAAGTGCAGCTCGCCGCGAGCAGCGGAGCCACGCAAAACTACACCGCGGACGTGACGGCGCTCGTGCAGAACATGCAGAATTCCGGCCAGAATTACGGCTTCATGTTGGAGCTCGCGCAGGAGCAAGCTTACCGCGCGCTGATGTTCGGCTCGAGCGACGAGACGAACGCGGCGCTCCGCCCCAAGCTCGAGGTGGAGTTCTCCCAACCGAACGCGCGCGTCGCGGCGGAAGACGTCGAGCTCTATTTCGAGGGCCCGAGCGGCCTCACCGACGAGGACCAAACACTCAAGGCCTGCGGCAACGTGAACATCGGCCTGGAAGCGGTCTTGCCCGACATGGAATTCGAAACTCCCGAGAGCGAGACCGACCGCTCGAGCGAGATCCGCTTCGAAGTGCAGCTCGGCCGCGACGGCGTCGCCATCGGTGACCCCTACCCCGCGTTCGCCGGTTGCTTCCCGACCGAAGAACCCGATCCGAACGGCGACGGCTGGCTAGTCACTGGCTATTCTTGCACGCCGGCGCCCGCGCTGCTCACCGTGATGAACGCGCAATCCGGCCATTATTCAGCGGTCTTGACGGTGAGCGGAGCCGGGATCTCCGAGCCCCCGGTGCCCAGCAACGCGATTCAATTCACGTTTCAAAGTGGCACGCTGACCTGCCCCATCGGCACGCCGAGTGGCGCCAATTGCTTCGTGGCGACCGCGCCCAACAATTCGCATCCCTTCATCACCAACAATAAATTCTATTACACGCCGCCCCCCACCTGCCCGCTCGCCGGCAGCAACTACGATGGCGCCAATTGTCTGGTCGCGACGGCGCCCACCGGCACCAAAGCCTTTCAACTCAACAACAACCTCTACTACACGCCGGTCCCGAGTTGCCCAGTCGCGGGCAGCGTGTTCGACGGCGCCCATTGCTACGTCGCTAGCGCGCCAGCCAACACCACTGCGTTTCAGTTGAACGGAAACCTGTATTACACGCCGCCGCCCTCGTGCCCCATGCCCGGCAGCAAGTACGACGGCGCCAATTGTTACGTCGCGCCAACACCCGCGGGCAGCACGCCGTTTCAATACAATGGCAACCTGTACTACACGCCCCAGCCCGGTCATTCGTGCCCCGTTCAAGGCAGCTGGTACGACGGCGCCAATTGCTTCGTGGGCGTGCCGAGCGGTGCGAGCGGTTTTTCCTGGAACAATGGCCTCTATTACAAACCGCTCCACGGCACGACCTGCCCACTCGCAGGGAGCTGGTACGACGGCGCCAATTGCTTCGTGACCAAAGTACCGGCGGGTTCCAGCGGTTTCGCGTGGAACAACGCGCTCTACTACAATGGCCTGCCTGGCACCGGCTGCCCGCTCCCGGGAAGCAGCTACGATGGCGCCAACTGCCTCGTGGCCAAGGCACCGAACGGCTCGACAGCGTTCGAGTTGAACAACAACCTCTATTACACGCCAGTGCCCGGCACGACCTGCAGCCTCGCCGGCAGCACGTACGATGGTGCCAATTGCCTCGTGGCCAGCGTGCCTCCGGGAGGCCACGGCTTCGTCAGCGGCAACAGCTTGTACTACGGCAAAATCTGTCAGTGACTCCGGGCTCGAATTAGCCCGCGCGGCGCCGCACCTTCCGAGGTGACGGCGCCGTTCGGCTTTTTTCTGCTGAATTTATGGGGTTTGCTCGCCGGGGAGCAGGCGGGGATAGGCCCAGCCGGTGATGGCGCTGAGCCACGCAGATTCGGCGAGGAAGCCGCCTAGTACGTCCGAGGGAAAGTGTGCGCCGAGGTACACGCGCGAGAGCGCGACGCCGGCAACGAACGCGCTACCGAGGACTGCTGCGAGTGCGAAGATCGGGCGCGGTGCACCCAGTGCGCGGACGACGATGATGAGGGAACCCACGACGCCGGTCGCGCCCATGGTGTGACCGCTGGGGAACGAGAGCGAGGTGGGAACCGAGATCAGGTAGCCGAGCGCGGCGGCGGGGCGCGCGCGATGGAAGAGCGCCTTGAGGAGGATGTTCAAGAGCAAGCTACCGAGTGAGCTCACCGCGAGAAAGCGTGCCTCACGGGGGCGCTTGCGCAAGACGAGCGCGATCAGCACGACGACGGTGAGGAGCGTCATCGGCCCGATTTCGCCAGCGCTGGTCAGAAACAGCATCACCTGGTCCCACGGGCCACGAAAGCCATCGACCACGTGCTGCATGCTGGAGTCGAACGCATCGAGCTCGCCCTCGCGCATTTCGAAGCCGAGCCGAACGAAGAAGATCGTCGACGCGACGGAGAGCGGCAGACTCCAGCGGTGTCGCTGCCACAGTTTGCGGCCGATGCCGCGGATGCTCAGCGAGGCTCGTGATCCAGACACCCGGAAAGCTTAGTCCGAGCGCGTTCGGGATCACGCGCCTCGCCAAAAACAGGCTAATTTTGCTTACTGCACGAGCACGGCGTCGCCCGCCGTTGGGTTCGCATCGACCACGAAGTGACCCGCGCTGAGCTTCTTGGCGGGCAAGAACTGCCCTCCTTGTTGGACCTTGAGCGTGGCGGGGTCGGAAGAGTCCGTCGTGGAGATCAGGTAGCTGACGACCGTTCCGTACTTCTTGCAGTCGGCAGAGGGCGCCGCGAAGTGCAAGGTGTTGCCGCCGGTGACCGTCGGCTGACCGCATGCCTCGCGCGCAAAGCGGTAACGGAGCACGGGCGTCGGGCCTTCGACCCACAGTGAGCCCGCGTCTTGCTTGCCCTTGATGTAGTCGAGGTGCGCGCCGTAGTCCGCCGCGGAGATCGGCTCGAATGCGCCCATCGCGTCGTCCACCGGGTGGAAGCCGTGGAACTCGCGAATGCCCCAGCCTTTGGCGGCGATCGTGTCATCCACGTATTGGCTCATGATGTGCGTGATGCACGCGGCCGGTGCGAAGGGGTACTTCGAGCCGTCGCCGAGATCGTAAGGCTCGGTGTTGTATTGTGAGATCTTGCCTTTGCAGGCACCGTCGTTCCAATAGTACGAGTAAGCGGGACCAAAGACCTCGTACAGCACGTTGAACGGGTCGCTGTAGTTCGACGGGTTCGTGGGAATGCCGTCGCCGATGCCGCAGCGTGCACCGAGGTAACCCTTGCCCTTCAGGTAGGTGATGGCGGCGGGCGCGCAGTAGTCGTACGGGAAGATGAAAAAATCGAGCGACACGCCAGTTTGCGCCTTGAGCTCGTCGCCCGCTTTTCCGAGCTCGGTCGCCATGTCGCTCGAGTACACCGCGTCGGGCGGCGCGGGGCACGCATCGGGCGGATTTTTCGGGTCGCCATCGATGCAGGGGTGGCTCCATGAGTGGCTGAAGATGTCGTTGCCATCGGCGATCAACGTCTTCACGTCGGGCCAGCGGTTGACGCTAGTGTCCGAAGCGGGTTTGCACTCGCCGACGATCACGCCAAAGCCAGCGTGCAAGCCGTGTTGCTTCAGCGCGGGGCCGCCAATGCTGAATACACCCATCGCGCTGTCGTCGCACACGTCGTCGTGAATGATGGAGTAGGCCGCCGTCGCATTGCCGCGCCAAGTGGCGACACTGTCGATCTTGAATGCCGAGGAGCTGGGCGTGCCGCCACCGGCGCCAGCGCCGCCACTCGACGTGCCGCCCGCACCGCCCGCGGTGATACCGCCGGCGCCACCCGAGGCCACGCCGCCAGCGCCAGCCGAAGTCGCGCCGCCCGAACTCGAACCCGCCACGCTCGCGCTACCCGCGGCGTTGGCTCCAGCGTTCGAGGTCGAACCCGCCACGGTGCTGCCCGCCGTACCGGCGCTGTTCGCCGAGCTGCCACCGCTGCTCGTTCCGCCACTCGAAGTGCCGGGAATGGTCGTCGAGTCAGACGAAGAACAAGCGTAGCTCGCTACACAGGCCAAACCGACCACACAAAAACCAAAGAAAGTTCGCATGCTCACCACTCGGTTGAAGGAGCGCCTAGGGCGCGGCTCGGAGACTAAAAGCGCTGCCGCTCGCAAGAATCCGGCCAGCCCCGAGGCGCGCGAAGCAGGCCAAATTTGCGCCATTTTTGCGATTTTTCGCACGGCGCCCGAAGCGCACTGAGCATAACCCGCGCAAGTTGCGCAGATGCATTGCACGCGAACCGCGCTTCATGCGCTTAGCTGACGAACCCCTCTCGCTAAGGCATGAGCTCGGCGTCACCGGCGGCGGGATCGGCGTCCACTACTAGATGGCCGGCGCTGACATGTTTCAGCGCGAAATGATGACCCGCCTGCATCACGAGCGACGGCGCTGAGCGAGCGGCGTCTGCCGTGATCAGGTAGCTCAGCACGGTTCGATACTTCAAGCAGGCCGCGGAGGCCGGGGCGAAGTGCAACGTGCGTTCACCGACCAGCGTCGGCAGCGGGCACGCATCCCGTGCGAAACGGTAGCGAAGCACGCGCGACGGCCCTTCCACCCACAAGGCGCCGCTCTCGGATTGGGCTTGGAGGTAGTCCAGGTGCTTCGTGTAGTCGGTCCGCGTGATGGGCTCGAATGCATCGTTCAGGCCCGGATGAAAGCCGTGAAACTCGCGAATCCCCCAGCCTTTTCGCGCGATCGTATCCGCCACGTACTGGTTTTCGACATACTCGACGCAGTCAGCCGGCGCGGACTTCACCCCATAGGGTGGGGTGGTAAACTGTGTCACTTTTCCGCGACACGGCCCGCGGTCCCAATAGTACGAGTATGCGGGTCCGAAGACGTCGAAGAACGCGCCGAATGGATCGGCGAACCCGGGCTCGTTGATGGGCATCGCTTCGGTCGCGCCGCAGCGGGCACCGAGGTAGCCATGCTCTTTGAGGTAAGTCAGCGCGCGCGGCGCACAGTAGTCATAGGGAAAGATGAAGTAGTCGAGCGCGACGCCGGTCTGGGCGCGCAGTGTCTCCCCGGCTCGCTCGATCTCGCTGACGAGGTCGGCAGAATATTTTACATCGGGCGGGCGCGGACATTGTTCCGGCGGGCGCTCCGGATCCGCGTCCAAACACGGGTGGCTCCACGAGTGACTGAACACGTCGTGTCCGTCTTCGACCAGCGCGCGCACGGCCGGCCATTTGTCGACGCCCGACTGCTGACAACGACCGACAATCGTGCCAAATCCGGCGTGTAAACCGCGTTTTTTGAGCTCGGGTGCGGCGATGCTGAAGGCCGTATCCAAGTTGTCGTCGCAGACGTCGTCGTGGATCAGCGAATAGGCGGCCGTCGCGTCACCGCGCCACGTGGCCACGCCGGTGACGGCGAACAGCGGGACACGCGGTGCTTCAGTGACCGAAGCCGTTCGCGACCACGAGCCGGCGCTGCACGAGACGAGCCCGCAGCACAGCGCTCGCAGCCACGGTCCCTTGCCGAATCCCGCCATGAACCGAGGTGTTGCCGCGGCGCTGGCTCGACCCACGCCGCGCAACGCTCAACCGCCCGCACCCGCCATGGCTGCGCCGGCCGCGCCCATCGCGTTGCTCCCGGCAGCGCCGGGTGCGCCGCCCGCGGTGTCGGCACCCGCGGCTCCGCTATCCGGTGCATCGCCGCCGCTGCCGCCGCCCGCATCCGCAGGGTTGTCGGGCAACGCGGGGCCGCTGTAAGCATCTGGCCCGAACGAACAGCCTGCTGCCACCGCTGCCGCAACCAGCGCTACACACACGCTAAAAACGCGAATCTTCACGGGACGTCTCCTGGTCATCGATGGGGCGCGGGCGCTCAGGGCGCGGACCGGTTGGGCAGACACAATTTCAGATCGGGGTCACAGCTGACCGAGATGCCGAGCCCAATCCCAGAACCTGGAAAGCCCTTGCTCGGATCCGATTCGGAGTTGCACAAGGTGGGGTCGGTCTTGGTGTCGTCGTTCGGGTCGGTGCAATCGACGTTGGGCGTCAAAATCGACACGTGATAGATGCCAGTGCAGCCGTCTTGCGTGTAGGTCAAATCAGCGAACGTTTGGGTGCCAATCGAATCCGCAGTGACGATGGTGCGCACGTTGCTCCACTCGTATTTGATGTGCGTCGCGGGTTGATCGTCGACCGCCGTGCCGTCGTCGGCGGTGTGCGCCGGTACGTCCGGCAAATCGATTTCGGCCGGTGTGAAGCCGGAAGACGTGCAAACGTCGTTCGCGTCCGGATACACGTGGTCGAATTTGCCGAGCGCGTAAGGCGCGTGACTGGCATCGGCATCCATCAAGCCTTGCGAGTCGGCGTTGAGCACGAGTGAGCCGACGAACCCCGATTTGATGGCCAGCGAGGTGAGCTCTTTGTCGACGTTGGGGTCGGTGACGAGCGGCGCGTAGCTCTCCAAACCAAGCCCCTCGCCCAGATCTTGGAAGGGAAAGGTGACGTTGTCACAGGTGCCGGTCTTGGCGCCGACGAGCGTGTAGCGTGCCGCCGCGGGGCCGCTCGTCACCGTGCATTTCACGCGCGGTTGGTCGGCGCAGCGCGTGTTGGCCAGCGCGATCGCGAGCAGGCCGACCGCAGACAGTACTCTCAGGTTACGTCGCTTGTTCATCGTCGTGTTCCGGCTCTGGTTCAAAAGGTGCTTCGGATGCCGAAGCGGAAGACTCGCGGCGCTTGGTAAGACGTGGGTTTGCCGAAGTTCGGATTCACGTCGCCTTGATAGAGGGGGCGTGACGGCGCATCTTGCGTGCGGGCATCGCGCAGCGTGCCACCTTGACGACCGATGGCGTTCGTCGCCGTGTACGCTTCGTCGACGGACGTCGGCGCTTGGAAGTTGAACAGGTTGAAGATATCGATCGAGAAGGAAATCGCCTTGTCTTTGTCGATGTTGTAGCGATAGGCGAGGTTCACGTCGGCATCGCCGTTCCAGGGCAAACGGCCGCCGGAACCGCGCGGCAAGAGCAGATTGATGCCCGGGCCGTAAACGTTGTCGTTGCCGTAGTAGTTGTAGGGCTCGCCGGATTTGGCGCGCAGCGCCGCGCCCGTCGATACGCTGTTGCGCGGATTGATCGGCCACTCTTTGGCCAGGAACACCTTGATGTCGTGGGTGTGGTCGCCCGGCAGCGGACCGTACTGGTTGATGGTGAAATCTTTCTTGTCGAAGTCCGCGTTGTGATTCGGATCGAGCTCGCTGTTCGAAGAGCGGAACAGGCCACCGATGTTGCCGCGCAAGTAAGAGATGGTCCAGCTGGCTTGCGCGAGCCACGTATCGCCGAACGACTTGGCGAGGTACAAAGTGACGGCGTCGTAGTTGCGCTGGGCCTTCGGAAAATCACTGGCAATGCCGTAGCCCGGGTTGCCGAGATCGAAGGTTTGCAGGTTATCTCGGCTAAAATCCTCGATCCAGCTATTGAGCCAGCGCTTCGTGTACGTGGCCCCGAGGCGCGCGTCCTTCAAGATTTCGTATTCGCCACCGAACACGAGTTCGTCGGAAGACGTGGGCTTCACGTTGGGATCGATGGGCGTCGCGCCGGCACCGAACGAACTGTAGCGTTGGCTCGGGTTCGAAGGATCGTTCACGACCGCCGAAGACGAGCACTTGACCGAATTCGGGTACGGGGGAGCGCCGGGAGTGCAGCCCGCCGCGCGGTGCACGCCGAGCACGCTGGGCTCACCCGTGAGCGTGAGATCGTTCAACGCGAGGGGCACGCTCTCGTAGTAGCGCGCGTAGTTACCGAACACCTTGGCGTGGCCTTCTTGCGTCGGATCCCAGATCACGCCGATACGCGGGGACCACTGGTTGGGCAAGCTCAAACCGAGCGCGCCCGAGGCCGAATACAGCTGTTGAACGTCGTAGCGAATGCCGGCATTCAGCGTGACTTTGTCGAGCACGCTCCAGCTATCTTGCACGAAGCCGCCGGCGTTGATCGACTTGGTCTTGATGTGCAGCGGGTCGAGCAGCACTGGCTGATCGGGGCCGCGCAGCTGGCCGTAACCCTCTGCGTCGGTGATGTCGCCCGTGCCCGCGTCTTCGAAGTAATTGACGCCGCCGGAGTGGCCCTTCAAGTGATCGAAGGTGGTGAGCTCGGCGTTGAAGCCCGTCTTCACGACGTGATGGCCAGCGCCTTGGAACAAGTAGGTGAGCGTGCTGCCAATCACGTAGCGATTGAAGATCTGCACGTCGATGTTGCCGGGGCCACCCGTGGTGTACGAAGTGACGGGACACAACGTGGCGGCCTGCACGCCCGGCGCATCACACTGATTCGAGTTGGGGAAAGTCTCGAAATCGGTGATTGGGTGATAGCCCGGATTGTTGCGCTGCCAGGTCGTGTTGTTGATGGCCGAGAGCCCGACGCCCGAGCCGGGGAGCGAGCCATCGGAGGGCAGCGTGCCATCTTTTTCATGGTGCCAGCCGACCTGCGTGTCGATCAAGACGCGCTTGTTGTCGAAGGCAGTCGACCATTTCACGGAGGTATCGTAAGCCGTGCCGAGCAACTGATGCGCGAGCGAGCCGTAGGTGCCGTTCAGGCCCTGGGTGTTGATGCGCGGGTTGATTTCCGGGCCGCCGGATCGCGGATCGACCGAGAATTTCCCTGGACCACCCGCGGAGGTGGGCGTCGCGTTGGCTGACCAAGTCAGCTTGTTGTTGCCGTTGATGGCCCAGGTCAACTTGCCAATCGCTTGCAGCTGCTGCGAATCGGCAATCCAATGTTGATGGGTGCCGGGGATGAGCGATTGCCCGGTCGAGGTCGTGCTGTAGAAGTCGCGGTCGACGTTGTACACCTCGCGCGAAAAATCGATGCCAGCGTAAAACCAGAGTTTGTCTTTGACGATCGGGCCACCCACGTCGGCACCGACATCCCCGATGTACGAAAGGCTCGTGCCGCCGAGCACCGTGCCCACGTCTTGGCGCACCGGATGGCGATAGCCTTCGAGCCCGCCGGGGCTGTAGTAGGCGAACACGCCGCCGTGAAACTCGTTCGAGCCGCTCTTGGTGGTCGCGCTCATGGTGCCGCCCGTGGAGCGGCCGAATTCCGGCATGTAACCGCCGCTGATCACGTTGAGCTCCTGCACGAACTCCATCGAGAGCGGTGAGCCGATGATGCCGTAGCCCGGGTTATTGACCGACAGGCCGTCGACCACGTAA
>Ga0105245_10001093_pt1 | contig 24605 bp, 25 predicted proteins | sample KBSM54metaG_FD_81523 | JGI IMG/M metagenome (GOLD analysis project Ga0105245, IMG submission 81523) | Miscanthus rhizosphere microbial communities from Kellogg Biological Station, Michigan, USA - KBS M5-4 metaG | ecosystem: Host-associated > Plants > Roots > Rhizosphere > Soil | place...
GACCGAAGCGCCCTTGAGACCCGGAATTGAGAGACGCATCACGATTGGCAGCGTCTTTCGGAAGTTTCGAGGTGCTAAAGGAAAAGCCGCCCGCGCCGCGACCAGCGCGGCTCTCGGGGTGCGGTAAAGGGCCTATTAGAGGAAGCGGAAGAGCGTGAGGCCCTGCGTTTGCGCGTAGGCCTGCTGCGCGGCTTGGAGACCCAATTGCTGCTGTGACAGCTGCGTGAGCGCCGAAGCGTAGTCGAGGTCGCGGATCCCCGACAGCATCGTGCTGAGCTGCACCTTGAAGTCGTCCGCGAGCGAAGTTTCGTCGTCGAGCGCCTTCGACCGCGAGCCGACGTCGGAACGCTTCGAGATCACGTGATTCGTCGCTTGGTCGACGTCGGCGAGCAGCTGGCCGAGCTTGTTGTGCAGGCTCGCCTGTGCCGCGTCGGATGACGCCCCCGTCTCGAGCGCGGTGATCACCGAGCTCACCGTCGCGAAGATGTCGCGGCTCGAGCTCGGCGCGACGGTGAACGTGTCTCCGGCCGCCGGCGCGCCGTCGATCGGCACAGCGATGCCGCGAAACGAGATCGACTGGCCCGTGTTGTACGTCCCCGAGGCGACGAGCGCCGTCGCGCTATCGCGAACCTCGTACGTCGTAGGCGTGAGAAACGTGATCGTATAGTTGTCCGGATCCCACGCCGTCGGGTCGACGACCGAGCCCGCGCCCAGGACGCCGGTGCCCGTATTCGCCGCGCCCGCGCTCAGCGTGAACGTGCCGTTGCCGGTTGGGATGCGCTGAAACACGTCTGCGCCGGAGTCGTTGAGCGCGACGAAGCGCGTCTCGCTCACTTGCACGGAGCGCTGGCCCTGATCGCCGTTGTACACGACGTTGCCGGTCGCGGTGAGCGTGAACGGCACCACGGACTCGTTGAAGCCCGCGAACAAATGCCGTCCGTCGACGTCCGTGGTGTTCGCGACCGAGCGCAACGCTTCCAGCCGCTCTCGCAGCTCGCTCGCGATCGCGGCGCGGTCACCGTCCGACAGCGGCGCGTTGTTGGCCTGCACCATGAGCACGCGGATCTGCTGAAGGTTGTCGACGGCGGAGGCGAGCGCGCTCTCCTCGAGGCCGAGCTGATTGCGCGCGAAGTCGGCGTTCGTCTTGAACTGATCCAGCCGCGACAGCGTCGCGTTGAGCTGAGCGATCCGTGTGGCCGCGGCCGGATCGTCGGCCGGCGAATTCACGCGCTGGCCCGTGGAGACTTGCAGCTGCGTCTTCGCGAAGCGCTGCTGCGCGTCGGCGAGCGCGTTCAGGAACACGGTGCGCAGGAGATTGCTGCTGACTCTCATCGCGGCTACCTCTGCAACGCGGCCAACAGAGTCGAGAACAGCGTGCCGGCGACGGAGATCGTCTGCGCCGCGGCCTGATAGAGCTGCTGGTAGCGCAGCATGTTCGCGGCTTCCTCGTCGAGGTTCACGCCGCGCAGCGAGTCGAGACGTTGCTGCGATTGCTGGAGCACGGTGCTCTGCGCCGATTGTTGGCTCGTCGCGGCCGCGGTCTTGGCCCCGATGTCCGCGAGGATGGTGGACGCGGCGGTCTTGAGGGTGACGTTGCCGTTGAAGACGTTCCCGGCGAGCTTGTCGAGCATCGCGAGCGCGTTGCGATTGTCGCCCGAGCCGCCCGTGTTCGCCTCGATCACGAAGACGTCGCCCTGCGCCGGCGCGCCCGTGATCTGGACGCGCGTGCCGTTGATGTCGATGTTGCCGCCTGGCGTGTACGCGAACGTACCGGCGCCGTTGATGCTGTAGGTCGTTGGGCTGCTGAACTGAATCGTCGCCGTCGCGAGCAGGTTCGGATTCGTCACGTCGATCACACTGCCGGCGGAAATCGCTCCGCTGCCAATGTTGTCGAGATCGGCGCTCGTGCGCGTCGGTGCCGCGGCCGCGATATCGCCGGGGTTCGTGACGAGGACCTTGAGCGATCCCAAGGCCTGGTCGAGCGGCTTGATCAAGAACTGGTCGCCCGCGGCCGGCGTGCCGGACACGACGATGCTGATGCCGTTCGCGACGAACGGATTGCCGGCGGTGCCCGTGCCGGTCATCGGCACGACGGCGCCTGTGTCGGTGCGCTCGAGCGTGTACGTCGTGCCGGTGTAGCTCAGCTGATAATTCGCCGTATCGAGCGCCCCGACGTTGCTGATCGTCGCGGTGACCGCGCCCGATCCCGAGTTCGTGCCGGCCGCGAATGTTTTCGGTCCCCCAACGGAGAAGAAATCGCCGCCGAGCTGACCGTCGAGATCCATGCCGTTGCGGCTCGCCGTATTCACGGCGTCTGCGAGCCCGATTGCGACGCGGCCCACTTCGGCGCGCGCGGGCGCGAGCATCTCGCGGTTGAAATCGAGCAGGCCGCCGAGCTCGCCGCCGGTGAGGAATTGCGTGATCGGCACATCGGGGCTAGAGCCGTTACGCAGCACGAGCTGCGGTTGCGCCGGATCGAAGTTGCCGTTCGTCATCACGAGCTTCGCGGCGCTCGTGCCGAGCACGAGCACCTGACCGCTGCCGATGAACACCCCGATCGTGCCGTCGGACTGTTGAGAGACGTCCACCTGCACGAGCCCGGACAGGTCCTCGAGCAGCTGGTCGCGCTTGTCGAGAAGGTCCGGCGACGGGTTGCCCCCGGCCGCGAGCACCTGCTTGTTGATCTCCGCGATGCTCGCGCCGAGCTCGCTGATCCGATCCGCGTCTGCCGACACGCGCGAGCGAATCTCGTCGCCTATCGTGCTCATCCGCTGATCGAGATTCTGGAACCGCGCCACGGTGCTGCCGGCTTCTGCCAACAACGACTGGCGCGCGGAGAGCGACGACGGATCGTTCGCGACGCCTTGCAGCGCGTTCGTGAACGACTGGAGTGTGGCGTTCAAGCCGGTGGCGTCGCTGCCGAGCAAGTCGTCGAGCGTCGTCGCGAGATCGGCGAGCGCGTCGGCCCGCTTCGAGCCGGCGGACGCTGTGCGTACCTGCTCGAGCATGAGGTCGTCGGTGATCCGCCGGTTGAGGCCGGTACCGACTCCGGTGCCGACGAAATAGGGTCCGAGCTGCTCGGTCGGCCGCTCGCTGAGCTCGGTGCGCTGTCGGCTGTAGCCAGGCGTGCTCGCGTTCGCGACGTTGTTCGACGTCGTCGCGAGCGCACGCTGCTGCGCGAGCAGCGCGGATAGGCCGATTCCGAGCAAGTCCGCCATGTGGTGCCTATGTTCTTGCTAGTGCGGCCGCGTGGCGCGGGCGCTGATGGCCATCACCATATCGGCTCGGGCGGCTCGGACTTGAGCCCGCGCAGCGCGTCGCCGAGCCTCTCGCCGCGGTAGATCGAGAGCCACTTGTCTGCGTAATTTGGGTCGGTCGCATAGCCGGCCTCGCTGATCGCACGCGCGTACGCCTCGGGGTCGCTCGGGCGCGCGAGCGCTTTCGCGTAGCGCGGCGAGCCGCCGATCATGTCGACGTAATCCGCGAAGCTGTCGGCCGCGTGGTCGTAGGCCCGGAAAACCTCGCGCTTGCGCGCGGTGACGCCGCCCAAGTGCTCCATCGTCCAATGCGCGACGCGGCCGCCCTGCCAACTGTCGCCGGCTTTCATCCCGAACAGATTGTTCGCGGAACGTCCGTCCGGATGCTGCGGCGTCGCGGCGCCCCAACCAGTCTCGAGCGCTGCCTGCGCGAGCAGCAGGCGCGGGTCGATTCCGAGCGTGCGCGCGGCCGCGGTCGCGTCGGGCAAATAGCGGCGCACGAAATGCTCGACCTCATCCCCGGCCGGCTCGGCTTCGGTCGCGACCGTCGCAGCGGTGCCACCGTCCGCGCCGAGCGGATCGACCGCATCGCCCGACGACAACGCGCGCAACATCGCGGGCAAGCGCGCCGCGAAGCTCGCTACGGTTTGCGTCGAGCTCGTGTACGGCGAGGCGTCCTCGGCACGAGCGCTCCCTTGCTCGCCGCCATGCGGCGAAACCTGCTCGAGTAGCAGCTTGCCGAACCCGAGGCCGCCCTTGCGCGCGAGCTCGAGCGCGACTTGGTCGTCCATGAGCTCGAGGTATTGATTCGAAGCCTCGCTGTCGAAGATCCCCTTGCCGAGGCTCGCGGCGCGCGCGCTCTTCAGCATCATGCCGATGAACAGCGCGTCGAACTGGGCCGCGGCCTCTTTCAACGCACCGGGGTCGGCGTTCGCGGCGCGGTGCCGGAGCTGCTCGAGCCCGGTCAGGTCGGTCGCGGCGGGTGCGGCGGCGGCTGGGGGTAACACGTGGTTCGCCTCAGATCACGATCAGCTGCGCGCGCAGCGCGCCGGCCTCGCGCAGCGCTTCGAGGATCGCGACGAGGTCGCCGGGAGCGGCGCCGACTTTATTCACGGCCTCGACGATCTCGTTGAGCGACGTGCCGGGCTCGAACACGAACATGCGGCCGTCGCCTTGCTGGTCGACGCTGATGTCGGACTGCTGCGTGGTCACCGTGCGGCCCTGGCCAAACGGTTGCGGCTGGCTCACGAGCGTCGTCTCCGTGATCTTGACCACGAGCGAGCCGTGCGCCACGGCGGCCGGGCTGACCCGCACGTTCGCCCCGATCACGACCGTGCCCGTGCGCGAGTTGACGATCACCCTCGCTGGCGGTTGCGCGGCCTCGAGCTCGAGGTTCTCGATGTGCGAGATGTACGCGACGCGCTCGGACTCCGCGGTCGGCGCGCGCACGCGGATCGAAACGGGGTCGAGCGTCTCCGCGACGCCGCCGCCGAGCTCCTTGTTGATCGACTCCGCGAGATGCGCGGCCGTCGTGAAATCGGGGGTGTTGAGATTCAGGACGAACGCGTCCTGCGTGCCGAGCGTCGACGGCACGATCTTCTCGACCGTCGCGCCATTCGGCACGCGGCCCGTGCTCGGCACGTTGACCGACACCCGCGACCCGTCGTCGCCCTTCACGCCGAACCCGCCGACGACGAGGTTGCCCTGCGCGAGCGCGTAGATCTCGCCGTCGCCGCCGCGCAGCGGCGTCATCAGAAGGCTGCCGCCCCGCAAACTCTGCGCGTTGCCGATCGACGAGACCGTGATGTCGATCGTCTGGCCGGGCTTGCTGAACGGCGGCAGCATCGCCTGCACGGTGACGGCCGCGACGTTGCGCAGCTGCGGATTCACGTTGTCGGGAACGAGAACGCCCAATTGCTTGAGCATGTTCTTGATCGTCTGGATCGTGAACGGCGTTTGGCTCGTCTGGTCGCCGGTTCCGTCGAGGCCGACCACGAGGCCGTAGCCGACGAGCTGGTTGTTACGTACGCCCGCGACCGTGGCGAGATCCTTGATTCGCTCGGCATGCGCGCCTTGCGCGAACGCGACGACGGCGAGACACGCGAGCGCTGCTAACCCAAGACGACGTACGAGCATGGCGACTCCGTGAGCTAACGAGCTCAGAACGGGAATATCGGCGAATTGAAGAACCGGGACAGCCAACCCTGCTTGTTCGAATCGGCGAGCGCGCCCCTTGCGCTGTAGCTGATCTTCGCGTCCGCGACCTTCGTCGAAGCCACCGCATTGTCGGGGCCGATGTCGACCGGACGGATGATGCCCTGCAGCCGGATGTATTCCTCGCCCTGGTTGATGTTGATCAGCTTCTCGCCGCGCACGAGCAAGTTGCCGTTCGGCAGCCGCTCCGCGACGCTCACCGTGATGTTGCCGATCAAGCTGTTGCTCTGGCTCGAATCGGCCTTGCCGTCGAACGCGCGGTCGCCGGTGATGCTGTTGTTCAAGATCTGCTTGCCGTTCCAGGTGACCGGGCCGCCCGCGATGATCGGCGTGCCCGTATCGGTCTTCGACTTCTTCGCGGTCGAGGTGCTCTGCTCTTTCTGGGCGTTGGTCTTCTCGACGAGCGCGATCGTGAGGATGTCGCCGACCGCGCGCGCGCGCAGATCCATGAACAAGTCGAAGCTGCCAGCCGTGTTGAACACGCCGCCGGCCCCTACGGCCTGCGCTCCCGCGTCCGCGTACACCGGGTGGAAGTCGATGTGCGCGGTCGGATCGGGCTCGACCTGCGTGCTCGCGCACGCGCCGACGAGCGCCGCGACCGTGAGGATGAACAGAGCGTTGCGAATCACTTGGCGGCTCCTAGAGGCTGTTCGTCAGGTGCTGGAGCATCTGGTCGCTGGTCTCGATCGCGCGCGAGTTCATCTCGTACGCGCGCTGCGTCTCGATCATGCTCACGAGCTCCTCGACGACATTGACGTTGGACGTCTCGAGCGAGCCCTGGTCGACCTTGCCGAGGCCGTTCAAGCCAGGCGTTCCGGCCTGCGGCGGCCCGCTCGACACGGTCTCGAGGTACAAGTTCTCGCCGCGGGCCTGCAAACCGGCGGGATTGACGAAGTCGTTGAGCTGCACCGTGCCGACCTGCACGGGCGAGCTCTGGCCGGGCAACACCGCCGACACGACGCCGTCGACGCCGACAGTCACGGACTGTGCGCTGTTCGGAATCGTGACCGACGGCTGCAGCTGGTAACCGTGCGACGTGACGACTTGTCCCTGCTCGTTGATCTGGAACGTGCCGTCGCGGGTATACGCCTGCGTGCCGTCCGGCATCAGGATCTGGAAGAAGCCGCGTCCCTCGATGGCCATGTCGAGCGGATTGTTGGTCTCGACGAGATTGCCCTGCGAGAACTGCTTGTCCGTCGCGACCATCCGCACGCCGGTGCCGAGGTTCAGGCCTGTCGGAGCATTGGTCTGCTGCGACGTGAGCCCGCCCGGCTGCGTGACGTTCTGGTAGAGCAAGTCCTCGAAGATCGCGCGGCCGCGCTTGTAGCCGGTCGTGTTGATGTTCGCGAGATTCTGCGAGATCACGGACAGGCGCGTCTGCTGCGCCTCGAGACCGGTCTTCGCTACCCAAAGTGATTCCATTTCTCTACTCCTAGCTCATGCTCGCGAGCGACGACGCGCGCGTGGCGTTGTCGTCTGCGACATGCATCATTCGCACTGCGATTTCGAACTGGCGCGCATACTCGATCATGTCGGTCATCATTCCGGCCGCGCTCACGTTGCTGTTCTCGACGGCGCCCGACGCGAGCTGAACCTTCGCGTCGGCCTCGACCGGCTTGCCCGTCGTGCTGCGTACGAGCCCGTCCGGCCGCTTCTCGAGCGTGCTCGGGTCCGGATTCACGAGCTTGATGCGGGCTACCTGCGCGAGCGTCTCGGGGCCCTGGCCCTGGGGCACGATCGAGATGGTGCCGTCCTTCGCGATCGACACGCTCGTGTTCGGCGGCACCGCCGCCGGACCGTTGTCGCCGAGCACGAGCTCGCCGCGATCGGTTTGCAGCAGCCCGAGCGCATTGACGTTCAAGCTCGCGCTGCGCGTGTACGCCTCGGTGCCATCCTTCGCCTGCACCGCGAGCCAGCCCGGGCCTTCCACCGCAACGTCGAGCGGCGAGCCGGTCTGGACGAGCGGACCCTGGCTGTGGTCGAAGCCGACGCCGGCGGCGACCGTGTTGATCCGGCTCGGATAGCCCGGACCCTCGATGGGCGCAGCCTCGAAGCGCGCGAGGTCGGCGCGAAAACCGGTCGTGCTAATGTTCGCGAGGTTGTGAGCAACCAGCGACTGCGCCTGCATCAACTGCTTGGCGCCGGTCATCGCGACATACAGTAAGCGGTCCATACGCGTCGTCCGTCAGTGCGTCAGCGTTAGCGGATGTTGATGATCGTCTGCGTGACCTGGTCCGCGGTCGAGATCATCTGCGCGTTCGCCTGGAAGTTGCGCTGCGCGGTGATCATGTTGACGAGCTGCGCGGTGAGATCGACGTTCGACGACTCGAGCGCGCCCGCTTGGATCAAGCCGAAGCTGCTCGTGCCCGCGGAGCCGCGGACCGGATCGCCCGACGTGAACGTCTCGCCCCAGGTCGTATCGCCGAGTGGGCGGAGCCCCTGCGGGTTCGCGAAGTTCGAGAGCGCGACCTGGCCGAGCGGCTGCGACCGGCCGTTGGTGTAGCGCGCGAACACGACGCCGCTCGTGTCGACGTCGATCGACGACAGCCGGCCGGACGTGAAGCCGTCCTGCTTCAGCGTGTTGACGCCGAACGCCGAGCCGTACTGCGTCGAGTTGAGGACGTTGGCCGACAACGTGATCGGCGCGGCGCCCGTCGTCGGCGTGTAGGCCGGCAGCGCGAACGCACCGGTCGCGGGTGCCGTGAGCGAGCCCGCGTTCGAATACGTCATCGTGTTCGCGCCGCCGACAGCGGTGCCGTCGATGTAGAAGCGCGCGTCCCATTGGTTCGGCGTCGCGGTCTTCACGAAGTAGGCCGTGGCGGTATGCGTCGCGCCGAGCGAGTCGTAGATCGTGATCGCGGTCGAGTGGTTGTACGTCGACGCGTTGTTCGGATCGAACACGGCGACCGGCGGCGGCTGCGCGTCGGCCGGCAGATTGATGCCGAACTCCGTCGTCGTCGTGGCCTGCGGCGCCGAGTCGCTCGTCGCGAGCTGCAAGTCCGAGAGCGTGCCCGTGTTGTACGTGCCCGTGGTCGTGACCGGGAAGATCTGCAGGCGCTCGTTCTGGTTGTTCACGACGAAGCCGTCGCGGTCGACGCCGAACGACCCGGCGCGCGTGTACTTGATCAGTCCGCCGTCGCTCACCGTGAAGAAGCCTTCGCCGCTGATCGCGAGATCGAGGCCGCGGTCGGTGAAGTCGACGCCGCCCTGCTTGAACTCTTGCGAGACCGACGAGAGACGCACGCCGTTGCCGATCTGTTGCGCACCCACGGCGAAAACGTCAGCGAACTCCGCGCGCGAGCCCTTGAAGCCCGTGGTGTTCGCGTTCGCGATGTTGTTCGCGGTGACGTTGAGGTCGGATGACGCGGCGTTGAGGCCGCTCAAAGCAACTGCGAATGGCATGGCTTGATCCTCGGGTTGAAGCTGTTGATCGGGTTAATTGATTGGGGCTACCGGTTCGGCGCGCGCTCAGTTGCCTATCTCGTGGACTTTGCTGAACGGCACTTCGCCGACGCCGGTGACGTCGACCGTGAAGCCGTCCTTGCCGAGCACGACGCTGTCGACGGGCGCGTAGACGAGCGTCGTCGCGGCCGTGGACTTCGTGCCCGCGAGATACGACCCGACCATGTTGTAGACGCCGGGCGGGGCCTGCACGCCGTTGTCGGCGATGCCGTTCCACTCGAAGTGAGCGAGTCCCGCGGATTGCGCGCCGAGCTCGATGTGCGCGACGACCTGATTGCGCGCGTCGCGAATTTCGACGGTCGCCCCGCTCGTCGCGGCCGGCACGTCGAGCGCGCCGTCGACGACTCCGCCCGGGAACAGCGGCGCCTTGGAGCTCTCGACGAGCGCGTCCTTACCGACGAGCGACGCCGCCTGTAGAGCCTGGTTCGAGACCAGCGAGCTCGACAGCGTGTCGAACTTCGTCTGCAAGTCCTGCAGTCCGGACACGGTGCCGAACTGCGCGAGCTGGCCCAGGAATGCGCCGCTGTCCAACGGCTTGGTGGGGTCCTGGTTCTTGAGCTGCGTCATCATCAGGTTCAAGAAGTCCGTCTGGCCCAGGTCAGTCTTCTTGGTGGCCGCGGGCACCCCGAGCCCGAGGCTCGAGAGATCGAAGCTGCCGTCTACGGGGGTGGTCATGAACGCTCCTAGACTTGGCCGAGCGACAAGGTTCTCAGCAGGAGTTCCTTGGCGGTGTTGATGACTTCGAGATTGCTCTGGTAGGAGCGCGACGCGGAGATCATGTTCGCCATCTCCTCCATCGCGTTGACGTTCGACCCGTAGACGAGACCGTCCGAGTTCGCCTGCGGGTTGCCCGGGTCGTAACGTTCGATCGCCGGCGCGGTGCTCTCGGTGACGCCGAGCACGTCGACGCCGGCGAGCGCGCTGCCGAACGGATCGGTCGCGGCGCGGAACATCGCCTGCCGGGCCTTGTAAACGCCGTCGGCCGTGCCCGCGACGTCGTGCATGTTCGCGAGGTTGCTCGCGGTGAGGTTGAGCCGCAGCGACTGCGCGCTGAGCGCGGAGCCCGCGATGTCGAAAGTGCTGAACGTGCTCATGACCGCGCACCCGTGAGCGCCATGCGCAGCGTGCTGATGCGATTGCTCGCGAACAGCAAGCTCGACTGATACGAGACCGCGTTCTCCGCGTAGCGCGCGAGCTCGAGGTCCGTCTCGACGGTGTTGCCGTCGAGCGAGGGCTGATGCGGAATCCGGTACTTGAGCTCGCTCTGCGCGCCGCGCGGCGCCGTCGACAGATGGCGCGCGTCGGTCGTGCTCATCTTCACCGCGCTCGCGGCGCCGGCGAGCACGGAGCTGAACTCGACGTCGCGCGCTTGGTAATGCGGCGTGTCCGCGTTCGCGAGGTTAGCCGCGATGACTTCCATGCGCTGCGCACGGAAAGTCAGCGCTGCTTCGTGTATGCCGAGAATCGAATCCATCGTTGCGAGTCCTGCGTGCACCACGCACGTCTTCGCGGCGACTCAAGCAACGACCGTGCCAGCTGCGCGAAACCGCGCCGCGCCGCGGTCGGGCGCGCCGACGACCGCGTCGGACCGGCAGATCTTTGCCGGTCGCCGGTCTCCGCTCGGCGGCGCGTTGCCGCCCGAGCCGGCGCGCTCGCACGAGCAACGCGACTTGCATGGAAGCGTGCCCGGCGAGGCGTGGCACACGTATTGCAACGTCCCACGCCGCATGAACACGACGACTCGGAAGATGGCGCCAGCGCTCGCGGCGCGCCGCTCGCGGCGCGAGCTACTCGTCGGCATTTTGACGCTCGTAGCCAGCGCGTTGACGCCTTACCTCTGCGCCGGCGCCGATCCGCAGTGGCAATCGATCGACGAGATCAAGGCCGCAGCCGTCGCTGCGACGCGCGCGAGCATCAACAAGCCCGACGCTTCCGTCGAGGCCGCCGCGATCGACGAGCGTTTGCGCTTGGTCGCCTGCACGGGACCGCTCGACGCGCAGGTCGAGCGCGAAGTGCGCAACGGCCAGGGCACCGTCGCGATCGCCTGCACGGGCACGGCGCCGTGGCGGTTGTTCGTGCGGGTGCGCGTGGTCGAGCAAGTCAGCGTCGTCGTTGCGCGCCATGCGCTCGCGGCCGGCGCCGTGCTCGCCGCGGAAGATCTCGAGACTCACACGCAAGCTTCGACCTCGCTGCCGCTCGACTATCTCTCGGACCCCGCGCAAGCGATCGGGCTTACGGTCCGGCGCACCGTGCCGGCCGGCACTCTGCTCGCCGGCGCTGCGCTCGAATCTCCGGAGCTCATCGAGCGCGGCGCGCTCGTGACGCTGGTCGCGGGCAGCGGCTCGGTGCGCGTGAAATCGGAGGGCGTCGCGCTCGAGGGCGCGCGCCTCAAGGGACGGATCCGGGTCAAGACTACGTCCGGGCGGATCGTCGAAGGCGTCGTCGAAGCCTCGGGCGAGGTTAAGGTTGGGACATAAGCTGGCGCGCCGACCTAAAGTTGGCGCCCGAGCCGCCGATAAGCACGTTGAGGCGCCAAGGCGCCGGAGTGATTTGCCATGACTGCACGGATCAACAGCCAGGGTTTCAGACCCGTGGATACTTCGGGCGCACGGCGCACCGAAGGTGCAAAGGCGGGCGCCGGGCAAGGCGCTTCGGCCACGGAGGCGAGCGCGCCGCAGGTCGGTGAGACGGTCAATATCACACGCTCCGCGCTGTTGCTCGCGAAGCTCGAGGAAGTCGTGCGCAGCACGCCGGCCGTCGACGCGGCCCGCGTCGGCGCGATCAAGGACGCGGTCACCGCGGGCACCTACGCTATCGACAATCAGTCGGTCGCGGACAACATGATCCGGCTCGACCGCGAGCTCGTGTGATTTCAATGAACGAGATGAGCACGAGCCTGGTCGCGATCCTGAACGAGCAGATCTCGTGCGCACAGGCCATGCTCGCGACGCTCGCGCGCGAGAACCAGGCGCTCGTGGACGGCGACGCAGATTCACTCAACGCGGCCGGCGCCGAGAAAGCCCGGCTCGTCGAGGCGCTCGACTCGCTCGAGCACGAGCGGCAGTCCCTGAGCGACGCAATCGGCCTCACGTTCGCCGTGGCGAGCGATAAGTCGGCGGGCGCGAGCCGGCCTGCCGAATGGCGCGCGCTGCTCGACCTGATCGCCGAGTGCAAGCAGCAGAACCAGCGCAACGGCGCGCTCGTGAAGGCGCGCAGCGAGCAAGTGCGGATCGCGCTGCGCGCGCTGCGTGGCACCGAAGCCGCGCTATACGATCCCAGCGGTCTCGAGCACGCGGCGCGCGGTACGCGCCAGCTCGGCACCGCCTAAGCTACGGAGGCAGTCGCATGTTGGTCGTGAGCAGGCGTGCGGACGAGACGATCGAGATCAAGCTGGCCGACGGCGCGGACGGCACGCTGACGCTGAACGATTTGTTCGCGAAAGGGTCGATTGAGATCACGCTGCTCGGCGGCAACGGGCGGCGCGTGAAGATGGGCATCGAGGCGCCGCCCGAGCTCAGCATCCGGCGCGTGGACAAGCCCGAGTAGGCGTCCCCTACGTTCCCGACGACTCGCGCGACTCGTCGTCGGGCACGCGCGCTAGGCGGCGCAACATAATCGATTGCCTTACAGCCTGCTCCGAGCCGCGCCTAACGGAACGCACCGCGCGGCTCCCGAGCCTTGCCGGGACTTGATTTCCGCGCGCGCGCGGGCATGCTTATTCCCGTCTCGGTCGAACAATAAGAAAGGAACTGGCAGGTGGAAAGACGTCTGCTGGAAAGAAACAAGGTAGCGACCACGGTTTACTTGGCCGTGCCGGGCGGCCGCTTGCATCGCTGTCGGGCGCGAAACCTGTCGGCGATGGGCGTGTTCCTCGAGATCAAAGCTCTCGGGTTGCCGGCTGGAACCGTCGTGAACCTCGTCTTCGCCGTGAATCTCGGCGATACCGTCCGTCTGCATCGCCGCAAGGCCGTGCTCGCGCACGTTTCGGAGCGCGGCGCGGGCTTGATGATGCAGGGTAGGACGCAGCTGCGGCCGAGCGCTTAGTCGACTCACCCGCGAGGCTCGTTGCGACGCGTGTCTAGAACGCGTCCTTGAGCGCGCGCGTCTTCGCGAAAACCTCGACGTCGCTCGCGCCGGCGAGCCCGATCGTCTCTCGAAGATTGCGGCTCGCGGGCCGCAAGAACGGATTCGTCGCCTTCTCTAGCGCGAGCGTCGACGGCACGGTCGGCTTGCCCGCGGCGCGCAACTTCGCCACTTCCGCGACGCGCTCGGCGAGCGCCCGGTTGCCGGGCTCGACGGTCACCGCGAAGCGCCCGTTCGCCTGGGTGTACTCGTGCGCGCAATAGAGACGCGTGCGCTCCGGCCAACTCATGATCTTCGTGAGCGACGACCACATCTGCGCGGGCGTGCCCTCGAAGAGGCGACCGCAGCCGAGCGAGAACAACGTGTCGCCGACGAACGCGACGTCGTCTTGCGGGAAGAAATAGACGATGTGCCCGCGCGTGTGGCCCGGCGTATCGAACACCTCGATCCTGTGCGAGCCGAGCTCGAACGCGTCGCCGTCGCCGACCTCGACGTCTATGCCCGGGATCCGCGCTGCATCGGCGCGCGGCCCGACGATCCGGCAACCTGTCCGTCGCTTCAGCTCGAGATTTCCGCCTGCGTGATCGGCATGGTGATGTGTGTTCAAGATGTGCGTGAGGCTCCAGCCGCGCTCTTCGAGCGCGGCGACGATCGCGGCCGCGTCGGGCGTGTCGATCGCGGCCGTCACGTGTCTCGATCGGTCGTGCACGAGATAGCCGTAGTTGTCGTTGAGGCACGGGAACTGATGGATCTCGATCGTGCTCATGCTGGCTCGCCTCCGATGCGGGCTTCGCGGTCATCGTATTCGGCGGTTATCGTACAATGCGCCAGCGCACTGCGGCGCCGTGAGCTCGAGATCCGATCCCTATGCCGATCATCACCTTGCCTGACGGGTCCACGAGGACGTTCGCAGACGCGATCGACGGACGCGCGGTCGCGCTCGCGATCGGCCCGCGCCTCGAGCGCGACGCTGTCGCGATCCGCGTCGACGGCGAGCTCCGCGACCTGACGCGGCCCATCGACCGCGACGCGCGCGTCGAGATCGTCACGCGCGCGACGCCGGACGGGCTCGAGCTCCTGCGCCACGACGCCGCGCACGTGATGGCGGAGGCGGTCAAGGAGATCTACCCCGAGACTCAAGTCACGATCGGCCCCGCGATCGAGAACGGCTTCTATTACGACTTCGCTCGGAGTGAAGCGTTCACGCCCGAGGACCTCGAGAAGATCGAGAAACGCATGCACGAGATCGTCGCCCGCGACGAGCAGATTACGCGCGAGGTTTGGGACCGCGACCGAGCCGTCGAGTTCTTCCGCGCGCAAGGCGAGGCCTACAAAGCCGAGATCATCGCGTCGATCCCGGCCGGCGAGCCGATCACGCTCTACCGCCAGGGCAACTTCATCGACCTCTGCCGCGGCCCTCACTTGCCGTCGACGGGGCGGCTCGGTGCAGGCTTCAAGCTCATGAAGCTCGCGGGCGCTTATTGGCGCGGCGACTCGCGCAACGAGATGCTGCAGCGCATCTACGGAACCGCGTGGGCCGACACGAAGGAGCTCAAGACTTATCTCGACCGTCTCGAGGAGGCAGAGCGCCGCGATCACCGCAAGCTCGGCCGCGCGATGGACCTGTTCCATTTCCAAGACGAGGCGGTCGGCGCCGTGTTCTGGCATCAGAAAGGTTGGACGCTATTCCGCACGCTCGTCGAGTACCTCCGCGTGCGGCAGATCGCGGCGGGCTACCAAGAGGTCAATACGCCAGAGCTCATGATGCGCACCCTCTGGGAGGCGTCCGGCCACTGGGAGACGTTCGGCGAGAACATGTTCACGACCACGACCGCGGACGATCAAGTGTTCGCGATCAAGCCGATGAACTGCCCGGGCCACATCCAGGTCTTCAAGAACGAGCTCCGGAGCTACCGCGAGCTGCCCTACAGGATCGCGGAGTTCGGCAAGGTGCATCGCTACGAGCCCTCTGGCGCCCTGCACGGTCTGCTGCGCGTGCGCGCGTTCACGCAGGACGACGCGCACATCTTCTGCACGGAAGATCAGATCACGGCCGAGGCCGGCGGAGTCTGCAAGCTGTTGCTCGACATCTACCGCGACTTCGGCTTCACGGACGTGGTGATGAAGCTCGCCGATCGGCCGCCGAAGCGGCTCGGCGACGACGCACTCTGGGACCGCGCCGAAGGCGCGCTCGCGCGCGCGATGGACGCGCTCGGCCTGCGCTATACGCTGAACAAAGGCCAGGGCGCGTTCTACGGGCCGAAGATCGAGTTCGTGCTGCGCGACGCGATCGGCCGCGATTGGCAGTGCGGCACGCTGCAGGTCGACTTCAACCTCGCGACGCGGCTCGGCGCGACGTACATCGGCGAGGACGGCAACCGGCACACGCCGGTGCTGCTGCACCGCGCGATTTTCGGCTCGCTCGAGCGCTTCATCGGCGTTCTGCTCGAGCACTACGCGGGTGCGCTGCCGTTCTGGCTCGCGCCGCAGCAAGTCGTCGTCGCGACGATCACCTCGGACGCGGACCGCTACGCCGAGCAAGTCGCCGCGCGCCTCGGCGCCGCGGGCCTGCGCGCGACGGTCGACTTGCGCAACGAGAAGATCAACTACAAGGTCCGCGAGCACAGCCTCGCGAAGATCCCGGCGCTGATCGCGGTCGGCAAGCGCGAGGTCGCGGAGAGCACGGTCGCGATCCGGCGCCTCGGCCAGCAGCAGCAGACGGTGATGCCACTCGCGGCCGCGATCGAGCAGCTACGCTCGGAAGCCGAGTCGCGCGGCCAGACGGCCGCCGCGGCGTGAGCTTGGAGGAAGCCCCATGCGATTGATGAGCTTCAAGAAGGACGGCCGCGAGACCTTCGGAATCGCAACCGACCAAGGCGTGATCGACGCGGGCCGTCGGCTCCAAGGTGCGCGCACGATGCGCGCGGCGTTGCTTGCCGAGTCCGTGCCCGCGCTGCGCGGGCTAGCGAGCGAGAAGCCCGACTTCCAGCTCGACGAGGTCGAGTTCCTGCCGCCCGTCGCGGACGCGTGCAAGCTGCTCTGCATCGGCATCAACTACGTGCCGCACATGAAGGAAATGGGCCGCGAGCGACCCGAATATCCGGTCGTGTTCGTGCGCTTCGCCGACAGCATCGTGGGCCACGGGCAGCCGATGATCCGACCGAGCGACTCGGTGCAATTCGACTACGAAGGCGAGCTCGCGGTCGTGATCGGTCGCCGCGCACGCCGCGTGACGCGTGCGGCCGCGCTCGACTACGTCGCGGGCTACGCGTGCTTCAACGACGGCAGCGTTCGCGACTACCAGCGTCACTCGCAGCAGTTCACTCCGGGCAAGAACTTCCACGCGAGCGGCTCGTTCGGGCCATGGCTCGTGACGGCTGACGAGGTGCCCGATCCGCGCAAGCTGCGGCTCACGACGCGCTTGAACGGCGAAGTCGTGCAAGACGAGAGCGTCGGCGAGCTCTGCTTCGACGTCGCGCAGCTGATCGAGTACTGCTCGAAGTGGGCAGAGCTTACGCCCGGCGACGTGATCGTCACCGGCACACCCGGCGGCGTCGGAGCGGGCCGCAAGCCGCCTCTGTGGATGAAGGCCGGCGACACGGTCGAGGTCGAGATCTCGAAGCTAGGCGTTTTGCGCAACCCGATCGCGGACGAGACCCCGGCCTCGGGGTCGAAGCCGCGCTGAGCCGCTCGCAACGGCTTGCGCGCGCGCCGCGGCACTCGACTTCACATCGCGACCCTCGCGGCACTCGGCGCTCTGCTCGTAGGACCCGCGCGGACCGCGGAGCGGGAGCCCGATCTCTCTTGGGTCGATCGTGTGTTGCTCGACCGCGGCGAGATCCAGGTGCACCCCGATCAGATCGAGCACGGCGTGGTGCACATGCGCTTCGCGGTGAAGGTTTTGGCGCCGGTGCCGAACCTATGGGACGTGCTCAAGGACTGCCCGCGCTCGGCTGAGTACACGCCGAACATCGTTAGCTGCCGTTCGCTCGAGATCCTCGACGACGGCCGCGCGGAGCTGTTCACGCAGACGATCAAGATCGCGTTCTTCGTGCCGGCGTTCGAGCACGTGTTCCGCTTGAGCTACGACCCGTATACACACATCGGCGTGCATCGAGTGAGTGGCCCGATCGACGTGCTAGATGGGAACTGGTGGCTCTTGCCGCAGACCGACGGCAGCGTGCTGCTCGTGAACGAGCTTGCGATCGACATCGGCCTACCGGTCCCGCGTTTCCTCGTCCGAGCGACGATGCGCCGCGAGGTGCCGAAGATGCTCGCCGGCATCCGCGACCGGGCGCAGAAACCGCGCTGACCGCCACTAAGGCGCGGCGTGCCGGTGCGTCCGGCCGACCGTGAACCCAATCACTCCGGCAACACCGTGTATTTGCTACGGTTTCGAGTTGTGGAACCGAGCAGCGACACCGCCCCGCGCATCCTCATTCTCGAAGGCGACTCGAAATTTCGCTCGACGCTGCTGCGATTCGCCGTCAAAGGCTGGCAAGGCGCGGCCGTGCAATCGATGGCAGGCGACCTCGAGGAAGTCTTGCGCGATGCCGACCGGCTGCGAAGCTTCGACGTGCTGCTGGTCGGCTGCGATTTCTCGAAGGACGGCAGCTCCGACAACGCGACTCTGCGCGCGCTGCGCGCGATCGCGGCCGATCCCGCAAACCCGGCCGTCATCCTGCTGACGCGCAAGGGCAGCGAGTACACCGCGGTTCAGTCGATCAAATCCGGCGCGTTCGACTACATCCCGAAGGAGGTAGCCGGCCGCGAGCAGGTCGTCGGCGCGATTCAGCGCGCGATGCTTCGCAAGGGCGGCCTCGCACGCCGGGACGGCAACGTGCGCGGCGTGCTGCGTCTCTTCGGCTACGACATGCGCCGCTGCCTCGCGACGCACGACAACGTCTCGGTGCATGTGGCGTTCAGCGCCGAGCGCAGCAAAGAGGTCGTGCTCAAGGTCTTGCACCGCGGTCGCGGCTCGTTGTCGCGCGACGACAACTTCGACCGCTTCGTCGACGAGTTCAAGATGCTCTACGATCTCAACGATCCGGCAGTCGCGGAGATATACGACTTCCGCGTCACGAGCCACTACTGCTACATCGCGATGGAGTACTTTCCGCTCGGCCATCTCGGCGGCAAGCTGACCCAGCCGCTCCCGATTCCAGATGCGCTGCGCTACACGAACGAGATCGCGCACGCGCTGTCGATCATCCACGCTGCGGGCATCGTTCATCGCGACCTGAAGCCCGGCAACGTCATGCTGCGCGACGACGGCAGCGTCGCATTGATCGATTTCGGAATCTCGCATGGGCTCCGCCGCGAAGACGAGTTGGCGGCAGCCGCCGACTCGAGCCCCACCTCGATCTCGGGCACGCCTTATTACATGAGCCCCGAGCAGGCCCGCGGCGAGCAGACCGACGAGCGCACCGACCTATATGCGCTCGGGGTGATCCTTTATCAGATGCTCACCGGCGAGAAGCTCTACGTCGGCGACACGACGCAAGCGATCCTCGATCAGCACAGCCACGCTCCGCTGCCAAGGCTCGCGCCGCACTTGAGCGCCAATCAGCCGCTGCTCGACCGTCTGCTCGCGAAGGACGTCTCGTCGCGGCTCGCGAATGCGCGCGAGCTCATCGAGGCGATCGAGCGGATCCCGGCGACGGCGCCAGAGGGCGACCAGGCGCAAGCGTTAGCCGGCTAGTCGTCGGCGCCGATGTTTTCGAAGTCGAATAAGGCACGGTCCGCGAGATGCGACGCGGTGACGTTCTGCAAGCTGCGGAACAACCGATCGGTGCGGCCCGGATCTTCCTTCTCCCAGCTCGCGAGCATCGCCTTCACTTCACGGCGCTTCATGTTGTCCTGCGAGCCGCACAGCTTGCATGGAATGATCGGGAACTCGCGGCCGCGCGCGTAACGCGCGATGTCGCGCTCCGCGCAGTACGCGAGCGGACGGATGACGACGTGCTTGCCGTCATCACTCTTGAGCTTCGGCGGCATCGCCTTCAAGCGCGCGCCGAAGAACATGTTCAAGAACAACGTCTCCACGATGTCGTCGCGGTGATGACCGAGCGCGATCTTCGTGGCGCCGATTTCGCTCGCGATCCGATACAGGATCCCGCGCCGCAATCGCGAGCAGAGACCGCACATCGTTTTGCCGGGCTCGATCACGCGCTTGACGACCGAGTAAGTGTCCTCCTCGACGACCCGATACGGCACGCCGAGACCGTCGAGGTAGGCCGGTAACACATGCGCCGGGAACCCGGGCTGCTTCTGGTCGAGGTTCACGGCGATCAGCTCGAAGCTCACCGGCGCACGGCGCTGCAGGCTCAGGAGCATGTCGAGCAGCGTGTAGGAATCCTTGCCGCCGGAGAGACACACCATCACGCGGTCGCCATCGGCGATCATCCGATAGTCGCCGATGGCCTTGCCCACGAGCCCGCGCAGCTCCGCCTGGAGCTTCTTGAAGCGTCCCGACGCGCCGGCCGCGGGCTGCGCGGAAGCCATAGCCGGCGCGGGCTTCGCGGTCTCCGGATCGCGCACTGCGCGCGGCAATTCGCTCGGCAAGGTGGACATGGCGGCGCTCTCAGATCTCCGATTCCGCGCGTCGCGGTTTGGCCGCGAAGGATAGCGCATTCCACATAACGCATCGTCGCCAGGTGGCGACGGCCGCGCGGGTTGTGAATCCTATCACTGAAGCGATTCGGCCTTTTCCCTAGTGTTGGCGTACTCGATTACGTAAATCGGTTCGCCATGAAGCGCACAGCTTTTGCGATCGTAGTAGCGCTCGCCGCTCTGGGGCTGCTGTTTTCTCTCGCTCTCGAGTCTCGCCCCCTTCCGGTCGAAGTGCACGTCGCTCAGTACACCATCGGTGCCGACCTCGAGCGCATGAACGAAGACTTTCGTTCGCTCGTCACGACACTGAGCTCGTCGTGGACGGCGCTGCAGCCGCCCGGTGAAGGCGCGCGCGCGTTGCTCTCGCGCGTGGAGTCGCAGCCGCAGCAGCTTCCGCAAACGTTGTTCGAGATGCGTGGAAGCAGTAGCCAAGAGAATCGCCTCCGCAACTCCTTCGACACGTACACCGGCACGATCAAGGACGCGGTGAAAGTCGCGACCGAGCTGCTCAACGATCAATCGGAATACGCCGCGGCGGTCGCATTCATTCGCGAATCGGGCGGCCGGGTGATTCAGCAGATGCGCGATCAACATTTCGAGCGCGCTGCTTCGGATACGTTCCAGCTCGTCGTCGGCACACTCGATTTCGCCGGCTCGCGGCCGACGGTGCAAGAGGCCGAGCTGCGCCGCCTGCTCGTCGGGCTCGGCCGCGATGAGCGCGTCGAGGGCATGCCGGCCGACGCGCTGCGGCTGCGCAACGCGATGGAGACCGTGGTCACGAAGCGCGACTCGATCCGCACCAAGCTCGAGCAGATCGCAGCGGCTCCGGTCGTCGTGAACGGCAAGAATCTCGGCTCGGCCGCGCAGGACCTCTACAAGGCGGCGGTGGAGCGAGTCGACCAGGCGCGGCTCATGCTCGCCGTGTACGCGGTCGTGCTGCTGCTTGCCGTCGGCTTCGTCGCGTTCCGCTTGCACGGCAGCTATCGGGAGATCAACGGCGCGAACGACGAGCTCGCGAGGCTCAACGAGTCGCTCGAGCAGCGCGTCACCGAGCGCACCAACGAGCTCGCGGGCACGCTGACGGACCTCAAAGAGTCGCAGGTGCAGCTGGTCCAGGCGGAGAAGATGTCGTCGCTCGGTCAGCTCGTCGCCGGCATCAGTCACGAGATCAACACGCCCCTCCTCTATCTCGCGAACAATGCCGAGCTGATTCAGGAGCGCGTCGGCCTCATGCGGCGGTTCATCACGACCTGCATGGGGGCATTCTCGATCAAAGCCGAAGATTTCACCGACCGCGCGGAGTACCAGGCGCGGTTCGTGCACGCGCTCAAAGACGTGAAGCTGATGCTTCGCGACGACGATCTCGAGGCGAGCTTGGCCGAGGCGGAGGATCTCACGCGCGACAGTATCGCGGGTCTCGCCGAGCTGACCGAGATGGCGCAGAGCTTGAAGGACTTCAGCCGTCTCGATCGCGCGCCGATCGCGAATTTCGACGTCAACAACGGTCTCGACAAGACGCTTCTGATCGCCAAGAACGTCATCAAGCACAAAGCGACGGTTCGTAAGTTCTACGGCGAGGTCCCCGAGATCCAGTGCTCGCCGTCGCAGATCAATCAGGTGTTCCTCAACATCATCACGAACGCCGCACAGGCGATCGAGACTCAGGGCGAGATCGTGATCACGACGCGGCTGCACGACGCGAATCACGTCGCGATCCGGATCTCGGACACGGGCTGCGGCATTCCAGAAGAGAACCTCGGCAAGATCCGCGACCCGTTCTTCACGACCAAGGAAGTTGGCACGGGCACCGGCCTCGGCCTGTCGATCGTCGACGAGATCATCCGCAGCCATCACGGCGAGCTGCTGGTCGAGTCCGAGGTCGGCAAGGGCTCGGCGTTCACGGTCGTGCTGCCGATCAAACAAACCGCGCACGCCCAGCCGGCGGATGCGGAAATGCCCGAGCAGGAGATGCTCGCGGAGGCGGTGTAGCGGATGACGATGGCGGAGCAGCTGCCGGAGACGGGAGGCGAACGAGCGCGACTGCTGTTCGTCGACGACGAGCAACGCGTGCTCAATTCGATGCGGATCATGTTCCGCCGCCAGTTCGATCTGTTCCTCGCGTCGCACGGCGCCGAGGCGCTCGACATCGTCAAGGACAAGAACATCGACGTGATCGTGGCCGATCACCGGATGCCGCGGATGACCGGCGTCGAGGTCTTGAGCAAAGTGCGCGCGATGTCGCCGCGCACGGTCCGCATCCTGCTCACCGGCTACGCCGATCTCGACGCCGTCGAAGGCTCGATCAACGAGAGCGAGGTCTTCCGCTTCCTCACAAAGCCGTGCGCGCCGAAGCAGCTGCGCGAAACGATCGAGCTCGCGGCGAAGCTCGCGCGCGAGACGCCGGCACCGGAGCCGAAACAAGAGCTGCCGCCCGACACGGTCGAGATCATCTTGGAGGCCGACACGGTCACCGAGGTCGGCGGCTCGCAGAGCCCGAACGACAAGGCCGCTGTGAGGACCCCGGCCCCGAGCCTGCGGCTCGACAGCACGGCACGCATGCAGGCGCCGCAATTCGCACCTCAGGCGGCTCCGCTCAGCGACGCGGCGCCGGTGAAGTCCGCGACGGGCGGGCTCGGCATCGTCGTGTTCTCGAGCGACAGCGAAGTGATCAATACGGTTCAGCAGGCCGTGCGCGGCCGCCTGCCCGTCTATAGCGCCGGCAACGTCGTGCACGTCGTAAAGATCCTGACCGAGCATCGCCCGGGCGTGCTCGTGACCGACGTGTCCGAGGACAAGGCCACGATCCAATCGATGACCGCGCGCTTGAAGGAGCACCTGCCCGAGCTCGTGACGATCGCGGTCTCGCAGCACCGCGACGTGCTCGACATGGTCTGGCTCATCAATCACGGCCAGATCTTCCGCTTCCTGCGCAAGCCGCTTTCGGCCGGTCGCTGCGCGATCAGCCTCCAGGCTGCGCTTCAGCATCATCGGATGCTTCTCAAGAACCCAGAGCTCGTGAAGCGTCACGAGGTGGACGCGACACCCGAGACCACGGGCGGCGTCGTCGACGGCGTGCTCGCGAAGCTCAAGAGCATCAAACGCCTTTGGGTATAAGCCATGACGCAAGCTAAAGACTCGGCTAAGCAGAGCGACCTGCTCCTCTACGTGGCAGGCGGGGTCGTCGCGGCCGTGGGCGTGACATGGCTCGTGATTTTGAGGCCGTGGGGATCGAGCGACGCTCCGGTGCCCGCCGAGCTGCCCGCGCCGACGCAGGCAGTCGCAATGGCGAACATCCCTCCGGCGCCGCCGAGCGACGACGCGCCGAGCGCGCCCTCGGCTGCACTGGACAATCCGCTGCGGATGGCCGATCTCGCGTTCCAGGCAGGCATGCTCGTCGAGCCCGAGGAGTACAGCGCGTGGACGCTGTACCGCGGCGTCGTCAAGGCGGAGCCCGGCAACGCGGCGGCCGTGCAGGGCCTCAACAAGGTTGCAGACGAGCTCGTGCGTCGCGGCGAGACCGCGCTCGAGCAGGGCCGCTTCGACGACGCACGCGCGATCGTAGAGCGAATCCGTGCCGCGCTGCCCGCGCACGCTGGCGCGAAGACGCTCGCCGAAAAGATCTGGCCCGCCGGATCCGGTCGCGCGGCCGTGGCCGAGTCTGCGTTCAAGCCCGAGCTGCCGGTGCAGGCGCCGCCGCCGAAGGTAGCGCCGGTGCAAGTCAAAGAGGAGCCGGCCAAGCCCGTCGTCGACCCCGTCATCGAGATGAATCAGAAATTCGAGGACGCGATGACCGCCGGTCGCTTGCTGACGCCGGCGGAGCAAAGCGCGAAGCGCTACCTCGAGCTGATGATCGCGAAGCATGCAAACCACGACCTCACGCGCGCCGCGCGCGATCGGCTGTCGCGCGAGTTCCTCGCGCGCTCATCCCAGTCGCTCGAGGCACGCGATACCGACGCGGCCGGCATCTGGATCGATGAGGCCGAGCACCTCGGGGCGGATACGAACGCCGTTCGCACCGCCCGCGCGCAGCTCGTCGACCTGCAAGTCGCTCTGGAGTCTGCGAAGCCGATTCCGGCCTCGGCCATGAAGGTCAAGTCGTACGTGAAGCCCGTCTATCCGCCTCGCGCGCTCGACCGAGGGGTCGAAGGCTGGGTCGACGTCGAGTTCACCGTCGAGCCCGACGGCTCGACGAGCCACGTAGCGGTGGCTGCCGCGTCGCACGAGCAGTTCTTCCGGAAAGAGGCCATGACCGCGGTCGAGCAGTGGAAGTTCGAGCCGCGCGTCTTCATGAACCGCCCGATCGCGCAGCGCTCCTACACGCGCATTCGCTTCGCGGCGCAGTAACGTTTCCGCAGGCGACGCGGTCGCCGGCGGGCGATCTGCTGACCGCTGGAATGGGTCCCCACCCGTCCTTCTGCTCGCCCACTCGGGGCGCAGATCCAATGATCCGATTGGACATAAGGCTCCCCGGTTCCGTTCACGACTCGTTGCGCTAAGATCAACGCAGAGTCTCAGCTCGAAAAGACTGCGGAGAATCCCGTGAACGCGGCGACATTTTCTTCGGCGGCGCTGGTGTTAGCGCTCGCATCGGCCGGCTCGATCGGCGCGCAGCCGCTGCGCTGCGACTGCACGAGCATCGTGGACACGTGCAGCGCGAACGTCGAGGCGCACGGTAGCTACCTCGACGTCAAGACGAACGCGAAACAGTGTGCGCGCGTCGACTACTTCGTCGACGGTCAGCCGTTCGTGTCGGTCGCGGTGAACGGTGAAGACCGCCGCGATTGGCTCGCACGCACCTCGAGCCCGAAGATCATCGTGCAGAGCTGCCAGGTCTGCCGCGACAACGGCGAAGCCGCCAAGCCGCTGCTGCGGTCTTCCGCGGCGCCGGCATCGACCGCGAGCAACGCGGCCGCGCAACCCGCGAGCAAGTCGGGCGCAGAGCCCGAGAAGGGCGGTCTGCAGCCGCTGATCGCCGGC
>Ga0105245_10001095_pt1 | contig 24574 bp, 23 predicted proteins | sample KBSM54metaG_FD_81523 | JGI IMG/M metagenome (GOLD analysis project Ga0105245, IMG submission 81523) | Miscanthus rhizosphere microbial communities from Kellogg Biological Station, Michigan, USA - KBS M5-4 metaG | ecosystem: Host-associated > Plants > Roots > Rhizosphere > Soil | place...
AATCGCGCGATAAAGCTTGGCTTCATTCAGATCGTAGGCCAGCACCTGCTGCGGCGTATTGTTCGCGATCAGCTTGCGTCGCTCCACCGGATCGGTAACCGCCAGCACCTGTTGCCGCATGGCTTGCTGCAGAGGATCGCCGCCCTTGCCTTGCTTGTCCTTCAGCTCGGCTTTGCCTTCTTGCTTTGCCCGCAAGCGCTGGGCCTGCAGTTCCATCCTTGCCCGCGCTTCCGGATCTGCGGGCATCGGAAGAAGTCCATTCAGCATGGCTTGCACGACGACCGGAGGCGGATAATTCGTAGCGATCTCGCCCGGACTCATGGTTAGGGACGCCAACGGCTTGAGGCGCTCCGTCAAGTCCGGATTCTCAGCGATTCGCTCGGGGTGCAGCTGCTGGTCGATCCATTTCTTCAGGCCCATTTTCCGGACCGCCTCGACGTCACCCGGACGCGGTCCGAACGTGAGCCGATTCAAGGCGTGGAGAATTTCCTGATCGTTCGTGAGGGGCTGGTGGAACTGGCTGTAATCCGTACCAACGGCGGCCAGAACAGCCGCGCCCGCCAGCAACATGATGGTGATGCCAAACTTCGTCTTCATTCTGGGGGAGTCTCTACTAGTAATAAACGCGGAAGACCGCCAGAAGTTGTACAGGTCGTCCCATGTGGCTGAAAGGATTGGGCTGAGGAGTGTCCCCGGGATTGGGACTGCTTCGCTAGGTTACGGGATTTCCACTACTGTCCAGGATGTGATCCAGGATCACAACAGATCCGAAGCTATCGCGTAAATAGAAATTCACAGCGTAGCCTTCTTCGGTAAGCAGCCGGAGGTCTTTTCGGATAGGCAGCGCGCCCACGACGGTGCCCTCGACCTTTTTGGCGCCGGGTGTCCAGTTGCCTCCATGATGCTCGTGATCTTCAGGGTTTTCCTCGTAGATCTCGAGATCATACTCCGCGATATCCACCAGCTCAGCTCCCAGGAACACATTGCCGATCCCGGCAATCTTGCGGACAGGGCGGAACGACATCGCCTGAAGAATACACCCTGGTAGCGCGGGTTACAAGCCGAGTCGCTTACGCGCTCGCCTTCCTGCGGGCCTTGACCGAGCGGCGAATCAGTTGCTTCAGGGTGGGCATGTGCAGGTCGCTAAGGTGACTCACGTAAATGCATGACTGGCCGGTCTTGATTTTTCCCAGTTTTGCCAGCAGGTCGGCATCGCGCTCGTGAGCGCCGGTGATGTAAAGAACCAGGTTCTGCTTGCGGGGCGAGAATCCTATCAGGCAAATCTCTCCTGTTTTCCCATCCGCGTATTTGTAGTGGTATTTGTCGAAGCCGACGATGCTGCTTCCCCACATCTTTGCCGGGCAGCCGGTGATCTCACTCATCACGCCGATCAGCGTGGCGCAATCCTGACGCGTGTCCTCGCTTGGAGTCTTTTTGATAAATGCTGTAACGCTCGACGCATTCTCGGTGGTTTTTATTTTGGCCACGCCTGTCATAATACCTGCGTTTTTGCCCGGCCGGAAGCTAGCCGACGCCGAGCTGGTCGCAGGTACGTACGAAATACCCGTCGGTCATTCCTGCGATGTAGTCGCACACCTGGCGATGCAGCGGCTGACCAGCCGACTCTTCCCGATAGGCCGCCGGCATCCGATCCGGATGCGCCAGAAGAAACTCGAATAACGTTCCAATGATCCCGACCGAAGCAGTTCGGGCGCGGACCAGCGCGGCGGATTCATACACGCTCTGCCGCAGGAATCGCTTCAGCTGCGCACTGGCTTCGGCAGCGCCTGGCGTAAAGCGCGCGACCCTTCCAGGGTGCAGCCTGATGGCATCGACATCAGCAAGACCGGCGCAGGCCGTGACGGTACCCTCCATCAGCCCTGAAACCAGCGCGTCGATCAGGCCGCGCACAATCTCTTTTACGCGAACGCGCTCGGCCAGCCCTGGAAATTGATATTCAGTGGTTTCATGCAGCTCGGCGAACAAAGCCACCGCCGAACACGCTTCTTCCACGACGATCAGTCCGGCACCGTAAGCATCATCCAGATCCGCGGTGTTATAGGCGATCTCATCGCACAAATCGATGAGCTGCGCTTCGAGCGGCGGCCGCAAGCCAGGCAGGTATTCGTCCAGCTCGGGAATTTCTCCGGGTGCGAAGTCGCGCGAATGTTTGACGATGCCCTCGCGCACCTCAAACGTGAGATTCAGCCCGGGAAACCGGGGATAGGGACTCTCAAACGATTCGATGATCCGCAAAGCGTGCACATTGTGTTCGAAGCGCTCACCGAAGCGCCGCATCATGGAATCCAGCTCGGCTTCGCCGGAGTGCCCGAACGGAGGATGTCCGATATCATGCGCCAAAGCCAGCCCTTCGGTTAGATCCTCATTCAGGCCGAGCACCGACGATACCGTTCGAGCGATCTGCGAGACCTCGATGGTGTGGGTAAGACGGTTGCGGAAATGGTCCGAGAGTCCGGGCGTGAAGACCTGCGTCTTGTTTTCCAGACGACGGAAAGCCCGCGCGTGGACTACCCGGTCCCGATCCCGCCGGAATTCGTTGCGGTAGGGATGGGTTTGTTCCGGATAACGCCTTCCTCGGGAACGTTCAACGGGAAACCGGAGCCGCGCCAGCACACTTTCCGCAAGCATCATTCTGCGCGCCCGGCGGCTAAGTCTAGTTGGATTGCGCCGGAGCCGGACTGGCCTGGATCTGACCCAGTACGGCAACCGCGGCCCGGCTCACCGCGTTGCGCGGGCTGGCGCTGAGCGGAGCAACCAGTTTGCGTGCCTCAGCGGGATTACTCTTGGCCAGAAGTTGTGCGAGCTCCAGGGTAGCTTGATCTTTTGAGACGAAGACGGTGGGGTTGTCCATCAACTTACGGAGAAGCTTTTCGGCCTCGGCGTTCTTGCCCTGCGATTTGTAGATCTGGGCCATCGAGAGCTGGGCCACGGAGGCGTAGGGCGCGGGCGCACTGTCACTGATGGCCTGGAAAGTCTTGACCGCGTCGTCAATCTTCCCTTCGTCGGATTGCGCGGCCGCAACCGCAAGCTGGGCGATGGCGCCTTCCTGGCTGCCGGGATACTTGGTAGCGACGTCGGTGAAGGCCGCAATGCGGGCTTTTTCCTTATCGGCCAGCGTCGGGAAACTCATGCGCGGCGGCTGGGGCGCACCTATGGTGGCTTCGTCGATCTGCATGGCCTTGGTGAGGGCCTCTGCCCGCGCTGTAGCCTGATGGCTGCGGTACGCCCACACGCCGGCGATCACTACGACAACCGCCAAGCCGATCAGCGTGTAGCGCAACATCTGGCTGCGATGGTGCGCGACGAATTCGAATCCAGAGCCCACGCCCTGGGCAAACTTGTCGGTTTTCAGTTCTTTGCGGGTATGACGATCCATTCAGTATCCGTCCCTGTGGAAGACCCAGTGTATCAGGTTCAGATCACCGGGTTCAGATTGACGTGAGGTCGCGGTGGATGGCGAACTTGACCAGGCCGGCGACATCATGGATGTCCAGCTTGCGCATGAGGCTGGCGCGGTAGGTGTCGATCGTCTTGGGACTCAATTCCAGCCGGGCCGCGATTTCCTTGGCCCGTACACCCTCCACTAACAGCGAAAACACCTGATATTCGCGAGCGCTCAGGAGGTCCAGAGGATCGTCCGGCGAAGACTTATGGTTGGTGCTGAAGATCTTATCGAGTTCCAACTGGGGGGACACGTAGATACTGCCGAAGAGAACCTGCTCGAAGGCCTCCAGCAGTTCGCTCGAAGGAGCCGATTTCAGCAGAAACCCGCTCACCCCGCAGCGCAGAGCTTCCACCACCGTCTTGCGGTCCCGCCGCATGGAGAGAACCACTATTTTGGTGGGAATATCCGCTTCCCTGACCCGTTTTACGATCTCCATGGTGAGCAAGTCGGGGAGATTCAGATCCAGTACGGCCAAATCGGGCTTTTGTGTCAGAATTAGACGCAGCGCGGCTACGCCTTCTGAACACTGTCCTACCACCTGGTACTGGGAATTGCCGGCGCACAAAGCGGCGAGCCCCTCCCTCACCAGCGTAAGATCGTCTGCCAGCAACACCGAATATGTTTTGCGTTCGCGGATGGGGACCATAAAATGTTCCTCGGCAACCACGCTCCGGAACGACTCACTTCTAAGCTCTTTAAGCAGTGAGCCGGGGCCGCAGTAATTCTCGACGTTTCTTGGGCGGACGGGAAATCTGCTCGTGTCCCGGCTTAGGAAAAGCTGCGGACCGCAGCCGCCTCATCCTCGAAAACTTCGAATACGGTATAGAGCTTGGTGATCTGAAGCAGATCCTTCACGCGCTTGGTCAGATTGAGCAGTTTCACCTGCCCGCCCTGGTTCGTCACCGTGGTAAACCCGGAGACCATTTCCCCGATACCCGAGCTGTCGATGTAAGACACCTCGGCCAAGTTCAGCAGGAGCTTCTTCTTGCCGCCGGCCGCCAAATCCCGGACTGTGTCCCGGAAAGTGCTGGCGCCATCGCCCAGCGTGATGCGTCCCACGGCATCGACTACGGTCACGTCACCCACCTGTCGGGTGGTCAATTTCACACTCACGTCATGCCTCCTTAAAGCACCCGGTTAACTACCCGGCCTTCGCCAGATTCTTCACCATTCTCACTTCAGTTCCCTGCGGCTGCCGCTGGCGCAGCTGAAACTCATCCATAAACGCTTTCATCATCAGCAATCCCCGGCCGGACTGCCGCAGCAGATTCTCCTCGGCCAGCGGATCGGGCAATTTCGATGCGTCGAAACTTCCGCCTTCGTCGCCGATCACGATCTCCAGCCGCTCCGGTGTGCGCGATACGCTCAAGTGAACTTTCTTCCGCGAGTGATAGCGATTCCCATGCACCACCGCGTTGACCATGCATTCTCTCACGGCGATGCCGATCCTATGCAAGTCGTCCTCGTCGAAGCCCATTGCGGTAGCCAGCCGCAAGACAATTTCCTCCGCCTGATCCACGCTTTCCAGAGTGGATTCGAGCAGTTCCTCGACGGTTTGCGCCGCCACGCGGTCGTGTTCCGCCATAAACAGAGCGGCCGAGGAGCGGCCCTAGTCGAATCGTTAGGTTATTCAAGTGAGACTAGGAAAGTCAAGCACTTCCAGCCGGCGGGACTTTTTGATGGGTAGGAAATTTACCGCGAGTGCGGCTCAACGGCTCGCGCCGAATCCGTCCTGATACCCATCTTCATAGGCGATCCGGTAGGCTGCACGGTAGGCGGATTGCGACCCGAGCGTGCGGTCATAACCATTCAAGCCATTCTTCCATGCGGCGCTCCGGCGCGGCTGGTATCGCCGACGCTGCATGCGGTCCAGAATGCCGGCGCTCACACCATCGCGATAGCCAATGTCTGCCGCAAGGTGTTCGAGGGACCAGCGGTTGTCGCGGTACACCGGCGCCGGTGTGCGAAAAAGCTCCTCTAATCGCGATCGGACACCATTGCTGACGTCCTTGGATCCCTCGTCGAAGCCTTCCCGGTAGCCCCGGCTATATTCGGCCTCGGAACCAAAGGACGGTTGATAACCGTTGCCTTGCGCCTTCAGCCTTTGGTTGCGAAGGTCCTGCTCGCGATTGCTGAGGTTGGAGACGCGGCCCGATTCATACCCATCTTTGTACCCGTGCTGGTATCCATGATCGCGTGCAGAGAAATCCTGCTGAGCTCGGTTGGGAAAGGGTGCCGGCGCCGGCGCGCGAAAGAGTTCATCCAGTCGGGATCGGACACCGTTGCTGACGTCCTTGGACCCTTCGTCGAAGCCTTCCCGGTAACCTTGGCTATACTCGGCCTCCGAGCCAAAGGACGGTTGATAACCGTTGCCTTGCGCCTTCAGGCGCTGGTTGCGCTGGTCCTGCTCCCGGTTACTGAGGTTGGAGACCCGGCCGGCGGCGTACCCATCCTTGTACCCTTGCTGGTAGCCCTGCTGGCGGGCATTGAGCGGTCCCCCGCGATAGTCGAGCTGCGCGAAGACGGGTGAAGGAAGACTCAATAAACCTAGGGCGATCGCCAAGATCCCCAAGCTGGAAATACGCTTCATGCTCATCTCCCGGTGCAGCGGAACCTATCGCCAGTTTATATTCTCAAGCACGTTAAACGAAGTAAAGGCCGACCCGTTGAACCGCAGTCCCAAAGCAGCAACGCCGAAGCCCGACGTTTGAAACTCGATCGCTCCGCGCCTGCCCGCGGTGGAAAACCACGTGTCCGGAAGAGAGAAAGCCGTGTGACCGTAAGGTCCCAGACTGATCGTCCGCCGGTCGATGATGATGCCCGACTGGTTCCTGATGTTCACCGGAATGTCCACGGAATTCAAAGTTGGATTCGAAATCGCAATGCCTGTGATGAACGCAGTGTTGTCAAACAGCAGCACAAAATGACTATCGAATTGGCTCACCACCGGGACCACGGCTTCCTGATCCGGCCGGCCGAAAATATGCTGCTTGAAAACGGCCATGCCGCCCACCGTATCGTTCGTGGTCTGGGACAGCAGCGCCCACCCTTGCTTCAAATTGTTGGCGGTTCCAGTAGTCTCGAATTCGATGCTACCGGCGGTGTCTAATGTGACGCTGACCTGGCGGACCAAGCCCAGGCCTGCCACCGGGAGGAACATGTCATTGCCGAAGTCGTCGAAAAACAGGACCTGGAAACTCACCGGGTGACTCTCCAGGTTCACCCAGAAAAAGCTGGTTTGCCAGGAGCCCCCATCCACCACGTGAGGTACCACGCGATCGCCGGCAAACACAACAACCCTGGGTTCAAGGCCGCTCTTCGTGGGCGTGCTGTTGGCCTCCAGATGGCGCTGCGCCAGGAACTGCTGATTGAAGGTGGATTGAGTATCCACTCCACCAACCCCCTCGAGTGTCTGGGCCATAGTCCAGGACGATGTCATCAGCAAGGCGGCCAGCGGGATACGTAAATTCACTGCGTTAAAGCCTCCGGTTGTTACTTTCAAGAACCTCGTACGTCTACTGAGATACCGAGGGAAGTGGAACGTTACTCTACCTGCGCAAGGCTGTTCCGCGCCATCCCCTCGGATGATAGGCTAGTAACCATGAAAATGCTGGCGTCCCTTGCACTGGTTTTGGGGCTGATTCTGACCCCCCCGGCTCCCGCACAAACCCCTTCCGCTCCAGTCAAGATCACTTCGGTGGAGGGCATCACCGAATATCGTCTGGCGAACGGACTCCAGGTGTTGCTGTTCCCCGACAATTCCAAGCCCACCGTTACCGTCAATGTGACCTACATGGTGGGGTCGCGGCACGAAGGGGCGGGGGAAACCGGCATGGCTCACCTGCTGGAGCACATGCTGTTCAAGGGTACCCAGACTCACAAGGAAATCATGGGGGAGCTCAGCGCCCACGGCAATAACTTTAACGGAAGCACGTCCTGGGACCGGACCAACTATTTCGAGACCGTGCCCGGCACCGACGCCGATCTTCGCTGGGCGCTTGAAATGGAGTCCGACCGGATGGTGAATTCGCGCGTAGCCAAGAGCGACCTGGACACCGAGATGACCGTGGTCCGCAACGAATTTGAACGCGGCGAAAATAGCCCGGACGGCGTTCTGGAAGAGCGCGTACTCTCGACCGCCTATTTGTGGCACGCCTACGGACGCAGTCCCATCGGATCGCTCAGCGATATCGAAAAGGTGCCCATCGAGAAGCTGCAGGCGTTCTATCGCAACTATTATCAGCCCGACAATGCCATGCTGCTGGTGGCCGGAAAGTTTGATCCGGCCAAGACGCTGGGCTGGATCAACGACATGTTCGGCGTGATCCCCAAGCCCACCCGCAAGCTGCTGCCGACCTACACCGAAGAGCCGACTCAGGACGGAGAGCGCGAAGTGGTTCTGCGGCGCGCAGGCGATCACCAGAGCGTAATGATGGCGTACCACGTACCGGCTGGGGCGCACCCGGATTCGCCGGCCCTGGACGTGCTTTCCGCGATTCTGTCCGAAGCCCCCGCGGGCCGTCTGTATAAGGCCCTGGTGGAGAGCAAGAAGGCAGTTTCAGCTAGCGCCGAGAATTATTCGCTGCACGATCCGGGCGTCGAGATGTTCAGCGCCCAGGTCGCGAAGGACAAGTCCTTGGACGATGCCGAAAAGACCATGCTGAGCGTGATCGACGGTTTGATCAAGGAACCACCTAACAAAGAGGAAGTGGATCGCGCGCGGACGCGGATTCTGAAAAATATCGATCTGCAGTTGAATAATTCGGGTCGCGTCGGCCTGGTCTTGAGCGAATGGGGATCCATGGGCGACTGGCGCCTGCTGTTTCTGAACCGCGACCAGGTGGAGAAGGTCACCCCGGAAGATGTGGCTCGCGTGGCGAAGCTGTATCTTAAGCCTGACAACCGGACGATCGGCCGCTATCTCCCCGCCGAAAAGCCGGATCGCTCGGTGATTCCGCCCAGCCCGGACATCCTGGCCGAGCTTAAGGACTACAAAGGCAAAGCTGCCATCGAAGAAGGCGAGGTGTTCGACCCCTCACCGGCTGCCATTGAGGCGCGTACCACGCGCGTGACGCTTCCCGGCGGGCTGAAACTGGTCCTGTTGCCGAAGAAGACGCGCGGCGGCACGGTGGTGGCGAATCTCCAGCTCCACTTCGGCGATGAGAAGAGCCTGGCCAATAAGGGCGCGGCTCCCCGCCTGGCCGGAAGCCTTTTGATGCGCGGCACCAAGCAGCATACCCGCCAGCAATTGCAGGATGAGTTCGACAAGATCAAGGCCCGGGTCAACGTGAGCGGCACGCTGACGGGCGCGGGGGCTTCCGTGGACACGGTGCGCGCCGGCCTGATCCCGGGACTGCGCTTAGCCGCAGAAATTCTGCGGGAACCGTCGTTCCCGGAATCCGACTTCGAACAAATCCGCCAGGCAGCCATCGCCGGCCTGGAGGCAGGACGCAGCGAGCCGCAAAACATGGTGACAACCGCGATGAACCGGTACCTGAACGCGGCCTATCCCGCTGGAGATCCCCGCTACACGCCGACCATCGATGAAAGCATCGACCAGTTGAAAAAAGTCACGCTCGAGGAAGCCAAGAAGTTCTATGCGGATTTCTATGGAGCGTCGAACGGAGAACTCGCGGTGATCGGGGATTTCGATGCCGCCGAGGTCCGCAAGCTGGCCGAGGATCTGTTCAGCTCCTGGAAGAGCCCCAAGCCTTACGCGGTGATCAAGCGGGCATACAGCAAGCTCACCCCGGTGGACAGTACACTCGAAGCGCCCGACAAGACCAGCGCCTTTATCTACGGAGTGACCCCGCACAACATGGATCAGCAGGATCCGGATTACCCGGCCATGATTCTGGCAGACCGCATCATGGGCGGCGATGAGAAGAGTCGCTTGTGGGTGCGTATCCGCGAGCGCGAAGGGCTGAGCTACGGTGTGCAGAGCGCATTCCGGGCGGGCCCGCAGGAAAAGTACGGCTCGTTTGTGGTGGTCGCCTCGGTCAAGCCGGAAAACGCCGCCAAGGTGGAGAGCTCTTTCAAGGAAGAGATCGCCAGGGTGATCAGCAGCGGATTCACGGCAGAGGAAGTCGCTTACGGCAAGAATTCGCTGATGCAGGAGAGGCAGCTAAGCCGCGCCGCGGATGGGCAGCTGGCGGGGTTATTCGTGAGCCAGGCCGAGCTCGGGCGCACCATGCAGCGCGAGATCGACCTGGAAAAGAAAATCAACGATACAACACCGGAACAGCTCGCCGCGGCATTTAAGAAGTGGGTCGACCCAGCGTCCCTGGCCTACTTCAAGGCTGGCGATTTCAAGAAGGCCGCCGCGACCGCGAAGTAAACCAAAGCCGCAAATAAGCGCGGGTCACGAAGGGCTAGCGAATCCGCTCGTCCTTTTCAACCTTGCCGTCGCGGATGTGGATGATCCGATGCGCGTGCATCGCAATATCATGCTCATGCGTCACCAGCACCATGGTATTGCCCTGCTCGTGCAGCTTGGCGAACAGCGCCATGATGTCGTTGCCCGTCGCGGTATCCAGCGCGCCGGTGGGTTCGTCGGCCAGCAGCATGGAAGGGTTGTTCACCAGTGCACGGGCGATGGCCACGCGCTGGCGTTGTCCGCCTGATAGCTCACTGGGCTTGTGCATCATGCGATCGGCCAGATCCACCGCTTTCAGCGCGGCCTTGGCCAGCTCCGCGCGCTTGGCGGAGGAAATGCCCGCGTAGATCAGGGGTAATTCCACGTTATGGAGGGAGGTGGCACGGGCGAGCAGATTGAACGTCTGGAACACAAACCCGATTTCTTTGTTACGAATGCGCGCCAGCTCATCGTCGTCCATGTCGCTGACCAGGTTTCCGTTCAGATAATACAACCCGGAGGATGGGCTATCCAGGCAGCCGATCAGGTTCATCAGCGTCGATTTGCCGGAGCCTGAGGGGCCCATGATGGCGACGTATTCGCCCTTCTTGATTTCGATATCGATGCCGGCCACGGCATGGATGGTCTGGTCACCCATGACGTAGGTCTTCATCAGATCCCAGGTGCGAATGATGACGCCATCGCGCCGGAGCTGCTCTCCGCGCTCCGCTTTATCCATAACCGCGGCCGGTGCCATGACTAGTTAGCCGCCCCGACCACCACGTTGCGATTATCTATTTTGACCTTGACTCCAGGCCGCATGGTGCGGATCGCCTGATAGCTCCCGATCGCGATTTGCTCGCCCGGCTCCAGACCCTTCAAGACTTCGATGTCGGTGGATCCGGTGATACCGGTTTCCACTTTCCGGAACTCGGCTTTTTGATTCACGATGACAAACACGCCGGTGATTTCTTCCTTGCGCACCTTCTGGGCGGCCAGATCGATGGGCGCTTGACCGCCGTCTTTCTGCTTGTCTTTCGCGGATCGAGCGGCGTCCTCCAGATCGCCCTTTTGGCGGACCGTCAGCGCCTGGATCGGGATGTTCAGAATATCGTGGCGAGTCGCTGTGACAATTTTCGCCGTGCAGGAGAGGCCCGGACGGATCTCGTCCGGCGGATTGTCCAGCGCCACCACAACTTTGAAATCCTTAGCCTCGGTGGAGGATGTCGCGCTGCTGGAAGCCACCTGACCGGAAGATCGCAGGATTGCGGTGTTGCCGATTTCGATCACATGCCCGCTGAAAGTTCGATCCGGCACCGCATCGATGGTGACGTCAGCCTTCTGACCAATTTCCAGATTGACGATATCGGTCTCATCGACTTTCACTTCCGCGGTGATCAGCGACATGTCCGCGATCGTCATGACCGCCGAGGCAGCCGAGTTCTGGATGCCAGGGACCACCGTCTCTCCCAGGCGCACCGGCAGGTTGGTGACGATGCCGTCCAGCGGCGATACCACGTCATGCTTCGCTAGAATGTCGGCCACGCGCGTCAGTCCAGCCTGGGCCTGGGCGATTCGCCGTTGGGACGATGTAATCTGAGCCAGTGTTTGGGCCCGCTGCGATTTCAACTGCTCCAGGCGTAACTCCGCCTCCCGCAGTCCGGCCTGCTGAGACTCATAAGTGGACTTGCGTTGGTCGAAATCGGATTTAGGCGCCACGCCGGCTTTAAAGAGCTGTTCGTAGCGGTCGAAATTAACCTTGGCAAGCTCAAGATCCGATTTGGTGCGATCGATGGTTGCTTGCTGGGTGCGGATGGTATCGTCCTGGACCTTCAGCCCGGCCTCGGAGGACGCTGAGTCCGCCTCAGCAGATGCGACGCTGGCACGCTGAGCCTGAACATCCGCATTCGCCTGTACGCTTTCGATGCGGGCAACGATCTGGCCCTTGCGGACGCGATCGCCTTCCTTTACCAGAAGGTCGGTGATCAGACCCTGGGCATTCGCGCCTAAGTTGGTGTAAGTACGAGGTTTAATCTCCCCGGATGCGGTCACTACGGAGGTCAGATCGCCGCGTGCGATGGTCGTCGTCTGCACGGTCACCTGGGCCGACTGACTCAACCGGACACTAGCGACCACACCGCCAATGGCTATTGCTGAAAGCGTTACGCCTATTACAATCTTCCACTTTGTTTTCACGATGTTGGGATCTCCGCCTGGCCCAAAGTAATAGAGACGAGTTCCTACTGGGGAAAGTTCCTCCGACCCTAATACTTATCTAGTTTAGACGAATCGGCAGGCTCAAACTTACCGCAGCCCGCCGAATATATTTTTCATACGTCGCGGTACGATGGAAGTTCCCATGAAACTTCAGAGCTACACAATTACCCAAGGGCGCGACCGCGCCCCGGCACGAGCCATGCTCAAGGCTATAGGCTTCACCGATGAGGACCTGAAGAAGCCCATCATCGGGGTCGCGAACACGTGGATCGAGACCATGCCGTGCAACTACAATTTGCGCGAGCTGGCGACCCACGTGAAGGCCGGGATTCGCGCGGCGGGCGGCACGCCCATGGAGTTCAACACCATCGCCATCAGCGACGGCGTCACCATGGGTACCGAAGGCATGAAGGCGTCTCTGGTAAGCCGCGACCTCATTGCCGATTCGATTGAGTTGGTCGGCCGCGGGCATATGTTCGACGGCATCGTCGCCCTGGTGGCCTGCGATAAAACCATTCCCGGCGCTGCCATGGCTCTGCTTCGTCTGAATGTGCCGGGCGTGGTGATGTACGGTGGCACCATCATGCCTGGACCCAACAATTCCACCGTGCAAACGGTATTTGAAGCGGTGGGCCAGCATGCCGCGCATAAAATCACCGATGCGCAGCTTCTCGAGATCGAAAATACCGCGTGCCCGGGAGCCGGCGCTTGCGGCGGGCAATATACGGCCAACACCATGGCGACCGTGATGGAGATGATCGGACTGTCGCCGATGAGCACGGCATCGGTTCCGCAAGTGGATCCGCGCAAACAGCAAGTCGCGTTTCGATGCGGCCAGGTAGTCATGGATGCGGTGCGCGCGGATCGCCGGCCGCGGTCGATTGCTACTCGCCAGGCGTTTGAGAATGCGATCGCGTCGGTGGCGGCCACGGGCGGATCTACCAACGCGGTGCTGCATTTGCTCGCGATGGCGCACGAAGCTGGTGTTCCGCTGACCATGGACGATTTCCAGACCATCAGCGCGCGCACGCCCCTGCTGCTCGACTTGAAACCGGCGGGGCGCTTTGTCGCCTACGACGTGGATCAGGCCGGAGGCTGGGCGGTGGTCGCAAAACGGCTGGCCGACGGCGGCTTCGCGCACAAAGACGTGATCACCGTCACGGGTCGTACCTTCGCCGAGGAAGCCTCGGATTCCAAGGAAACTCCGGGACAGCAAGTGATCCTGCCGCTGGATAAGCCGATCAAGTCGTCGGGAGGCCTGGTAATCCTGAAGGGCAATCTTGCGCCGGAAGGAAGCGTCATCAAGGTGACCGGGATCGACAAGAAATCGCATCGCGGGCCGGCGCGATTATTCGCCCGCGAAGAAGACGCTATGCATGCCGTCACAAGTGGCGAGATCAAATCAGGAGATGTCGTCGTGGTGCGTTATGAAGGACCGCGCGGAGGCCCTGGAATGCGCGAGATGCTGGGCGTGACCAGTGCGATCGTCGGCGCGGGATTAGCGGACAGCACCGCCCTGCTGACAGACGGCAGATTTAGCGGCGCCACTCGCGGCTTCATGGTGGGACATATTGCGCCGGAAGCTTTTGTGGGTGGTCCCATCGCGGCCGTTCATGAAGGCGACATGATCACCATCGACCTGGTGAAGCGCACGATCGATCTGGAAGTGCCCGCGGCGGAGGTGAAAGCTCGCCTGGACGCGTGGAAAGCTCCCGCGTTGCGCTACACCACCGGTGTGTTTCAGAAATACGTGAAGCTGGTGGGCTCGGGCGCTCAGGGCGCCGTCACCAGTTAGCCCCCGTTCGTCAGCTCACTTTGACGAGGTGCGGCTCGAGCATCTTCAGAAGCTCGGGCTTGGGCAGAGCGCCGACGCGCTGGTCCACCACCTGGCCGCCTTTGAACAGGAGCAGCGTGGGGATTCCGCGAATTCCGTACCGCATGGCGGTGCCGGGATTGTCGTCAGTATTCAGCTTGCCCACCTTCACCTTGCCGGCATATTCGGTGGCGACGGCGTCTACGGTAGGACCCATGGCTTTGCAAGGCCCGCACCAGGGAGCCCAGAAATCCACCAAAACGGGCGTCTCCGATTTCAGCACGTCCTGGTCAAAAGCGCCATCGGTAAAGGTCAGAGTATTTTCAGCAGCCATGTTTCCTTTGCATCCCCCTCGGGTTCCGCTATTTATGATGCGGGATCGGACTCCAAAGATGCAACTCGGGCGCCATTTCGGGCGGGAAGGGCTATGCTGGTGACAGTATGGCGGAAATCGAGTTTAAAGCCGAAGGCGAGGGGGCAGACCCCATTGGACAGAAAGTCGGCGTACTGGCTGCGGTGCTGGCCGTGGCGCTGGCGGTGGTATCTATCGCATCGCACCGCGCGCACACTATGGCTGTGGTCGAGAAATCGGAAGCCAATGACCAGTGGTCCTTCTACCAATCCAAGCGGATCAAGTTTCACAGCCTGGAACTAGGTACGGACATGGTGAATCTTCTGGGCCACGACAAACCGGGCGCCGAACAGATGCTGGCTCGCTACGAAGCTGAGCAAAAGAAGTATGAGAAGGACAGCAAAGAAGTAGAAGAAGAGGCCAAGAAGAAGGAAGAGGAGACTCGCCACACCGAGGCCCAGGCGCTGCGTTACGACCTCGGCGAAGGCATGCTGGAGATTGGCGTTGTGATGGCGTCGCTGTATTTCATCGCGCGGAAGCGGCTGTTTCCAGTGGTGAGCCTGAGTTTCGGTGTTCTGGGGATTGTGATGGCGGTCTCCGGAGCGTTGCTGTAGTCTCAGGACAGCTGAGCCCAATGATAGGCGATGGCGGCGGTGACATCGTCCAATTTGAGGCCCACCTTCTTCGCTTCCACTACCAGCTGCTCCAGCTCTTTCTTCAGCAATCGTCCACGCTCGGCAGGACTGGAAGCGGAGGGTGCGGCGACCACCATTCCGATCCCGGGATGCACTTCCAGCAGGCCGTTCGCGGTCAGTTGCGTGACGATTTTGTGAGCCGTGTTCACGTTAATGTTCAGAGTCTTGCTGAGTGTGCGGACGGATGGGAATCGGTCTCCCGGCTTCATCTGTCCCGAGACGATCGCTTTCTTCACGGAATAAACCGCTTGTTTACATAACGATGTCCCTGGCTCGAAGGTCATCGTGAATTGAATCACTATGTGTACTATAACAGATAGTACAGATGGACTACAACGACCTGTAGAGCCGTTGGTAGGCTTCCGCAGAGGCGTTCCAGGAAAAGTCCTTCGCCATTCCCGTTCGCATTCGAACCAGCCATCGATCAGCGCTCATGAATGCCTTTAGCGCCTCTCCGATTGCGAGGGCTAGGGCTTCGGGGGAATACTCCTGAAACTTGAACCCGGTCTCGTTATCCACCGTATCGGCCAAGCCCCCCGTGGCGCGGACGATCGGCACGGTTCCATAACGCAGGCTGTAGATCTGACTCAGCCCGCAAGGCTCGTATTGGGACGGCATCAGGAACATGTCTGCCCCCGCCTCGATTCGATGCGCCAGCGCGTCGTCATAGCCGATCCGGACGGCGAATTTCTCGGGCCGCGAGGCGGCCAGCTCGCGAAACATATCCTCGAACTTCTTTTGGCCTGAGCCGAGAGCCACGAGTGCAACGTCCTGTTCCGCCAGCCACGGCGAGATACTTTCCACCAGATCGAAGCCTTTTTGATCGGCGAATCGCGACACGATTCCAATCAACGGCCGCTTCATGTTGGGCGGCAAGCCCATCTCTTCGAGCAAGGTTCTTTTGCAGACCTGTTTGCCCGAAGGGTAGCGAGCCGAATACGGCGCAACCTGATGCGGTCCCGTCTCCGGATTCCACTCCTCGTAATCCACACCGTTTAGAATTCCGCTCAGCTTGTTGGCGTGGATGCGCAGCAGTCCGTCCATGCCGAACCCGTATTCGGGAGTCTGAATCTCTCGCGCGTAGGTGGGACTGACGGTGTTGATGGCATCGGACCAGACGATTCCGGATTTGAGAAAGCTTATGTCGCCCCAGTATTCCAATCCTGCTGGATTATATAGGCCCGGATCCAAGCCGAGATCCGCGAATGCCGCGCGCGGAAAATTCCCCTGGTAACCCAGATTGTGGATGGTCAGCAGCGTGCGAATACCAGAGAATGTTGGATCGCCGGCAAAACTACTTCGCAGGTAAGGACCAACTAATCCCGTTTGCCAGTCATGCGTGTGGAGGATAGAGGGCCGAAACAGATGACGCGCAATTCCGAGCGCGGCCTGGCTCAGCAGCGCGAAACGGATGTGGTTGTCCGGATACACGCCGTAGATTTCCGGGCGATCGTAGAGCGGCGGGCAATCCACGAAAAAATACTTCACGCCGCGGTGAATCAACTGCAGAATGTCCACGCTGTAGGCGTGCGGGCCAACCCACAGCGGCATGGCGAGATAGACCGGCTGCGCGTCACCAATCTCCGCCACACGATACTTCGGAAGCACCACGGCGACTTCATCGCCCGCGCGGACCAGGGCCGGCGGCAGGGATCCCAACACGTCCGCCAGACCGCCGGTCTTGGCGAAGGGCGTGGCTTCCGACGCCACCATCAGGATCTTCACGATGAGGCGGCCCCCAGTAAGTGTTTCTGCACTTTACCCAGCGCGTTGCGCGGCAGCTTCTGTACGATCACAAACCTGCGTGGAATCTTGAACGATGCAAAACTTTCGCGGCAGCGGGCTTCGAGTGCGGCCGTGTCGCAGGCACCCTTCGCGTCACTCTTAGGCACTACGTAAGCCACCGGCACTTCGCCGCGCACGGGATCGGGTACGCCGGCTACCGCCGCCTCGGCCACTTCCGGCTGCTCCATCAGAAACTCTTCGATCTCGCGCGGATAAATATTGAAGCCGCCTGAAATGATCAGGTCGCTGCGGCGCCCGCACAGGGTGTAGTAGCCATCACTGGATCGCTGGGCCAGGTCGCCGGTCTTAAACCATCCGTCAACGAACGCTGCGCGAGTAGCTTCCTCACGCCGCCAGTATCCAGAGAAGACGTTCGGACCTTTGAGATACAGCTCACCCGTCTCACCGTCGGGGACATCCTGGCCGGCTTCGCCCACAATGCGGGTCTGGACACCGGGCAGAGGAAACCCGACGCTTCCCGGCCGGCGTTCACCGTCGTAGGGATTCGAGATATTCATAATGGTCTCGCTCATCCCGTAGCGCTCAAGAATCGTGTGTCCGAATAATTTGCGGAAGTCCTCCAGCACCTGCGGCGGCAAGGGCGCCGATCCGGATACAAACAAGCGCATGTGGCGGCCGATTTCGCGGGCAGTTTCCGCCGGCATACCCAGCAGGCGGACGTAGATAGTAGGAACTCCGAAAAACAGCGTCGGCCGGAAGTCCAGAAATTCGGCAGCGGCTTTCTCATGTTCGAAACGCTCCAGCAGGCGCATTCGGCATCCGGAGAATAGCCAGCAGTGCAGACCATTGCCGAGCGCGTGCACGTGAAACAGGGGCAGCGCCAGTAAGAAACGATCCGCGGAAGTGATCCGCCAGGCATCCAGCAAATTCGAGGCGTTCACCGCAAAGTTGTTGTGGGTGAGAATCGCGCCCTTGGAAACTCCCGTGGTTCCAGACGTGTAAACCAGTGCAGCGGGGGATTCGCCGTGGAGCGGAGTTTCCGGCAAATCGCTAGTTTGTTGCGCGGCCTCGGCACACAACAATGGAAGCTCCTTCTCCGTGACGAATACCTTAGGTTCGGCGTCGCTCAGGATGTGCGAAAGCTCGCGCTCGCGATACAGGATGTTGACGGGAACGAAAATCACGCCCAGCTTGACGCAGGCCAGATACAGGTCGATAAACTCGATCGAATTCGCCAGGTACGCGGCCAGCCGATCGCCCCGCTGCAGCCCACGTGCCTGAAGCGCCCGCGCCATCCGATTGCTGCGCGCGTCGATATCGCCAAAGGTGTAGGTGTTGCCCTTCCACTCGAGCGCCGCTTCAACCGGGCGGAGTTGAAAGGCGGTATTAAACCAGTCTCTAAGATTCATGCCAGGGCGAGGTGTGCCTCGCCCCTACAAGGGTAACTGACCCGATTGACCTAATCGGTCACGTCTACGTTCTCGACGAAGCAGCTATCAAAGGCGCGATCCAGCACGTCTTCGGTCAGCTCTTTCGTCAGCGACTCGAAGTTGATGATGTCGATGGCATGGCTGATCACGTCGCGCGGGTGGCAGCGGCGATAACGCTTGCCGCCTTGTACGTAGTGCTTCTCCACAAACGTTTGAATCACGCTGGGGTCGCAATCGAGCATACGCGCTTCGGCGTAGCGCTCGAAGATCTGCACGAACTCGGGCTTCTGCGGGCTTCGCAGGAACATCTTGTACTGGATGCGGCGCAAGAAGGCTTCGTCGCCCAACTGGTCCGGTCGAAGATTGGTCGAGAAAATCAGAAAAGCTTCGAAGGGGACGGTCATTTTGCCGCCGGCCTGGAAGCTCAGATAATCGACGTGGCGCTCCATAGGGACGATCCAGCGATTCAGAATCTCGGCGGGCGAAGCCTTCTGGCGTCCGAAGTCATCGATAAGATAGATGCCGTTGTTGGCTTTGAGCTGGAAGGGCGCGTCGTAGACCTTGGAAACCCTGTTATAGCTCAGGTCGAGCATGTCCAGGCTCAGCTCGCCACCGGTGATGATGAACGGACGTTTGCACTTGAACCAGCGGCGATCGAATCCGCCGCCGGCGTTCATGGCGACACTGTCGTATTCTTCGTCGTCGATCTTCTGGTGATAGATCGGATCGTACAGCTGCACGATGTTGCCCTGCGATTCGACCGCGTAGGGCATGTAGATGGGCGTGCTCTCCACGCGGAACAGAGCTTCGGCCAACGCAGTTTTGCCATTGCCGGGCTGCCCGTAGATCAGAAACGATTTGTTGGAGTTCACGGCCGGTCCGATGCGGGCCAGAATGTCCTGCTCCACCACAAGATGCTTGAAAGCGCCCTTAAGCGCTGCCGGCGACAACCAGTTCTCGGCGAGTCTTTGCCGCCGGACCACTTCGCTGTATTGGAACAGCGGCACCGGAACGGGTCCCGCATATTGGTTGTTTTCCAGGTACTCGCGTGCCAGGTTACGGCCCGTTTCGGTGAGCGCGAATACTCCCGAGCTGTTTCCCATGCCCAGGGACTTCTTGACGCCTACGTGATGCTGGCGTTTTAGAGTCTCGAGCAATTCGTCGATCATGCTGAACTGCAGACCCAGCAGGCTGCCGAGCTCGCGCCCCAGCAGCTCTCCGCGAAAGTACAGGAACTTCAGAATCAGCTGCTCGATCACGGAAACCGGAATACCCGTATCGTCCAGAGATTCGGGCATGGGCGGAACGACGCTAGTGTCCTCGTCCGGGGCACGATGTTCAACCGGTTTTGCCACAGGCGCGGGATCCACACGCGGGGCCGCAGGCCGGGGAATGTTGATCTGAATGCCGCGCAGCGCCGAGGCGTTTGGATCGGTGGTTGAACTCAAGGATACGTCCTCCAGATGACCAGGACCCCGCAACGAAAGGGGAACTAAGTTAACTATCGGAGACCGATGAGCAGATCTGCACCTTAGATCGTGGTTCTAGTACCACGCTCACGGAGTACGGGAGTGCAAGCAGACAGCGTGTACGGCGAACCGCTTAGGCGCGCTCCGCGTTCTCTTCGACGATGCGTCCATCGAACAGATGGATGGAGCGGTCGGCGTAGAGAGCGTAACGCGGATCGTGCGTCACCATGCAGATGGTAGCGCCGCCGCGATGCAGATCCCGCAACAGTTCCATCACGGCCTCGCCGTTGGTGCTGTCCAGGTTGCCGGTGGGCTCATCAGCGAGAAGAATGGATGGATCGCCTGCTAGGGCGCGGGCTACGGCCACACGCTGCTGCTGTCCGCCGGAAAGCTGCGAAGGATAGTGTTTCACGCGATGACTCATGCCTACACGTTCCAGCGATTCGTGCACGCGCTTCTTGCGCTCGGCGCCAGGCATTCCGCGATAGGTGAGAGGCAGCTCCACGTTCTCGTAGACGGTCAGATCGCCGATCAGATTGAAGGCCTGGAAAATGAAGCCGATCTCACGATTTCGGATCCGCGCCCGCTCGCTCAGCTTCAGACCTTGCACGGGCCGGCCGTTGAGCTCATAGGTGCCATCGGAGGAGGAATCCAGCAATCCCAGGATCGCCAACAGGGTTGATTTACCGCACCCGGAAGGACCCTCGATCGAGAGATATTCACCTTTCTTGATGTCGAGATGAATGCCCGCCAGAGCATGCGTTTCGACTTCATCGGTCACGAAGACCTTCTTTACTGCGTCGAGATGAATCAGTACTTCGGCCATGGTATGCTCCTGTCCGATTACGCGCTTAGTCCAGACGTATGCGGGGATTCTGATCCTGCGCCGACATGTCGGATAAAATCACCTGGTCGCCGACATTCAGTCCTTCTAAAACCTCGATCGTATTCACCGAACTGCGTCCCAGCTTGACCGTCAATCGCGAGGCCCCTTTTCCATCCGGTTCCACTTTGAACAAACTCACCGAGCTGTTGGGTTGGCCGAACACCGGCCGGCCGATATAGACCACGTCCGCCAGCCGCTCGATTTCGACCGTCCCATCCACGCTAAGGTCGGGGACGGCGCCGCTCGGCAGCGGTCCATCCAGCTTGCAGTCCACCGTCCGGGTTCCGTTCACCACGTTCGGATCTATTCGAATAACGTGCGCGGGAATGATTCCGTTCCGTGTATCGACGGCGGCCTTCTGGCCCAACAGAATATCTTTGGCCTGAGTTTCTGCGATCTTGAGCTCCGCCCGTAGTTTCCAGGGCTGGGCCACCCTGGCCACCACCGTGCCAGAGGTCAGCCGCTGGCCCACCTGCAGAGTCATTTCCTGAACCACGCCATCGGTTCCGGCGCGCACCGTCAGTTCCGTGATTTGTTGCTTCTTGCGTTCCCAGGCGGCTTTCAGCTTATCGATCTGGACGCGCTGCGATTCCAGCTGGGCGTCGTGCGATTCCTTCATGATGCCGAGCTTTTCCTTCTCGGTCTGAAAGTGATTGGTGGCCTGTTCCCAGTTGGCCTGCGTGAGCTTGACGTTGAGCTCGGTTTGCAGCTGCAGCTTAAAAAGCTGTTCGTCCTTATCCTTATTGAGCGAAGCTTGCTTGAGCGCGTTTTCCGCGCTGGACGCCGCCGCTTGTTGATCGAATCTTTGGCTTTGCAGGCGGACCCTCAGGTCGGCGAAATTCGCCTCGGCCTGCTTCACCTGCCATTCGAGATCGGTCGCCGCCAAGTCCATGTCCGGATTGATTAGTACTGCCAAAATGGTGTCGGGTTTCACTTTTTCGCCGGATTTCACAGGAACCTTGATCACCTGGCCCTCCTGCAACGTGGGAATCACCACGATGTCCTCAGGTACCAGCGTTCCCAAGCCCTTCACTTCGCGCAGCATGGGGCCGCGTTTGACCGAATCGATCCACACAGTGGCGCGTTCCACGGTGGGTGCGGCCGGTTCGAGTTTGGAGACTCGCCAGCCCGCGGCTCCCAGTAATGCGGCGCCCAGAATCCCGTAAATCCCGTACTTGATGTGTTTCTTACGCGCGACTCCCTCGCGTTTAATATCCATGATGCCTTGATACCTTTTCCAGTGCCCGGTGGCTTTTTAGCGCACGCTTCCTGCCATTCGGACGCTGGCGAAAGTCCCTATGCTTACAAAGGTTTAGTAGCCGTGAGCGATTGTATCACGCGGGATCGGTGTCCGTTCCTGGGACGTTGCTGTGCGGATCGGGGCCGCTATTTGAATGTGGGGCTGGATTGGAGCGGGAGACGGGATTCGAACCCGCGACATCAACCTTGGCAAGGTTGCACTCTACCAGCTGAGCTACTCCCGCGCCTGCGGAGGGAAGGACTTGCGGACAGCTTTTATTGTCGCGCTAGCCAGCGGCGAAAGTCAAACGCAGGACGAGGCCGGTGGTGGGTCAATTTTGAATTAACGTGGCTTGCGGGTGGCTCTCAGGTAGTCACGGGCGTTCTTTGGTCGAAGGCCATTTGCATTTCTGCCAGAATCTTTTGGGCCGCTTCCCTCGGTGTCGAATCGTCAGGCTCTGTAATCGGCCTGCCGATGACTAGATAGTCTGCTCCCGCATTTATAGCGTCCTGAGGTCGCATGACGCGCTTCTGATCATGGATGGGTGAGCCGTCCGGCCTGATTCCAGGAGTTATCACGAGGAGCCGGTTACCCGTCAATTCCTTGATCTGCTGAGCTTCCTTGCCTGAGGCGATCACGCCGTCGCATCCTGCTTCCAGCGCTTTTTTGGCGCGATAGATCACCAGTTGTTCCACCGTCTGGTTGGTGTAACCCAGCTCATCGATATCGGCCTTGTCCATACTTGTAAGCACGGTGACGACGAACAACTTCAGGTTGCTGCTGCCGCGACCCTTAATGGCGCCTTGAATGCACCCGCTGCTCCCGTGCAAGGTGAGAAACGAGACGCCCAGATCTACCGCACGCGCCACCGCCTTGGTAAGCGTAGCGGCGATGTCGTAGTATTTGTAGTCCAGAAAGACCCGCTTACCGCTCTTAATAAGATCGCGGATTAAGCCCTCGATCCCTGGCGCAAGCTGGAGGGTCAGTCCTATCTTGAAGAAAGTAACCACTCCGTCGAGAGATTCGGCCATTTCCCGGGCCTGCTGGGCGCTTTCCAGATCCAGAGCGACGATCAGACGGTCCTGCGCGTTTACTTTCTCAGGCATGTTTGCGCTATTTTAGCAGAGCGATCCCCCGTTCCTGCCGTCCATTTGGGGTGTCCTTCCCGGGGTAAAAAGGGAGTAATTTGAACTCGTGGACCCATCCAGGGGTAAAAGGCAAACGGTCTGTCATCGAAATGTTTTGATATCCGGCAGCCTGTGGATGATGTTTCTAATCCACTGAAAACGCTGAGGATAAAACGCAAAACTTTCTCTTGATCCCGAATTTTTTTGTGCTATTCTTAGATCCGCGGTCAGGCACAGTAATCCAGGCAGAGCGATTGTGCCTCATTCAGCGAACGCGGATTTTTCCCCCGGATCACAGAAGAAAAGCTGACTGATTTCCACAGATGTGGAAATTGTGTGGGAAACTTGCGGCCGGACGGATTCAGAGTGATGGAGGATTACGAAGTGGGTGGAAACTGGGAAGCAACCGCAGCGGTGGTCGAGACGGCGGAACTGAATCCGTGGGATTTGATCAAGGCAAAACTGGCGGAGCGCATCGCTCCCCAGGAATTCCAGAACTGGGTGATGCGCACGGCGCTCGACAGCCTGGATGGAGGCTCCTTGAGGGTACAGGTCCCGGATCAAGTGACCAAGGATTTCATCGAGCAGGAGTACGCCGAACACATCCACTCGACGATTCTGGAATTGAATTTACCGGTGGAGAGAATCGTTTACCTGCCGCATTCCGAATCCAGGCAAGATTCCGAGTCCCGACGGCCGGAGATCGCGGCTTCGTCGTCGGAACCGGTGTTCGCCTCGGCGGCGGGACAGTTGAACTCACGCTTCCGATTCGACAACTTCGTGGTGGGCAGCTGTAATCAGTTCGCGCATGCGGCGGCGCGGGCCGTCGCCGACAGTCCCTCACGCAGTTATAATCCGCTGTTCATTTACGGCGGCGTGGGGATGGGCAAGACTCATCTCATGCACGCGATCGGGCGCCAGTTGCTGGATAAATACCCTTCTTTGCGCGTGGTGTACACCTCCAGCGAACGGTTCATGAATGAGATGATCCAGTGTCTGCGTACGAATCGGATGCCGGCCTTCCAGCGTCACTTCCGGTCGGCTGACGTGCTGCTGGTAGACGACGTGCAAATCCTGGCAGGCAAGGAGCGTATGCAGGAAGAGTTTTTCCATACGTTCAATGAGTTGCACGATCACCAGAAGCAAATCGTGATCTCCAGCGATTCGACGCCGAAGAGCACGCCGGGCCTGGTGGAGCGTTTGCGCTCACGTTTCGAGTGGGGATTGATGGTGGACGTCCAACCCCCCGACCTTGAAACAAAGATGGCGATTCTGGACAAGAAAGCCGAGTCTGAGGGCGTCGCTCTTCCCGAAGAAGTACGTATCTACATCGCCACCAAAACCAAATCCAACGTTCGAGAACTGGAAGGGGCGTTGATCAAGCTGATCGCCTATTCTTCCATCACGGGCTCGCCTATCACGCTTCAGATGGCTCAGCAGGTCCTGAAGTATCTGATTTCGACCGGTGAGCGCCGTATCTCCATGGATTCGATCCTTCGCGCTGTAGCCGAGAAGTTCAACATGCAGCCGCAGCAGCTGAAGCAGAAGTCGAATTCGCGGCAGATTGCCTATCCCCGCCAGATCGCGATGTACCTGATGAAAGATCTGACGCAGGCTTCCCTGCCCGAAATCGGTCGTGTATTCGGCGGCAAACATCACACCACCGTTCTCCATTCGGTCCAAAAGATTGAACGGCTGCGCCAGACCGACACGGATCTCAACAGACTGATCCACAGTCTAATCGACTCAGTACATTAGTCTTGTTGGCGTCATCCACA
>Ga0105245_10001097_pt1 | contig 24547 bp, 2 predicted proteins | sample KBSM54metaG_FD_81523 | JGI IMG/M metagenome (GOLD analysis project Ga0105245, IMG submission 81523) | Miscanthus rhizosphere microbial communities from Kellogg Biological Station, Michigan, USA - KBS M5-4 metaG | ecosystem: Host-associated > Plants > Roots > Rhizosphere > Soil | place: Michigan...
CGTAGCGTATGTCGTTCCGCAGGCCGACGCATCGTCGATGGGAGAAGTGCGCGACTACCTGCGCGAACGCCTGCCGGATTACATGGTGCCGTCGGTCTGGGTCGTCCTGGACAAGCTGCCGCTCACACCGAACGGCAAAGTGGACCGCGCCGCGCTTCCCGCGCCCGAGGGCAGTGGGCTCGAGCAGGAGTTCGTGGCGCCCCGCGCGGGCCTCGAGGAGCAGATCGCGCAGGTGTGGCGGGAGGTGCTGCGCCTCGAACGCGTCGGGACGCGCGACAGCTTCTTCGACCTCGGCGGCCATTCGCTGCTGATCGTTCAGGCGCACGCGAAGCTGACCACCGCCCTGCAGCGCGAACTGCCGATTGTCGATTTGTTCAGGTTTCCGACCATCGAGTCCCTTGCGCGCCACCTGACGCCGGAGCGCCGGTCGGCGTCCGCGCCGAGCCGTCTGGCTGAACGCGTGGCCAGACGCCAGAGCCCGCCAGGCCGCGACGGGGCGATCGCGGTGATCGGGATGGCGGGGCGGTTCCCGGGCGCACCGGACCTGCCGGCCTTCTGGCAGAACCTGCGCGACGGCGTGGAATCGATCCGTCGTTTCACGGACGACGAACTGCGGGATGCCGGCGTCGACGAGCGGCTGTTGAGCGATCCGCGGTACGTCCGGGCACGCGCGGTCATGGACGGTGTCGATCTCTTCGATGCGGCGTTCTTCGGGTACAACCCCCGCGACGCCGAGTTGATCGACCCGCAGCAGCGGCTGTTCCTCGAGTGCGCGAGCGAAGCGCTCGAACGGGCCGGGTACGACCCGGATCGCTACGACGGCGCCGTCGGCGTGTATGGCGGCGCGACGGCCAGCGGGTACTTCCTCAACGTGCTGTCGCGGCCGGGGTTCTCGGCGTCGGTCAGCGGGCTGCAGGCCCTCATCGGAGCCGGAGCGGATTTCCTGGCGACGCGCGTGTCGTACAAGCTGAACCTGCGCGGGCCGAGCGTCACGGTACAGACGGCCTGTTCGACGTCGCTGGTCGCGATTCACCACGCGTGCCGGAGCCTCGTCGAGGGCGAATGCGACATGGCGCTGGCGGGCGGCGTATCAGTCGGCGTGCCCGTGATCAGCGGGCATCTCCACCAGGAAGGCGGGATCCTTTCGCCCGACGGGCACTGCCGCGCGTTCGATGCGGACGCGCAGGGCACGGTCACCGGGCACGGCGTCGGCATTGTCGTGCTGAAGCGGCTGGCCGATGCGGTGGCCGACGGGGACACCATCCATGCCGTCATTCGCGGCACGGCCATCAACAACGACGGTTCCGGCAAGGTCGGTTACACCGCGCCAAGCGTCGAAGGTCAGGCAGAGGTCATCGCGCTCGCGCAGGCGGCGGCAGGTGTCGAGCCCGGCAGCATCACCTACGTCGAAGCCCATGGCACCGGCACGTCGCTCGGCGACCCGATTGAGCTCGCCGCGCTGACCGAGGCCTTCGGCTCGAACGCGCCGGCGGCCTCGTGTGCGATCGGGTCGCTCAAGACCAACGTCGGGCATCTCGACGCGGCGGCCGGCGTGGCCGGCTTGATCAAGACCGTGTTGTCGCTCGAACACGGCCAGATCCCGCCCAGCCTTCACTACCGGTCGCCCAATCCAAAGATCAATTTCGGTTCGACCCCCTTCTTCGTGAACGCGGCCCTCTCGCCCTGGGCGAAACCGGACGATGGTCCGCGGCGCGCGGGCGTCAGCTCGTTCGGCATCGGCGGGACCAACGCCCATGCCGTGCTCGAGGAAGCGCCGGCGGCGCCGATCTCCGGAGCGTCGAGGCCGTGGCAGATCCTCGTGATCTCGGCGAAGACACGGACCGCGCTCGACAGGTCGGCGGCGCAGCTCGCCGGATACCTGAAACAGTCACCCGAGACGCCGTTTGCCGACGTCGCCCACACGCTGAATGTCGGCCGGCGCATCTTCGCCCACCGACGAGTGATCGTCGTTCGTGATGCGGCCGGGGCCGCCGAAGCCCTCGCGCAGCCGGATCGTTCGGGCGCCGGCGCAGCCGTCGAGCCCGGCGAGCGGTCGTGCGTGTTCATGTTCAGCGGCCAGGGCTCGCAGTACGCGGGCATGGCGCGCGCGCTCTACGAGACCGAGCTGTCGTTCCGCGCGGACGTCGATAGCTGTTGTGAGGCGCTCCGTCCGCACCTTGGATGGGACCTCCGCGACGTCCTGACGGCCGCGCCCCTTCCGGAGATCGCGGCGCGCCTGAAAGAGACCGCCGTCACCCAGCCGGCCCTCTTCGTGATCGAGTACGCGCTTGCCCGGCTGTGGATGCGGTGGGGCATCCGGCCGTCGGCGATGATCGGCCACAGCGTCGGCGAGTACGTCGCCGCGTGCCTGGCCGGCGTGTTTTCGCTCGAGGATGCCCTCGCGCTCGTGGCCGCGCGAGGTCGTCTGATGCAGGCGCTGCCGCCGGGCGCGATGGCCGCGGTGGGGCTCGCCGAAGCGGAATTGACGCCGCTGCTCGGAGGCGATGTGTCGCTGGCCGCCGTGAACGGCCCGGCACTGTGCGTGGTGGCCGGTCCTGAAGCGGCGATCACGGCATTCGAAACGCGGATGTCCGCGCGCGGCACGATGGTGCGGCGCCTCGAGACGTCGCACGCGTTCCATTCCGCGATGATGGAGCCCGCCCTCGACGCCTTCCGCGCGGCGGTCGCCGGCGTGGAGCGTCACGCGCCTTCGATTCCGTTCGTTTCCGACGTCACCGGCACCTGGATCACCGAAGCAGACGCCACCTCGCCGGACTATTGGACCAGCCATCTGCGGCAGCCGGTGCGGTTCTCGGCCGGCATGCAGGAGTTGCTGCAGGATCCGACCCGTGTGTTCCTCGAAGTCGGACCAGGACGCACGCTCGCGTCGCTCGCCCGGCAGCAGGGTCCGCTGGCACAAGGCCGGACGATTGCGACGACGCTCCGGCATCCGCAGGAGACCACGGCGGATCTCGCCGGCGTGCTGGAGACGCTGGGCCGGCTCTGGCTTGCCGGCCTCGACATCGACTGGGCCGGGTTCTACGCCGCCGAATCGCGGCGGCGCGTGCCGCTGCCGACGTATCCCTTCGAGCGGCAGCGCTACTGGATCGACGCGCCGAAGTCCGCCGCGCAGCGGGAACTGCCGCCGCTCGAGAAGGCTGGCGTCGCGGACTGGTTCTATCGTCCGGTCTGGAAGCCGTCGATGGCGGAAGGGCAATCCGCCGGGCTCGCCGCCTCTGCGCGCTGGATGGTCTTCGAAGACACGGCGGGTCTGGGGGCGCGGGTAGCCGGCCGTCTCGCCGGCGACGTCGTGACTGTCAGGGAAGGCGAGCGTTTCAGCGACGAGGGCGGCGGCACCTTCATCATCGATCCGGGCAACGCTGAACACTACCGCGCGCTGATCGCCGCGCTCAAGGCTGCGGATCGGCTGCCTGACGTCATCGGGCATTTCTGGGGCGTCACGAGCGAAACGCCGGACGAGTTCTCCGATTCGGGGGCCTGTCTTCGGCGGGGGTTCTACAGCCTGCTGTACCTCGCGCAGGCACTCGGTGACTCCGGCTCGCGCGCGTCGATTCGTGTCGGCGTCGTTACGACCGACGTTCAGAACGTCACCGGCGACGAGCCGCTGTCTCCGTCCAAGGCCGCGGTGCTTGGCGTCTGCCGCGTGCTCCCGGCGGAGTATCCCCACATCACGTGCCGGGCCCTCGATGTCGCGATCTCGGACTGGGCTCGGCCTGATGCGCCAGTCGCTGACCTCGTTGCTCAAGTGGTGGCGGAGACCAGCGACCCTGTCGGTGCTCACCGGAACGGGCGCTGGTGGACGCTCGGGCTCGATCCGGCGCCGCTTGCTGTGCCCGAGAGCGGAGCACCATCCCGGCTGCGTGAGTCGGGCGTGTACCTCATTACCGGCGGCCTTGGCGGCGTAGGTCTCACGTTCGCGGAGTCGCTGGCCCGCGCCGTTCGCGCGAAACTGATTCTGATCGGCCGCGCCGCGTTGCCCGCTCGGAGCCACTGGCCGGAGTATCTCGCCAGTCATGGTCCCGACGATCGGTTGAGCCGTCAGATTCGCGCCATCGGGTCGATCGAGGAAGCCGGCGGGGAAGTCGAGATCATCGCGGCCGACGTGTCGGATATCGGGCAGATGCGGTCCGCCGTGGAGCGCGCACGCCGGCGCTTCGGACGGATCGACGGCGTCATCCACTCGGCTGGCGTCGCTGCGAGCGGGGTGATTCAGCTGAAGACCCGGGACATGGCTGAAGGCGTGCTGGCACCCAAGGTCGCCGGGACGAGGGCGTTGGCGCAGGCGCTCGAGGGCGCGCCAATCGACTTCTTCGTGCTCTGCTCGTCGATGGCCTCGTTCTTCGGCGGCGGCGGCCAGTCCGACTATTGCGCGGCCAACGCGTATCTCGACGCGTTCGCGTCGCATTACGCTCGAAGAACCGGCACGTTCACGGTTGCGGTCAATTGGGACACCTGGCAGCAGGTCGGGATGGCCGTCGATGCGCCGATGCCGGAGGACCTGGGTCGAGCGCGGGCGGAGCGCCTGAAACTGGGTATCGCGCCAGGAGAGGGATTCGACGCGCTGGCGCGGATTCTCGCGCGCGGCACGTCAGGCCAGGTCGCGATTTCGACCGTGTCGCTGCCCGCGCTCATCGCTCGCGAGGCCGCCAGGCGCGTGCGGCCCGAGTCAGCGGCGGCCGACGCGATAGCCGACGTCCCGGCGGCGCCGCTGCATCCGCGTCCGGAGATTGCGACCGGGTACGCGGCGCCGGTGAACGAGATCGAGCGCGCGATCGCGGAGGTCTGGCAGCTGGTTCTCGGCATCGATCACGTCGGCCGCGAAGACAACTTCTTCGACCTCGGCGGCCACTCGCTCCTCCTGGTGCAGGCACACGCTTCCCTCGTCGAACGGCTCGGCCGCGCCCTGCCCGTCACCGACCTGTTCCAGTTCCCGACGATCCAGTCGCTTGCGGAACACCTCGGGGGCGGCCGCGACGTGGTGCCGTCTCGGGCGGTTGAACGGCGTCCGGGCGAAGGGTCGAACGCGATCGCGATCGTCGGCATGGCCGGACGGTTTCCAGGCGCAGCGGACCTCGAGGCATTCTGGACGAATCTTCGAGGAGGCGTCGAGGCCATCCATCCGCTTGCAGACGACGATCTGCGGAAAGCCGGCGTCGAGGAACAGCTGCTGTCGGACCCGCGATACGTCAAGGTGGCCAGCGCGCTCGATGGCGTCGACCTGTTCGACGCGGGGTTTTTCGGATACGCGCCGCGAGAAGCCGAAGTGATCGATCCGCAGCACCGCGTGTTCCTCGAGTGCGCGTGGGAGGCGCTCGAGAGCGCGGGCTACGACCCGAAGCAGTACGGCGGGCTCATCGGCGTCTACGCAGGCGCCGGCTGGAGTTCGTACCTGGGCAACGTCTTCGCCAATTCCGCCGTGATCGAATCGGTCGGCGCACTGCAGGCAGGAATCGGGAATCGCGGCGACCATCTGCCGACCCGTGTGTCGTACAAGCTGAATCTTCGCGGGCCGAGCTTGAACGTGCAGACGGCCTGCTCGACCTCCCTGGTGGCCGTTCATCAGGCGTGCCGCAGTCTGGTGGACGGCGAGTGCGACCTGGCCCTGGCGGGTGGCGTATCCATTCCCCTGACCAACCGGACCGGCTACCTGTATCTGGAGGAGGGGATTGCTTCGCCGGACGGACACTGTCGCGCGTTCGACGCGCAGGCGCGAGGGACGGTCTGGGGCGACGGCGTCGGCGTCGTCGTCCTCAAGCGGCTGTCCGAGGCGCTGTCAGACGGCGATACGATTCACGCCGTCATTCGCGGAACGGCGATCAACAACGACGGCGCCGTCAAAGTCGGCTACACGGCGCCCAGCGTGGAGGGGCAGGCGGCCGTTGTCATGCGGGCGCAGGCGGTCGCGGGCGTTGAGCCCTCGACGGTCAGCTACGTCGAAACACACGGAACCGGCACGACGCTGGGCGATCCCATCGAAATTGCGGCGCTGATGCGGGCATTCGGGGCCGTGCCGCCAGGCACGTGTGCGATCGGCACGGTCAAGACGAACCTGGGTCACCTGGACGCCGCCGCTGGTGTCGCGAGCCTCATCAAGACGGTGCTGGCGCTCGAGCACGGTGAGTTGCCGCCAAGCCTGCACTACGAAACGCCCAATCCCCGGATCGACTTTGCGGGGGGGCCCTTCTTCGTCAACGCCGCGCTGCGTCCCTGGACGAAGGCCGCCGGCGCACCGCGCCGGGCGGGTGTCAGTTCGTTCGGCATCGGCGGCACCAACGCGCACGCCGTCCTCGAAGAGGCGCCGGCACCGCCGGCGGGCGACGAGGCTCGCGTGTGGCAGGTCCTGATGGTGTCCGCGCAGTCGCGCGCCGCGCTGACGGCCGCGACGGATCGCCTGGCTGACTACCTGCGCCGGAATCCGTCGACTCCTCTTGCCGACGTCGCCTATACCTTGCGGGTCGGCCGGCGCAGCTTCGCGCACCGTCGCGTGCTTGTCTGTCGCGACGCGAGCGAGGCGGCGGCAGCGCTTGCGCAGCCCGATCGCGCGCCCGTGCAGTCGGCCGCCGTGGAGGCAGGTGAGCGGTCGTGCGTGTTCATGTTCAGCGGGCAGGGCTCGCAGTACGCCGGCATGGCTCGCGAGCTCTATGAGAGCGAGCCGTCGTTCCGCGCCGATGTCGATGCGCTGTGCGAAACGCTGGTCGCGCATCTCGGAGTCGATCTGCGCGACGTGATATTCGGGAGCGAGGGCAGCGGGACGGACGTACGCGGCAGTTCCGATCTCACGGAAACGCGCTTCGCGCAGCCTGCCCTGTTCGTCATCGAGTACGCGCTCGCGCAGTTGTGGATGCGCTGGGGTATTCGCCCCTCCGCGTTCATCGGGCACAGCATCGGCGAATACGTCGCAGCCTGTCTGGCCGGCGTGTTCTCCGTCCAGGATGCGCTCGCCCTGGTGTCGGCACGCGGACGCCTGATGCAGGCGATGCCGGCCGGCGCGATGCTGGCGGTGCCGCTGCCGGAAGACGAGGTGACGTCGCTCTTGACCGGCGAACTGTCGCTGGCAGCCGTCAACGCCCCGGCGCTTTGCGTCGTTTCCGGTCCGGTCGACGCGATCGCGGCGTGCGAGAGCCAGCTCGCCGCGCGCGGCGTGACCGCGCGGCGGCTGGAAACGTCGCACGCTTTCCACTCCGCGATGATGGATCCGGCTCTCGAGGCGTTTCGCGCCGAGGTCGAACGAGTGGAGCGGCGAGAGCCCAGGGTGCCGTTCCTGTCGAACGTCACGGGCACGTGGATCTCTGCCGCCGATGCGACCTCGCCGGACTACTGGACGCGGCATCTTCGGCAGCCCGTCCGGTTTTCAGCCGGGGTGCAGGAACTACTGACGGAACCCGGTCGCGTGTTGCTCGAAGTGGGCCCCGGCCGCACGCTGGCGTCGCTCGTTCGACTGCACGGCGCGGCCGCCCAGGGACGAACGATTGCGACGACACTCCGGCATCCGCAGGAGAGCACGGCAGATCTTGCGGGCGTCCTGCAGACGCTGGGACGGCTCTGGCTCACCGGGTTGGCCGTCGACTGGTCCGGCTTCCACGCGGGCGAACGGCGCCGGCGTGTCCCGCTGCCCACATATCCGTTCGAACGGCAGCGTTACTGGGTCGACGCCGTTCAGGCGCCGGGAGCGCCTTCGCCACGCCGGCTGCTGAAGAATCCCGATATCGCGTCGTGGTTCTATGTGCCGGCCTGGACCCGGATGCCGGTGACGGCCCCCGAGACTGGCGGGGCCACGACCGGCGCCTGGCTCGTGTTTCTCGATGGCGAGGGGCTCGGCGAGCGACTGGTCGAGCAGTGCCGTGGCAAGGGACAGGCCGTCGCGTGTGTGCGGGCGGGCGGCAGGTTCGCGTCGCTCGACGGACAGACGTACGAAATCGATCCTCGGTCCCCGGCTGACTACGACGCGCTTGTCGACGCGTTGCACGCCGCGAACATGGCACCGCGGCGCATCGTTCATCTCTGGAGCGTCGGGCGGTCGGCAACAGACTTCGCGCGGGCGCAGGAACTCGGCTTCTACAGCGTGCTCTATCTGACGCAGGCACTGGGCCGCCGATTGACCAGTGAAGCGATCGATCTCACGGTCGTGGGCAACCGGATGCGTGCCGTGACGGCCGCCGACACGATCGCGCCCGAGAAATCACCGGTCCTCGGGCTGAGCCTCGTCATTCCGCAGGAGTATCCGCAGATTCGCGCGGGCAACGTGGACGTGGAACTGGAGGCGGATGCGGACGTGCGCCTGCTGGCCGATCAGATCCATGCGGAGGTGCTTGCGCGTCCGGCCGGCGAGGCGGTGGCGTACCGCGGTTCGCAACGCTGGGTGCAGGTGACCGAGCCGGCTACGCTGAACAGCGCCGGCACGCACGGCCTCCGCGAGCGTGGCGTCTACCTGATTACCGGCGGGCTCGGGAACATCGGTCTCGCGATTGCCAGCCGCCTGGCGCGATCCAGGCAGGCGCGTCTCGTGCTGGTTGGCCGCTCTGCGCCGGCCGCGCGGGCCGACTGGCAGCCGTGGATCGAGGCGCATGGCCCCGAGGACGCCACATCGCGTCAAATCGAAGCCGTTCGGGCCCTTGAGGCAATCGGCGCCGACGTGTTGGTCGCGCGCGCCGATGTGTCGAACCTCGAGCAGATGCGCACCGTGATTGCTCAAGCGCGCGAGCGCTTCGGCGACCTGCACGGGGTGATTCACGCGGCCGGGCTCGTCGGGGCTGCATCGGTCGCGATGCAATCGATCGACCGTGACACATGCGAGGCCCAGTTCCGGCCGAAGATTCAGGGCCTCTACGTACTCGATCAGGTCACGGCAGGACTCGCGCTGGACTTCTGCCTGCTGACCTCGTCGTTGTCGTCACTCCTTGGCGGCCTGGGCTTTGCCGCATACGCGGCGTCGAACCAGTTCCTCGACAGCTATGTCGACGACCGACAGCGCCGGGATCAGCCTGCAGAGGGCGCCGCACGCACGCGCTGGGTCAGCGTCAACTTCGACGGTTGGGCGTTTGACGGCGCGGAATCGGCGTCGTCTGCGGTCGGCGCTCTCGAGATGCGTCCGGAGGAAGGCGTCGAGAGTCTCGTTCGGATCCTCGAGGACCGATCGGTAAGCCGCGTTGCCGTGTCGACCGCCGACCTGCGGGCAAGGACCGACCGGTACGTCAGGAAGACGGATCAAACCGGAGCCCCGGCCGGGGCGCCCGCGCGTCACGCCCGTCCGGAAATCGGCACCGATTACGCGGCGCCGGCCGACGAGATCGAGCAGGTGATCGCGGAAGTCTGGCAGAACCTGCTCGGCATCGCTCAGATCGGGCGCGACGACAACTTCTTCGATCTCGGCGGTCACTCGTTGCTCCTCGTCCAGGTGCATGCGACGCTCGCGGAAAAGCTCGGCCGGACGATCGCGGTCACGGACCTGTTCCAGTACTCGACGATCGCGACGCTGGCGGCGCATCTGGGCGGCGCTCCCGTTCAGCGCGCCCGCATGGCGCCCATCGTGACGGCTCGAGCCGAGACGGCCGGCCGCGCGTCGGCGGACGGCATCGCGATCGTCGGCATGGCCGGACGCTTTCCCGGCGCCCCGGATGTCGAAGCGTTCTGGGAGAACCTGCGCGCGGGCGTGGAGTCCATTCACCCCCTCACCGACGAGGAGCTGCGGCGGTCGGGCGTCGACGAGCAGCTGATCCGCAATCCGCGCTACGTCAAGGCCACCACCGTCCTCGAGGGTGTCGATCTGTTCGATGCCGGGTTCTTCGGCTACTCGCCGCGCGAAGCCGATCTGCTCGACCCGCAGCACAGGCTCTTCCTCGAGTGCGCGTGGGAAGCGCTCGAACGCGCCGGCTACGATCCCAGGCGATACGCGGGTCTGATTGGCGTCTATGCCGGCGCGAGCACCAACGGCTACCTCGGCAACATCTTCTCCAATCCGGACCTGGTTGAGACCGTCGGCGTCATGCAGGCCACGATGGGCAGCAAGAGCGACCACCTGCCGACACGCGTGTCGTACAAACTGAACCTCCGCGGACCGAGCCTGAACGTTCAGACGGCCTGCTCGACGTCGCTCGTGGCGGTTCATCAGGCGTGCCGCAGCCTGGTGGACGGCGAATGTGACATGGCGCTGGCAGGCGGCGTGTCGATCTCGCTCGGGATCTCGCCCAGGGCGGGATATCTCTACGCGGAGGAGGGCATCCTCTCGCCGGACGGCCACTGTCGCGCGTTCGATGCCCAGGCACAGGGAACCGTCTGGGGAGACGGCGTTGGCGTCGTCGTGCTGAAGCGACTGGCCGACGCGCTGGCGGACGGCGACGTCGTGCACAGCGTCATTCTTGGCACGGCAATCAACAACGATGGTTCGGGAAAGGTCGGCTATACCGCGCCGGGCGTGGACGGGCAGGCCGCCGTGATCTTGCGCGCGCAGGCCGTCGCCGGTATCGATCCCGCTTCGATTGCGTACGTCGAAGCGCATGGTACCGGAACGGCGCTCGGCGATCCGATCGAGATTGCCGCGCTGACGCAGGCGTTCGGGCCCGTGGCGCCGCAGTCGGTCGCGATTGGCACGCTCAAGACCAATGTCGGCCATCTCGACTCGGCCGCCGGTGTGGCCGGTTTGATCAAAGCCACGCTGGCGCTCGAGCATGGCGAGATCCCGCCGAGCCTGCACTACGAAACGCCGAATCCGAAGATCGATTTCGCGGGCAGCCCGTTCTTCGTGAACACGGCGCTCACGCCGTGGACAATGACACGAACCGGGAGCCCGCGGAGGGCCGGTGTGAGCGCGTTCGGCATCGGCGGCACGAATGCTCACGCGGTGATTGAGGAAGCGCCGCCGGCCGCGCCCTCCGGTCCCTCACGCCCATGGCAGGTTCTCGTGCTGTCCGCGCACTCACGCGCCGCGCTCGAATCGGCGTCCGTGAACCTCGCCGGGCAACTCGACCGACATCGCGATCTCAACGTGGCCGACGTCGCGTTCACCCTCCAGGTTGGACGCCAGGAGTTCGCGCATCGCCGGGCGATCGTGTGCCGGGATGCGGCCGAGGCGGTCCTGGCGCTCGGCAAGAACACCGGTCCTCACATGGCGGCTGGGCAGGCGCCACCGCGCCCCGGGTCCGTCGCGTTCCTCTTTCCCGGGCAGGGTGCTCAACACGCCCAGATGGCGAGCGATCTCTACCGCGACGAGCCGATCTTCCGAGCCGTCGTCGACAAGTGCGCCGAGCGCCTGCGGGCGCCGCTTGGAATCGATTTGCGAACCGTGATCTATCCGTCCGACGGCGCGGACGTCCGGCTGACCGAAACGCGGATCGCGCAGCCCGCGCTGTTCGCGATCGAGTACGCCCTGGCGGCATTGTGGAGGGCATGGGGGCTGGAACCGCGTGCGCTCATCGGCCACAGCATCGGCGAGTACGTCGCGGCATGCGTGGCCGGAGTATTTACGCTCGACGACGCGCTGGATCTGGTCGCTGCGCGCGGCGCCCTGATGCAGGAGATGCCGTCCGGCTCGATGCTGGCCGTCATGCTCTCCGAGGAGGGCGTGGAACCGTTCGTGCTCGACGGCATCGAGGTGGCGGCGGTCAACGGGCCGTCCCTCTGCGTGCTGTCCGGACCGACCGATCGAATCGAGGCCCTCGAGGCCGAACTCACGGGCAAGAACATTCGCGCGTCGCGTCTGCACACGTCGCACGCGTTCCACTCCGCGATGATGGCGCCGATCGTCGAGCGCTTTACGGCGCTCGTCGCGCGGGTGCCGAAACAGGCGCCGCGAGTGCCGTTTGTCTCGAACGTGACCGGCACCTGGATCAGCGATGCGGAGGCGATCGATCCGGCGTACTGGGGTCGTCACCTGCGACAGCCCGTGCGCTTTGCAGACGGCCTCGGCACACTGCTGCAGGATTCCCGGCGCGTGCTGCTCGAGGTCGGCCCGGGCCGCACGCTGGCGGGACTCGTCAAGCAGCATCCGGCGTGTTCAGGCGACCGCCTGGTTGTTTCGTCGCTTCGTCATCCGCAGCAGGCTGAGCCGGACACGGCGTCGATGCTGACGGCGATTGCGCATCTGTGGGTCGGTGGCGTCTCGATCGATTGGGTGCGGTTCCACGACGGCGAACGGCGGCGTCGTGTGGTGCTGCCGACATATCCGTTCGAGCGCAAGCGCTACTGGATCGAGCCGCGGAAATCACCGAAGGCGTCCGCCACGCCGCGCGTCGAGAGACCGGCGAAGGCGCCTCTGGCGGACTGGTTCTATATACCGTCGTGGAAACGCTCCATGACCGCGGCGCCGGCCGCGAACGGCGCTGGAACGCTCCCGCCGCATCGCTGGATGCTGTTCGCCGACGATGCGGGGTTGGCGGATCGGGTCGAGCGGTTCCTGACGGTCGCCGGTCACGACGTGATCGTCGTCGAACCCGGCAGACGGTTCGAGCGGTTGACGGATCGGCGGTACTCGATCGACCCGGCCACCGCCAGCCACTACACCAGCCTGTTCCAGGGCCTCGCGTCCGAGGGACGAATGCCGGGTGTCATCGGCCACATGTGGGGGTACACGAGCGAGCCGCCCGTCGAGCCGCGCGATTCAACCGCCTGTCACGAGCGGGGGTTCTACAGCCTCCTGTTCCTGACGCAGGCGCTCGGAGAGCTCGGCGCGAGTCAGCCGATCGTGCTCGGCGTCGTCACGACCGATGTGCACGAGGTGACGGGCGACGAGATGCTGTGCCCGTCGAAGGCGACGGCTCTCGGTCCGTGCCGCGTCATCCCGGCCGAATATGCCAACGTCACGTGCCGGTCCGTCGATCTGGTGGCTTCGGAATGGCTGTTGGCCGACGACCGGCAGATCGCGGCGCTGATCGCAGAAATCATGTCCGGTGCGGCCGTCTCCGCGTACCGGCGCGGACACCGATGGCTGGAAGCCATCGAAGCGATCCGTTTCGACGAAGCGCCCGACCGCGAGCCGTCGCGATTGCGCGACCGCGGGGTATATCTGATCACGGGCGGGCTCGGCGGCGTCGGCCTCACGCTCGCGGAGTACCTCGCGCGCTCGGCCAATGCCCGGTTGGTCCTCATCGGCCGCCATGGTTTGCCTGAGCGGAGAGAGTGGGCCAACTATCTCGCCAGCCATGGCGACGACGACCGCGTGAGCCGTCAGATCCACGTCGTCGATGCGCTCGAGCGTGTCGGCGCGGAGGTCACCGTGCTGGCGGCCGACGTGTCGAATGTCGCGCAGATGCGCTCAGCGGTCCAGGAAGCGCGGCGGCGCTACGGCCGTCTCGACGGCGTGATCCACGCCGCCGGCGTGCCTGGCGGCGGCGTCATGCAGTTGAAGACCTCCGAAGCCGCAGCGGCTGTCATGGCCCCGAAGGTGGCGGGCACTCAGGCATTGAGCCAGGCCGTGGCTGGTCTCGAGCTGGATTTCTTCGTCTTGTGCTCGTCTTCGATCGCGCTGTTTGGCGGCGGCGGGCAGGTCGACTACTGCGCCGCCAACAATTACCTCGACGCGTTTGCGCGCGAATACGCGCGGCGAACCGGAACCGCCACGATTTCCATCAACTGGGACGGCTGGCGGCAGGTCGGGATGGCGGTCAATACGAAGGTGCCCGGCCACATGGCCCAGGAGCGCGAGGAGCTCTTGAGGCGTGGCATCACGCCTCAAGAGGGCGTGGAAGTGTTCCGGAGGATTCTCGCGCACTGCACGATTCCGCAGATAGCCGTGTCCACGGTTCCACTCGGCCAGCTCGTTCCCGCCACAACGGGGACAGCCGGGCGCCAGGCGGAGACCGACGTGGAGGCCTCATCATCGGCCGGCATCTCGGACCAGCCGGAGCACGAGCGGCCCGAGTTGTCCGCGCCCTTTGCCCCGCCGACCAACGAGGTTGAACGGGTGCTGTGCGAGATCTGGCAGGAGCTGCTCGGTATCTCGCAGATCGGTGTTCGCGACAACTTCTTCGAGCTGGGCGGCCATTCGCTGCTCGCGATGCAGCTGACATCCCGCGTCCAGCACGAGCTGGGAACATCGCTCCGTCTGGCCAGCGTATTCCAGGCGCCCACGGTGGGTGAAATGGCCGACCTCGTCCTTCAGCAACTGCTGGAAGGGGAAGGCGCGGAGGCGGCCGAAGCGCTGCTTTCGGAGGCCCAGGCCCTCGGCGGCGGCAACGACCCAAGGGCTGGTTTGAAGGCTTAGGTCATTGCCCCTCGTGCTGTGCCCGCGCAAAATGCCCCAATTTCTGGCCGGGTAGTGGAAGGAGCTGCTCGGTGGACCTCGGCGACAAAAGTCACCGATCCGGAAGACTAACTGCGTGTCAACGCTATTTCGATCCCTCAAAATTGCCTAATCGGCCAGTATTATCAATCACTTCCAGTTGTCCTGCAGAACCCCCTGCCGGTTAGGTTTTTGCTCACCCAACGATGCCTTCATAGATCCAGTACGCGCGGCCAGAAACGATCGGCAGAAGTTGGGGAGATCAGCGGGTGTCAACGGACCTCAAACAGAAGCTCTCTGCTCTCTCGGATGAGCAGCGCCGTCTGTTGGCGGAGCGGCTATCCAGACGGGGCCGGGGGCCGGTCGGGCCCACGATCCCGCGCCGGAAGCCGGGCCTCCAGAGGGTTCCCCTTTCCTTCGCCCAGCAGAGGCTGTGGTTCCTGAACCAGGTGTCCCCGCTCAACCTGGCGTTTGCCGTCACGGAGATCAACCGGTTGGCGGGCGATCTGAACGTCGGCGTGCTCGAAGCCAGCCTGAACGAAATCGTCCGCCGCCACGAGGTCCTGCGCACCACCTTCGGCGTGACCGACGGCGAGCCGCATCAGTCGATCCTGCCGGCGCTCGATTTCAAAGTCGAAGTCGAAGACCTTCGCTCGGTGCCCGCGGACGAGCGCGAGGGACGGCTGGTTCAGCGCGTCAGCGGGGCGCAGGCGCGGCCCTGGGCGCTCGACACGGGACCGCTGATTCGCGCGCACGTCTGGCACGTCGCCGACGACGATCACGTCGTCCTGGTGCTGCTGCACCACATCATCTCGGATGGCTGGTCCAAGAATGTTCTGGTCCGCGAACTGGCCACGTTGTTTCAGGCGTTCGCGGAAGGCCGGCCGTCTCCCCTCGCCGCGTTGCCCGTGCAGTACGGCGACTTCGCGGTCTGGGAGCACGAGTGGGTGGCAGGCGCGGAAGCACGCACGGCGCTCGAGTACTGGAAGCGTCAGCTGGCCGGGGCCCCGGTGCTCCAGCTTCCGAGCGATCAGCCGAATCGACCGGTCACGAGCACAAGCGGATTTCACCGCCGGACATGGATTCCTCCGGCGCTCAAGCAGGCGCTGAAGGCCCTCAGCCACGCCGAGAGCGCCACGATGTTCATGACGCTCTTTGCGGCGTTTGCCGCGCTGCTTTCGCGCTACAGCGGGCAGGACGATATCGTCGTCGGATCCCCCTTCGCGAACCGGCGGCTGCCCGAGATCGAGGATCTCATCGGCTGCTTCATGAACCCGCTCCCGCTCCGCGTGGACTTGAGCGGCAATCCCACGTTCCGGCAGCTGCTCGGCCGGGTGCGCGCGGTGGCGGTCGGCGCGTACGCACACCAGGGTGCGCCGTTCGATCTCCTCGTCAGGACAACCGAACGCCGGCGTGACGCGGGTGCGTCGCCGCTCTTTCAGGTGCTGTTTCTGCTTCAGAACTTCGACTGGCAGGAGCTGCAGCTGTCCGGGTCCGAGCTGGGCCGCCGCTCGGTGGTCGTCAGCGAAGACCTTCAGATCACCGACGACGAGGTGGTGGGCGACCTGGCGTATCCGGTCGGCCTCGAGATCGTGGACGTCGGCGAGCGGTTGTTCGCGAGTTTCGAGTATGCCCCTGAGTATGCGTCTGTGTTCGCGCATGCGCCGGGGCACTTCCGGGCCCTCCTCGAGGCGGTCGTGGCGAATCCGGACGTCGCGGTCCGCGACATTTCGATCCTGACAGCCGCCGAACGGGACACGCTGGTCTATGACTGGAATCGAAACCGCGCGGCGAACTACCCGATTCAGCCAGTCCATCGCCTTTTCGAGGCCCAGGTGCAGGCGACACCCGACCGCGTCGCCGTCGTGTCCGGCGGCGACACGCTGACGTACGCCGAGCTGAACGCGCGCGCCAATCAGCTGGCGTGCCATCTGCTCCGCAGCGGCGCGGGCGCCGAGCGGCCCGTGGGTATCGTGCTGGAGCGAACCGTCGACGCGGTGGTCGCCGTTCTTGCGGCGCTGAAAGCCGGCAGCCCCTACGTTCCTCTCGATCCGAATTACCCGAGTGAACGTCAGGCCTTCGTTCTCCGCGACGCCGGTGTCCGTGTCATCGTCACCGAGCAACGACTGTTCGATCGCGTTCCCGGGCTGTTTCTGCAGGCGGACGACGCGCCGCCGACCCGCGTATGCCTCGACACAGATCGGGAGGCGATTGCGGCGGGCAGCGCCGACAATCTCGCGATCGCGACGGCGGTCGACAGCCTCGCGTACGTGATCTACACGTCCGGGTCCACCGGCAGGCCCAAGGGCACCATGATCTCTCACGGGGCGCTCGCCAACGCCTGCTTCGCCTGGCAGGAGGCGTACGGTCTTCGCGATCTCGGCGCTCACCTGCAGATGGCGAGCATCTCCTTCGACGTGTTTTCCGGCGACCTGGTCCGCGCCTTGTGTTCGGGCGGCAAGCTGGTGCTGGCGCCCCAGGAGCATCTCTTTAATCCGGCCGAACTCTACCGCCTCATGCGGGAGGAGCGCGTCGACTGCGCCGAGTTCGTGCCCGCTGTCGTCAGAGACCTGGTGAAGTTCGTCGCCGGCAGCGGGCAGTCGCTGGACTTCATGCGCCTGATGGTCGTGGGCTCGGACACCTGGTCCGCCACGGAGTACGCGGCGCTCCAGGAGCTGTGCGGCGCCGCGACGCGCGTGATCAACTCGTATGGCGTCAGCGAAGCGACGATCGACAGCTCGTTCTTCGACGGCGCGGTGGCGGCCGGGGCGGACGCAGTGCTTCCGATCGGACGCGCGTTCGCCAACACCGAAATCTACCTGCTGGATTCGACGCTCCAGCCGGCGCCCATCGGCGTGGCCGGTGAACTGTGCATCGGCGGTCCCGGGCTGGCGCGCGGCTACCTGAATCGTGCCGACCTCACCGCGGAAAAGTTCGTCCCGCATCCATTCGCCGCGCGCCCCGGTGAGCGGCTGTATCGCACGGGAGACCTCGCACGCTTTCTGCCCGGGGGCAATATCGAACTCCTGGGCCGCATCGACGATCAGGTGAAGCTGCGCGGCTTCCGGATCGAAGTGGGCGAGATCGAAGCCGCACTGAAACAGCACGAGTCCGTGGAGCAGGCGATCGTCATCCTGCGAGAGGACATTCCGGGGGACAAGCGCCTGGTAGGGTACGTGGTGGCCGCGCGCGGGCACGCCGTGAGTGCACCCGAGTTGCGCCGGTTCGTCCGCGAGAAGCTGCCGGAGTACATGGTGCCGTCGGTGATTGCGGAGATTGCCGAAGTGCCGCTGCTGCCGAACGGCAAGGTCAATCGGCGGGTCCTGCCGGCTCCGGAGCCGCAGCGTCAATCGGATGAGCCGTTTGTGGCGCCCGTGACCGAGTCGGAACGGATCATCGCGGACGTCTGGAAAAACCTCCTGAACCTGCAAGCCGTTGGCGTCCACGATAACTTCTTCGATCTCGGCGGCCACTCGCTGCTCGTGATCCAGCTGCACAGCCGCCTCAGCAAGAAGCTGGGGGGCACGCTCACGGTGCTGGACCTGTTCGTGTACCCGACGATTCATACCCTGGCCGCGCACGTGGCCGACGTCCGGGTCGACGAAAGCCACGTCGATCTCGATGTGGCGAGGGACCGCGGCGCGCGGCAGCGCGACGCCAACCGGCGCCGCCGTCTCGCGGCCGAAGGGACGGAGGTCGCCCGCTGATGGTGCGATCGACGGCGCCGGCCGATTTGCTCGACAGCATCGCCATCATCGGGATGGAGGGGCGGTTTCCGGGCGCGTCCACGCTGGACGAGTTCTGGAGAAACCTGGCAGCCGGTGTGGAGTCGATTTCGTTCTTCGACGACGCCGACCTGGCCGGCGTGCCGCCCGCGCTTCTCGCGCATCCGCAGTTCGTGAAAGCCAAGGGCGTCCTCGAGAACATCGAATGGTTCGACGCAGGCTTCTTCGGCTACACGCCGCCGGAAGCACGCGCCATGGATCCGCAGCACCGGCTCTTTCTGGAAGCGGGTTGGACCGCGCTCGAGAATGCCGGGTACGACCCGACGACGTACACAGGCTCCATCGGCGTGTACGCCGGCCTCAGCCAGAACACTTACCTGCTGACAAATCTGCAGGCGCACCCCGAAGTGGCGGCGGCGTTAGGCGGGGACAAGGACTTCCTCACAACGCGTCTGTCCTACAAGCTCAACCTCAAGGGGCCGAGCATGGCCGTACAGACGGCGTGCTCGACGTCGCTCGTTGCGGTCTGCCAGGCGTGCCAGAGCCTTCTGAGCTACCAGTGCGACATCGCGCTCGCCGGCGGCGTGTCTGCGTCGGCGCCGAAGAATCAGGGCCACTGGTACCAGGAGGGCGGCATCCTGTCGCCCGACGGACACTGCCGTGCCTTCGACGCGAAGGCCAAAGGGACCGTATTGGGCAACGGCCTGGGCATCGTCGTGTTGAAGCGAATGCAGGACGCGATAGACGACGGTGACGCGATCCGCGCGGTGATTCGAGGCTTTGGCGTCAACAATGACGGCTCCGCCAAGATCGGCTACACGGCGCCGAGCGTACAGGGCCAGGCGCAGGCGATTGCCGCTGCGCACGCGTTGGCGGGCGTCGAACCGGAAACGATCACGTACATCGAGGCGCACGGCACCGGCACCGATCTCGGCGATCCGATCGAGATGGCGGCCCTCAGCCAGGTGTTCAGGGCGGGCACGGCGAAGACCGGATTTTGCGCGGTGGGCTCGGTCAAGACGAATATCGGCCATCTGGATACGGCCGCCGGCATCGCGGGCCTGATCAAGACCGTGCTCGCGCTCGAACACCGGCAAGTGCCGGCCAGCCTGCACTACGAAGCGCCGAACCCGCAGATCGATTTCGCAAACAGCCCGTTCTTCGTGAATACGCGCCTGGCGGCATGGAACGTCGAGGGGACGCGCCGGCGGGCGGGCGTGAGCTCCTTCGGCATCGGCGGCACCAACGCTCACGTCGTGCTCGAAGAGTCGCCGGAGCGCGAGGTATCGCCCGCCTCGAATCGCTGGCAATTGCTCACGGTGTCGGCCCGCAGCGAAGCCGCGCTGGAAACGGCGAGCGCCAGCCTGCTGGAGCATCTCAAGGCGCATCGTGACGCGGCGATTGCCGACGTGGCCTACACGCTGCACGTGGGGCGCAGGAAGTTTCCGCACGCGCGAGCGGTGGTCTGCCGGGACATCGACGACGCCATCGCGGCGCTCGAAACGCCAAACCGCCGACGGGTGCTCGCCGGCGTGCACGACGCGACCGGGCAGCAGCCCATCGTGTTCATGTTCCCGGGACAGGGCACCCAGTATCCCAACATGGGCCGGGAACTCTACGACACCGAGCCCGTTTTCCGGCAGCACGTTGACGACTGTTGCGCGCGGCTTCGGCAGCCGCTCGGGTTCGATCTGCGCGGCGTGTTGTTTCCCGAGGCGGACGCCCTGGAAGCCGCGACCGCCCGCCTGCATGAAACGCTCGCGACCCAGTGCGCACTATTTGCGGTCGAGCATGGACTGGCACAGCTGTGGATCTCGTGGGGCATCAAACCGACCGCTCTGGTCGGCCACAGTGTCGGCGAATACGTGGCGGCCTGTCTCTCGGGGGTGTTGTCCCTCGAGGACGCACTGAAGCTCGTGGTCGTTCGAGGCCGGCTCATGCAGTCTGCCCCGGCGGGCGCCATGGTGGCCGTGCCGCTCGGCGAGGACCGCGCGCGAGACATGCTGCGCGACGAGACGCTCGCGGGCCTGTCGATCGCGGCGGTCAACGCCCCCTCGCAGTGCGTCGTCGCGGGGGCGCCGGCGGCCATCGAGGCCCTCGAAGCCCGGCTCCGTGACGAGGCCGTCACGTATCAACGCCTGCTGACCGGCGGGGCCTTTCATTCATCCCTGATGTCCGGCGTTGTCGCCCCCCTCGCCGCCGCGGCCCGCGACGTGCGAATCGGGCCGGCGCGGATTCCGTACGTGTCGAATGTGACCGGGGAGTGGATTACGGAGGCGGATCTGCGGGATCCGGCGTATTGGGGCCGCCACGCGCTGTCGACGGTTCGATTTGGTGCGGGCGTCGACACGCTGCTCACGTGGGGCGCCGCCGTCTTTCTCGAGGCGGGGCCGGGTCAGGCACTCGGCTCGCTGGTCCGGCAGGTCGCCCGAACGCGGGAGAACCGGGGCTCGGCTGTCGAGACGATTGCCTCACTGCCGTCGGCGCGGGACACCGATCCGGACGGTGAAAGTGTCGCGCGGGCGCTGGGGCGCCTGTGGCTCTCGGGCATCGTGCCCGACTGGCAGGCATACCACGCGGGCGAGCGGCGGCTGCGAGTCCATCTGCCGACCTATCCGTTCGAACGCAAACGCTACTGGGCGGATCCGGCTGATGCTGATGCCGTTTCCGCACACGTCCAGCCGTCGCCGGCGGTGGCATCCCGCCGCGCCGATCTGGACGGGTGGTTCGCCATCCCGTCGTGGTCGCGATCGCAGCCTGCGTTGTTGACGCCCGCTGCGCTCGACCGATGGCTCGTGTTTCTTGACGAGTCGACCGCGGCAGGACAGCTGGCCGAGTTGCTCGAGCGCCGCGGTCACGCGGTCACACGCGTGCGGGCCGGCGAGGCGTTCGATCGAACAACGGACCACGAATACGTCATCCGTCCGGGAGTCCGAAGCGACTACGACGCCCTTATCTCCGATCTGCGCGCATCCGATCGGTTGCCGGGCTCCGTCCTGCACCTCTGGCTGCTGGCCGGACGCCCGATGCACGGGATTCCGGACGACTCGTTCGCGGAGACGTGTCTGGCGCGTGGCTTTTCCAGCCTGCTGTACCTGGCGCAGGCGTGGGGCGATCTCGTGGCGACTGCCGGCCTGCGCATCGTGGTCGTCAGCGATCCGATTCACGATGTCACCGGCTTCGACGGGATTTGCCCGGAGAAGGCGACAGTCCTTGGCGCGGTTCGCGTGATGCCCCAGGAGTACGAACGCGTCAGCTGCCGAATCGTTGACGTCCTGGCGGGCGTGAACGGCCTTCAACCGCGTACGGCAGCCCAGATCCTGGCGGAGATCGAATCGGACGCCGCAGAACCCGTCGTGGCGTACCGGGGCATCGATCGATGGATTCAGGCGGTGGAGCCCGTTGAGCTTCCGGCTTCGGCCGATCGACCGGGCCTGCTTCGCGACGAGGGCACGTACTTGATCACCGGCGGCTACGGTGCGATCGGGCTGGAAATCGCGCGCTACCTGGCGTCGGCTGCGCGGGCCAACCTGATCCTCGTGGGCCGGGGCGGGCTGCCGGCGCGCGAACTCTGGCAGAAGCACATGTCGCTTCACGGGCGAGACGACGAAGTCAGCCGCAAGATCCGGGCAGTACAGGCGCTCGAAGAATCGGGCGGCCGGGTGTATGCCGCGCGCGCGGATGTCGCCAGCGAGGCGCAGATGCGCGAAGTCGTGACGGAAGCGCAGCACCGCTTCGGTCGGATCGACGGTGTCTTCCATTCGGCCGGCGTTGCGGGCGGCGGCGTCATGCAGCTGCGCAAGCCGGACGACGTGATGGCCGTGATGCGGCCGAAGGTCATGGGCAGCCGGGTGCTCGCCCGGGTGCTGGCCGATGATGCGCCGGACTTCGTGTGGCTGTCCTCGTCGCTCAACGCTGTCAACGGCGGGATCGGGCAGGCGGATTACTGCGCCGCCAATGCGTATCTGGATGCCTTCGCCCGTTCGCAGACCGCCGGCGGCGGCACGTTCACGATCTCGGTGAACTGGGACACGTGGCGCGATGCCGGAATGGCGGCCAACGCCACGCTGCCGGCAGCCCTCGCCGCCGCAAAAGAGCACGCGCTGGCATCGGGCATCACGTTCGCGGAGGGGCTCGAGGTTATTCAGCGATCGCTCGCGTCGGGTATGCCTCAACTGCTGGTGTCGACGAGCGGCTGGCGGCGGCCCGCGGTCACCGGCGGCGATGCGACGGCGGAGTGGAACGCGCGCGCCACGACCGCGCCCGCGGCGCTTCCGCTGAATCCCCGGCCAAGCCTCGGGGCGCCGTATGTGGCCCCTGAAGGCGAGATCGCTCAAAAAATCTGCGACGTCTGGCGCGACGCGCTGGGTGTGCAGCAAGTGGGGATGGATGACAGCTTTTTTGATCTCGGCGGGCATTCGTTGCTCGCGATTCAGGTGATGGCGCGTCTCAACGCGGAGTTCGGGACCGCGATTCCCGTCGCCAGGCTGTACGAGGGCCTGACGCCGTCGTTTCTCGCAGAACTGGTGCGCGAGGGGCGTCCCGTACCCGTCGGCGAAACCGGCGACGGGGACGAGCGGCAGGAGCGGCAGAAACGGCAGAAAGAGCATCAGGAAAAGCGCCGGGTAGCGCGGACAGGGCAGGGGAGGCTCGTTCAATGACGGCAGGACGATCCACGGATACCACCGACCGCTCGGACATCGCCATCGTGGGCATGAGCGGACGGTTTCCAGGGGCCAGGAACATCGAGGCGTTCTGGCAGAACTTGAAGGACGGCGTCGAATCGAGAACCGTGTTTTCGGACGACGACCTGCGCGCCCAGGACGTGCCGTCCATGATGTTGAACTACCCGGGGTGGGTGAAATCCGGATTCACGCTCGACGACATCGAGATGTTCGATGCCCGGTTCTTCGGACTGACCCCGCGCGAGGCCGACGTCATCGATCCGCAGCACCGGATCTTTCTCGAATGCGCCTGGGAAGCCCTCGAGAACGCGGGCTACGACAGCGAGCGCTATGACGGATCGATCGCGGTCTTCGGCGGCTCGACCTTCAGCGGCTACCTGTCCCACAACGTGATGAAGAACGGCAAGGTCATCAAGAGCGTGGGCGGCCGGCAGGCCGTGTACGGCAGCGTGCCCGATTACATGGTCACGCGCGTCTCGTACAAGCTGAATCTCAGAGGCCCGTGCATGTTCGTGCAGAGCGCCTGCTCGACGTCGCTCGTGGCCGTGCATCTCGGTTGTCAGAGCCTGCACAGTCACGAGTCCGACATGGTGCTCGCCGGCGGCGTCTCGGTCGCGATACCGCACCGGATGGGATATCTGTACGAGGACGGGGGCATGCTGTCGCCCGACGGCCTGTGCCGGACGTTCGACAGCCGGGCCAAGGGCACGGTGTTCGGCAGCGGCGTCGGCATCGTGGTGTTGAAGCGGCTCTCCGACGCCATCGCCGACGGCGATACGATTCACGCCGTCATCAAGGGCGGAGCCGTCAACAACGACGGGTCGCTCAAGGTCGGCTTCACGGCTCCCGGGGTGGTCGGCCAGTCGCAGGCGATCGCCGAGGCGCTGGCGAGCGCGGGCGTTCATCCCGAGTCGATCAGCTACGTCGAAGCCCACGGCACGGGCACGGAGCTCGGCGATCCGATCGAGATCTCCGCGCTGACCCGCGCATATCAGGCAAGCACCGACCGGACAGGGTACTGCGCCATCGGCTCCGTCAAGCCGAACGTCGGCCACCTCGACGCGGCGGCCGGCGTAAGCAGTCTGATCAAGACGGTGATGTCGCTCAAGAACCGTCAGATCGCGCCCACCATCAATTACGAGCAGCCGAATCCAAAGATCGATTTCGAGAACAGTCCGTTCTATGTGAACACCGTGCTTCGCCCGTGGCCGGCCGACGGCGCGCCGCGTCGCGCCGGCGTGAGCAGCTTCGGCTTCGGCGGCACGAATGCGCACGTCATTGTCGAAGAGGCGCCCGAGCCGAAACCGTCCGGGCCGGCAAGGAGCCAGCAGATCCTGCTGCTCTCCGCGAAAACCGAGACGGCGCTGGAGGCGGCCGCGGCCCGGCTCGCCGAACACCTGATCGAGCATCGCCAGGCGAACCTGGCCGACGTGGCGTACACGCTGACGGTTGGCCGCCGGATGTTCAAGCATCGCCGCGCGGTTGTCTGCGGAACCGTTCCGGAGGCCATCGATGCGTTGCAGGGCGGCGACACGCGGCGCGTGTTCACTGGTGAAGCCACCGGCAACGAGCGATCGGTCGTCTTCATGTTCCCCGGGCAGGGTTCGCAGTACGTGAACATGGGCCTCGACCTCTACCGCGAGGAGCCGGTGTTCCGCAGCGTCGTCGACGATTGCGCGACCCAGCTCGAGCCGCATCTCGGCTTCGACCTCCGGTCCGTGTTGTTTCCGCCTGACGGTCCGAGCGAAGCCGCATCAGAACGTCTGAAGCAGACAGCCGTCACGCAGTCGGCGCTCTTCGTGATCGAGCTGGCCATGGCCAGGCTCTGGATGAGCTGGGGCGTCGTGCCGGCCGCGATGATCGGCCACAGCATCGGCGAGTACGTCGCGGCGTGCGTGTCCGGC
>Ga0105245_10001099_pt1 | contig 24505 bp, 18 predicted proteins | sample KBSM54metaG_FD_81523 | JGI IMG/M metagenome (GOLD analysis project Ga0105245, IMG submission 81523) | Miscanthus rhizosphere microbial communities from Kellogg Biological Station, Michigan, USA - KBS M5-4 metaG | ecosystem: Host-associated > Plants > Roots > Rhizosphere > Soil | place...
GCAGTCAGGCGGCTGTTCAGGGCGGTCGTCTTCGCGCCGATCTCAAAGCCCGTGACCTTTTCAGGGTCGAAGCTCAGCGTCGATGAAGTCGACGTCGCTGACAGGATGCCCGGATTTGAATAACCGCCCGCGAGGAAGCCGGTCTTGTAGGCGCCGTAGATCATGAAATCATGGGCGGGGTGCCAGGTCAGCGTCGCTTCGGGGGAGAAGTTGCTCTGGCTCCTTTTGCCCGTGATGACGGTGCCCATCGGTAAGATTCCGACCGCATTCGAATTCACGAAGGTGGAGTAGGAGCGAAGCTTGTTCTGCTGCCAGGTGTAACGGCCGCCGCCCGCCAGCTCCAGCGCGTCGGAGAATTTGAGGATGACCTGCCCGAAGCCCGAAAAGGCGCTGCTCCGGTTCTCCTGCACATTGTCATAGGTGTGGAACTTGCCGCTCGTGGCGTCGGGCAGCACGGCGCCGTTGGCCCCGCCCACGAACAACGTCCGCTTGTTGTTTTCATAATGGCCGCCGAGCGAGACGTTGAAGATCCCGTCGAACGACGAAACCGCCCGGAGTTCCTGATAGAAGCTCTTGTTGTTCTCGTTGCTGTATGACCAGAACTGCGAATAGGAGGTTCCGTCCGCGTTGCCCTGGCTCACATATTGATAGTCATAATAGCCGGTGACCGAGGTCAGCGCGATGTCGCCCGCCTTGTAGTTCATGGTCAGCGTCGGCATGAACGTATTGTTGCTGGAGAAGGGCTGCCCATTGTCATGGGCCTTCACCTGAGGCCAGAGATTGATGATCGTGGGTGACAACCAGCCCTGTGAGGAGCGGTCGTCGAGCTTGCAGTCGCCGGTCGGGTCAAGAAGCCCGGTGCTGGTGATCGGCGTCGTGCGCGTTCCCGGGCACCCCATCACTTCATCGAAGCTCTGGAGGCTCTGCCCGCGATAGCGGCTCAAAAGTACCTTCAGGTTCGCGTTGAAGGCGCCGTCGTCATATTTCAGCGTCAGGCGTCCGGCGAGCTTCTTCTCGGCGCCGAGCCTGTGCTGTGCCGCCGGCACGAAGGTGCTGCCGGTCGCCGCGCTGCGCAGCAGATCGGGCGTGCCGAGGTCCTGATTGTAGATATAGCCCTGGCTCTGGCTTCCGAAGAGCGCGAGGCGGACGCCGAGATTCTCCGTCAGCGGCCCGGAAACAGAGGCTTCCACCGATGCGGTATCGGCGGTGAATTCATAGCCGCCGCGCAGAAAGGCGGAAAATTCCGGGGTCGGATCGGCCGATTTGACCGAAACCACGCCGCCCGGCGAGTTTTTGCCGAAGAACAGAGCCTGCGGCCCTTTCAGCACATCGATGCTGGCCATATCGAACAGGGCGTCGTTCAGGATGCGCCCGCGGCTGATCGCCATGCCGTCGAAATCGAGCAGCACCGATTGCTCAACGCCCGCGTCGAGGCTTGAGGAGCTGACACCGCGCATCGATATGGACGTGCCCGATCCGGTAAAGCCGCGATCGAGCGTGATCTGCGGCGCCATGATCTTGATATTCGCCACCGAGGTCATGTCGTACTGACGGATTTCCTGCACGGTAATGGCAGTCGCGGCGACGGGCACGTCGATCAGCCGCTCCTCGCGGCGCCGGGCGGTGACCAGGATGTCGCCCGCTATGGGCTCGGCCTGGTTGGCGGAATCAGCGCTGTTAGCCGGCGCCGTTGTCGCCGCGGGCGCCTGCTGCGCGGTAGCAGGCGTTGCCAATGCGGCCAGCGATGCTCCTGTCAGAAGTGCTGCCGTCAATTGAAGTGCGTTCATGCTTTTCATTTCCCTCTCCCTTCGATTGAGCCAGCCGCACTGTTGAGTCGAGCGGTCGGGCGGTTGGTGCTGCGATTGATTTTCAGGTCGCGCCGGCTTCCTTCGCGGCGGCCCAGGCGGCGCTGGCCAGGGGACCGATCCGGGTGATGATCTCGGCGGCGTTGCCGTCGGTCTGGACCCCGTCGCGCGCCCGGCCGGCAATGCCCTGCAGGATGGCGGCGACGCGAAACAGGTTGAAGGCGCGGTAGAAGGGCTGAGTCGGATCGCCCTTGAATCCGGTACGATCGCAGTAGCGCGCGGCGTATTCGGCGGCGGTCGGGATGCCGAGCGCGGCAAGGTCCGTCCCGCGCAGCGTGCCCCGGACATCGACCCCCTCGGGCCGGAACCACTCCATCATGTGATAGGTGAGGTCACCCAGCGGATCGCCCAGCGTCGACAGCTCCCAGTCGATCACCGCCGCGACGCGCGGCTCGGTCGGGTGGATCAGCAGATTATGGAACGAATAGTCGCCATGGATGATCGTCGTGCGATCGCCAGTGTCCGGAATCGCGCCGGGGAGCCACGCGATCAGCTGGTCCATCTCCGGGATGTCGATGGTGCGCGACGCGTCATATTGGCGCGACCAGCGCGAGATCTGGCGGGCGAAATAATTGCCCGGCCGGCCATAGTCGCCAAGGCCGAGCGCTCCATAGTCGACCAGGTGCAGGCGGGCGAGCGTCTCGTTCGCGGAATCGTAGATCGCGGCGCGATCCTCGCGCGTCAGGCCCGGCATGCGCGGATCCCAGAAGCCGCGACCCGGCACGTGCCGCATCACGTAGAACATCGTGCCGATCACATCGAGGTCCTCGCACAGCACCAAAGGCTCGGGCACCGGCAGACCTGCTTCGAACAACGCGCGCGTGACGCGATATTCGCGGTCGACCGCATGAGCGGACGCGAGCAGCACGCCGGCCGGCTTGCGTCGCAGCACGTAGCGGCCGCCGGGCGTGTTGAGCAGGAAGGTGGGGTTGGACTGGCCGCCCTGGAACTGGGCAACCGCGAGCGGCCCGTGAAAGTCGGAGATCGCGCCTTCGAGGTAGCGGACGAGCCGGTCCTCATCGAATTGCGCCCCTGGCGCGACCGCGACGGTGTGCCCGATCATGGCGGCCGGCTGCGCGCTCATGCCGCCATCTCCGCGCGATATTTGTCGAGCTCCATGCGGGCGAGCTGGCGCTCATGAACCTCGTCGGGGCCATCGGTCAGCCGGACGATGCGGGTGTTTGCCCAGAGTTCGGCGAGCCCGAAATCATCGGAAACCCCACCGCCGCCATGTGCCTGGATCGCATCATCGACGATCCGTTGCGCCATCCGGGGCGCGGCGATCTTGATCATCGCGATCTCGGCGCGGGCCGCCTTGTTGCCAACAGTGTCCATCATATGCGCCGCCTTGAGGCAGAGCAGCCGCGCCATCTCGATCTCACAGCGTGCCCGGGCGATGCGCTCCTCCCAGACCGAATGTTCGGCCACTGCCTTGCCGAAGGTGCGGCGCGACAGCAGCCGGCGGCACATCTTCTCGAGCGCGACTTCCATCGTCGCAATGTTGCGCATCGTATGGTGGATGCGACCCGGCCCGAGGCGCCCCTGCGCGATCTCAAAGCCGCGGCCCTCGCCGAGCAACAGATATTCGGCCGGCACGCGCACATCCTCGAGCAGCACCTCGAAATGGCCGTGCGGCGCGTGATCGTACCCGAAGACGGGCAGATGGCGGACGAGCGTGATGCCGGGCGTGTCGCGCGGCACCAGGACCATTGATTGCTGGTTATAGGCGGGCGCGTCCGGGTCGGTTTTGCCCATCACGACGAAGAAGTCGCATCTGGGATGGCCCGCGCCCGACGACCACCATTTGCGGCCGTTGATGACATAGTCGCCGCCCTCGCGGCGGATCTCGGTCTGGATGTTGCGCGCATCCGAGGAGGCGACCGCGGGCTCGGTCATCAGAAAGGCCGAACGGGTCAGGCCATCGCGCAGCGGCACCATGAACCGCTCCTTTTGCGCCGGCGTGCCGTAGCGGTGGAGCACCTCGAAATTGCCGGTGTCGGGCGCCATGCAGTTGAACACCTCGCTGGCGAACGAGACCCGGCCCATCAGCTCGGCGATGGGTGCGTATTCGAGGTTGGTGAGGCCGGGGCTGGTGAAATAGGCGTCATCATGCTCCGAGGGCGGCATGAAGAAATTCCACAGCCCCTCGGCCTTGGCCCGCGCCTTGAGTTCCTCGAAGACGGGCGGGATGTCGGCCCAGCGATCCATCTCGGCGAGCTGGCGATGATAGATGGGGACGGCGGGGATGATGTGCGCGTCCATAAAGGCACGGACCCGCTCCATCCACATACGCGACCGTTCTGACTGCTCGAAACCCATCGCGATCTTCTCGCCTCTCCTGTTATGGCCGCGAGACTCGTTCGTCCGGTCGGTCGAGTCAATATTTAATCGACCGACCGGTCGGCTGTCAAATAGGTCAGTACGAATTTCCATTGACGCCCGACCAGTCGGTCGACACTATTTCGGCAGGAGAGAGCGATGACCCGATCGACTGAACAAGGCTTGCTGGCCGATGTGGCGCTGCTGCGCGGCCATGCGCCCTATACGCTTGCCGGCTATGCGGAATTCCGCGCGGTCATCGACAAGGACGGTGCGGTGCCGGCGCGGCTGAAGGCGCTGTTCGCGTCGGTCGCAGCGATCGACCGGCGCTATCCCGATCTCGCGCGCCGGGAGCTGGCGCGGGGCGTCGCACTTGGCCTGTCGGTTCGGGAAGCCACGGCTGGCCTGATCGTGCTTACCAGCCTGCGCGGCGAGGGCGCCGCGCTCGAATTCGCGGCGATCCTGGCCGAAAGTTTCGACGCCGACGACACGCCAGCGCCGCAGCCATTGCCCGGGGTGTCGCAGGGCGAGGCGGAGGCGAATTTCCGCGCCTATTTCGGGACGATCCCACCGCCGCTCGCGCAACTGCTGCGGCTCGTGCCGGCGGCAGCGGATGCCTATTACCTGATGCGTCGCGGCAGCATCGACGCAAACCCGCTTTCCCCCAAATATGGCGAGCTGCTGCTGCTCGCGATCCTCGCCGCCGGCTATAGCCCGATGGCCCTCACCCATGTCCGCGGCGCGCGGATGGCCGGCGCGACCGACCAGGAAATCGCCGAGGCGGTGCTCTGCGCGATCCCCGCCGCCGGGATCGCCGCCTGGATGGCGGTCGGCGCGATGCTCGAGCCCAGCGCCGACGGAAGCGCTGCCTGAACAACCCACGAACCCCAAAGGAGATCTGAACATGGAACTGGAAAAGGACGTCATCCAGTATGAGCTGGCCGATGACGGCATCTGCACCATCTGGCTGAACCGCCCGCACAAGCGCAATTGCGTGAGCCCGCAATTGCTGCGCGAGCTTGAAGTCGCGGTCGACCGCGCGGCCGCCGACAAGAAGGCGCTGGCGGTGGTGTTCCGCGGGCGTGGCAACACCTTCTGCTCGGGCGCCGATCTCGATCAGCTGGTCGGGCCGGTGCTGCACGAATCGACCGTCTCGCTCCAGCTCGCGATCGATTCCGCGCGGACCTATGACAAGATCTACAATATGAGTAAGCCGACGATCGCGGCGGTCGAGGGCTATGCCGTCGCCGGCGGGTTCGAGCTGATGATCTCGTGCGATTTCGCGCTGGCTGAATCGAACGCGAAGATCGGCGATTTCCACATCCGCCGCGCGCTGTTCGGCGGTGCCGGGCCGATCTACCGCCTGCCGCGCTATATCGGCATGCGCAAGTCGAAGGAGCTGATGCTGACGGGCAAGTTGCTGACCGGCGACGAGACAGTCGAATGGAATCTCTGCAACGCGTCCGCGCCGGCCGCCGAGTTCGACAAGCTGATCGCCGATTTCTGCGCGCCGCTGATCGACAAGAGCCCGTTCTGCATGTGGATGACCAAGATGGCGCTGAACCGCGGCATGGACGCGGACACCAACTCGCTGATCACGCTCGAGACGATGACCTGCAACGTCGTCCATCACTCGGCGGACGCCAAGGAAGGCGTTGCCGCGTTCCTCGGCAAGCGTCAGCCGGTCTGGACGGGTAAATAGGCGATGGCGGTCAGCATGGTCGTCCTGTCCAGCCGACCCGGCGACTGGAGTCACGCGCAGTTCACCACCTGGTGGCGCGGGCCCCATGCCGATGCGGCCAAGCTCCTGCCGGGGCTCATCGCCTATCGGCACGGCGCGGTGACGAAGGATTATGACAATCCGGATGCGCCGGGCTGGGACGGCCATGCCGTGCTGACCTTTGCCGACCAGGCGGCGCTCGACGCCGCCATGGCCTCGCCGGAATGGAAGGCGGCGACCGCGCAGACCAGAGGCATGGGCGGCCGCCGGATCATCCTGATCACTGACGAGATCGACCTGCTGGCGGGGTCAGGCAATGGCTGAAATCGTGCCGGGATTCTCGGCGGGCCTGTTCCGGCTGGACGGCCGGCGTGCGCTGATCACCGGCGGGCGCGGCGCGCTGGCCGAGGCGATGGCGGCAACGCTGGCCGACCTTGGCTGCGCGGTCGCGCTCGCCTCGCGCAACAAGGATGAGTGCGAGGCGATCGCGGCGCGGATCGCGGCGCGGTTCGGCACCGCCGCGATCGGCCTCGCCTGCGATATCGCCGACGAAGCTTCGGTCGAGGCAGCGATAGCCGCCACGGTCGACCAGCTCGGCGGGCTCGACATCCTCGTCAACAATGCCGGCGCCTCCTGGTGGGGGCTGCCGCAGGACATCCCGCTCAAGGGCTGGCAGAAGGTGATGGACGTCAACGTCACCGGTACCTTCCTCGCCTGCCGGCACGCAGCGCGGCACATGATCGCACATGGCGGTGGCGCGATGATCAACATCGCCTCGGTCGGCGCGTTCATCTCCTATCGACCCGATGAGGGCCAGGTCGTGCCCTATACGACGAGCAAGGCGGCGATCGTCCATCTGACCAGCGATCTCGCGGCGCAATGGGCGGGGCAGGGCATCCGCGTCAACGCGATCGCGCCGGGTTCGATCGAGACCGGCATGACCGAGACGCTCGATCCGGCGATCCAGGAAAAGACCAAGGCGGGCATATTGCTCGGCCGCTTTGGTCGGCCCGACGAAATCAGCGGCGTGCTGGCGCTCCTCGCGTCCGATGCGGGCAGCTTCATCACTGGCCAGACCTTCCTGGTCGATGGAGGGCAGTCGCTTGGCTGAGCATCGCGCCGGTGACCTGAGCTGGAGCGATGCGCGGCTGTGGCCGCAATTCGCCGCGCTCGCGGATAGCGACGCGACAGCCTGCGCGCTGGTGGACTGTGATGACCGCTTATGGTCGCGCGGCGAGCTGAAGGCGATGGCGGACGAGGTCGCGCAGCGGCTGCGTGGCGCCGGCGTCGGCGCCGGTGACCGGGTGCTGGTCGCCGGCCACAAAAGCGCGGCAACGCTGGCGGTTGCGCTGGCCGTCTCCGCGCTGGAGGCGGCGTTCTGTCCTTATTCTCCCAAGCTGAGCATAGCCGATGTCGCCATACTCGAGGCGCATCTTGGCCATGTCGCGCGGGTCGACCCCAAGGGGGGGGATGGCATCGCGATCCTGCCGTCCGCGTCACCGACACGGTCGCGCGATCCGCGGGATGCGGAGACGGTGCTGATCGGCTTCACCTCGGGCACCACCGGCGTTCCCAAGGGCGTGATGCACGGCGCGGCAGCGCTCAATTATGCCACCCGCGCCTGCGCGGCGATTGCCGGCCTGCAGCCGGGCGATGCCATCCTCGGCATCGTACCGCTCGACAGCGCGCCGGGCTTCACCTTCACCGCACATTTCGCTCTGTCGCTCGGCCATCCGCTGGTGTTGGTCGATCCCTGGGTGCCTGCCGAAGCGATGCGTCGGGCCGAGCTTCATGGCTGCGGCTGGGCGATCATGGTGCCGACGCATCTGTTCACGATGGTCGAGGCCGCACGCCAGGGCGAATGGCACGGCCACCTGCCGCTGCGCGCCGTGGCGGTCGGTGGAAGCGCGATGACGCCGGAACTGATCGCCGATGCCGATGCGCTGCTTGGCCTCAAGGCGCTGCGCATGTTCGGCATGTCGGAATGCATGGGGCATTGCTCCACCCGGCCGGGCGATCCGCTCGAACGGCGGCAGGGCTTTGACGGCGTGCCCTTCCCGGGCACCGAGGATGAGGCGTTCGACGAGGCGCTCCGCCCCGTGCCGCGCGGCAGCCAGGGCCAGGCGGGCGTTCGCGGGCCGTCGCTTTTCCTCGGCTATGCCGAAGGGCTTGGCGCCGGGCAGGAGCGGATGACGCCCGACGGCTTTTACCTGACCGGCGACGAGATCATCCGCGATGCCGAGGGCTTCGTGAAGGTTGTCGGCCGGATCAAGGACCAGATCATCCGCGGCGGCTTCAACATCGATCCCGCCGAGATCGAGGCAGCGCTGCTGCGGCACCCCGCGATCGCCGAGGTCGCGGTGGTCGCCGTCCCCGAGCGCAAGCTGGGCGAGCAGGCCTGCGCTGTATGCCGGGTGCGGCCAGGCCATCCGCCGGTCGATCTGCCCGCGTTGATCGATCACCTCGCGGCGCAGGGCCTCTCGCGCAAGAAATGGCCCGAGCATCTTGTGCTGGTCGACGCGATGGCGGTCACCGCCACCGGCAAGCTCGACAAAAAGGCGATGGCCGCCCGCGCGCTGGAGCTTTTGTCCCAGCGCGCCTGAATCCGACGATCACCATCGCCGCCCACCGCACTCGAAAGCATCCCCATGACTGGTTTCTCGTTCGATCTTGCTGGCCGTGTGGCGCTGATAACCGGCGCGTCTTCGGGCCTAGGGCGCAGGTTCGCGCATAGTCTCGCGACGAGCGGCGCCAGCGTGGTGATCGGAGCACGGCGCGTGGACCTGCTCGATGATCTCAAGGGCGAGATCGAAAATGGCGGGGGTCGCGCATTGGCGGTGCGGATGGATGTCGCTGACGAGGCATCGGTGATCGCCGCTTATGACGCTGCGGAGGCGGCGTTCGGCCCGGTCGACACGGTCGTCGCCAATGCCGGGCTCAATGCGGGGGGCAGCGCTCTCGGCCTCGCTGCCGAGGATTTCGATCGCGTGGTCGCGGTCAATCTTCGCGGTGTTTTCCTGACAGTCCGTGAAGGGGCGCGGCGCATGGTGGCGGCGGGCGCGCCCGAGCGCGCGCATGGCCGGATCACGATTATTTCCTCGATCACCGCGCATCACGTCTCGGCCGGCGTCGCCGCCTATAGCGCAACCAAGGCCGCGGTGACGCAGCTGGGCCGGTCGCTCGCCCGGGACTGGGCCAACAAGGGGATCAACGTCAACATCCTGTGTCCGGGCTATATCGACACCGAATTGAATGCGGACATCTGGAACGCGCCGATGGGCAAGGCGCTGCTCGCGCGCTTCCCAAGGCGCCGCGTGATGGACGCCGCCGCGCTCGACCCAATGCTTTTGTATCTATGTTCCGATATCAGCGAGCAGACCACCGGTAGCGTTTTCACCATCGACGATGGGCAGACGCTCTGACACGATCACGCTCTATGGCGTCGGCACCGGCGCCCGCGGAACCGATCCTCGCGCTCAAATATGGGTAGGTTCCGTCATCGGTCGCGGCGCCCTATCGCGCGCCGGCGCGTTCTGCCTGGGCCCAGGCGAGCGCCATCAATTCCGGCAGCACGCTTGTGCGCTCAGCGGCCTGGGCGGAAGCGGCAGTGCCGCGCCGGAGGCGGCCCTTGATGCCGTGGAAGATGGCGGCAAGCCGGAAGAAATTGAACGCCATGTAGAAGTCATAGGCGGGCATGGCGGCGCGGCCGGTGCGGCGGCAATAGGCGGCGAGATAGGCTTCCTCCGAGGGGATGCCGAGCGCGGCGATATCCGCGCCTTTCAGTCCCGCGACGATGTGGGGCGGCATGCGGAACATCATCGCATTATAAGCGAAGTCTGCGCCCGGATGCCCGAGCGTCGAGAGTTCCCAGTCAAGCACCGCGAGCACGCGCGGTTCGGTCGGATGGAAGATAATGTTGTCGATGCGGAAGTCGCCATGTGCGATCGCCGTGTCGTCATCGGCGGGGATGGCGGTCGGCAGCCATTCGATCAACCGGTCCATGTTCGGATCGCGGCCGGCATCGGCATCTTCGAGATACTGGCGGGTCCAGCGGCCGATCTGGCGTTCGAAATAGCTGCCACGGCGGCCATAGTCGCCAAGCCCCGCGGACTCGTAATCGAGGGTATGAAGCTGGGCGAGGGTGGCGTTCATCGCATCGAAGATCGCCGCGCGCTCTTCCCGGGCGATGCCGGGCACGGTGGCATCCCAGAAGATCCGGCCCTCGATCATGTCCATGACGTAGAACCACGTGCCGATGATGCTATCGTCCATGCACAGGCCATGGACATGGGCGACGGGGAAGCCGGCTTGTTCGAGGCCGGCCAGCACCCTGGCCTCGCGCTCCACCGCGTGCGCGCCCTTGAGCAGCACGCCAGGTGGCTTGCGGCGCAGAACATAGGCACGCGTCGGCGTGATCAGCTTGTAGGTCGGATTCGATTGACCGCCTTTGAATTGCTCGACCGTGAGCGGACCGCTGAAGCCCGCAACATGTCCGCGCATCCAGTCGGCCAGACGTGCCTGGTCGAACCTGAAACCATCGCGGACCGGGGTCGTGCCGAGATTGCCTTCAGGGATGGCGCTCACGCCTGAGCCGCCTTCCAGTCGCGCTTGATCTTCTTGGCGAGGCTCCATTTGTGGACTTCTGTCGGGCCGTCATAAATCCTGAAGGCGCGGATCTCGCGGAAGACCTGCTCGACGATGGTATCGCCGGTCACGCCCGTGCCGCCCATCACCTGAACGCAATTGTCGGCGATCTTCATCAGCGCCTCGCTCACCGCGACCTTGGTCATCGAGCTTTCGGCAGTGCCGAGCGATCCACCATCGAGCACGCCGGCGCACCAATCGATCATCAGCTCGGCCTGTTTGAGCAGGATAGCGTTTTCGGCCAGCATGAAGCCGACGCCCTCATGATCGATCAACGGCTTGCCGAACGCCTGGCGCCGACATGCATAGTCAGTGGCGATTTCCTGCGCGCGGAGACAGCTCCCGAGCCAGCGCATGCAATGCGACAGCCGCGCCGGCGCAAGGCGTATCTGGGCATATTTGAAACCCTCGCCGCTTTGGCCGAGCATCTGATCCGCTGGAACCCGCAGATCGCGGATGGTGAGCGTGGCATGGCCGCCAGGCATCGAGCTATCGATCGTATCGGGAATGCGGTCGATATGGATCGCCGGATCAGGCAGGTCGATCAGGAACATACAGGCGCCGTCTTCCGACTTCGCCATGACGATACCGACTTTCGCTCCGTCATAGCCGGTGATGAATGCCTTGCGACCGTTTATGAGCCAGTGGTTCCCGTCCCGTTGGCATATGGTCTGCATCATCGACGGGTCGGATCCTGCCCCGCCCTCGGCGGCGGGTTCAGTCATCAGGAAAGCCGAGCGCACCTCGCCTGCGACCATAGGCCCGAGGAACCGTGCTTTTTGCTCGGCGGTGCCGACATGGCCGAGCAGGTACATATTCCCCTCATCGGGCGCCATGGTGTTGAGGGCGAGCGGGCCAAGCGGCGACAGGCCCGATTTGATGAGGACAATCGTCGTCTCGCGCTGGGTGAGATGGCTGCCATCGGCCATGATGTGCGGCGTCAACAGGCCTGCGGCGCGCGCCTTTTCGCGCATCTCCATGACGAGCGAGTCGAGCGGGCCATGGCCGTGCCCCCTGGCTCTCGGGTCCTGTTCATAGGGAAGCACGACCGACCGCACAAAGGCTTCGACTCGTGTCGCGATTTCGGAGGCGCGCGCGCTCATGGGCGGTCCAGTTCTGGTTGGGGTAGGCTGGCGACGGGAGCTATTCCACAGGATCATGGCGCAATCACCTGTCACATCGCGCAGGTTCTCAATCGTCGCGCAGGCGTTAGTGTCGGTGAAAAGTCCAGGGAGATCGTGCCTTGCCGTTCATCGGCCGCGTCGAGGATCGTTTCGCCATCCGTGACCTTCTGGATGCTTACACCTAGTGGCAACGCGTTGCGAGGCCCCGCCCGAGGCGCAACCCGGGCGCAGGCGCCGGAATGGACCCCGCATTTCAACCGGGCAGCTAAGCGATCCATCCTCAGCCGCCATGGAGAGGAAGCCATAACCTTGCTGGCCCCCACCGGGGTCGCTCTTCTATTCCGACCAGATAAAGCGCGCGCCGTCGCTGTCGTCCGGCATGGGGCCGGGGCTGTCGGCCCGGATATCCCGCGTCTTCGGATCGATACGCAGGAAGCGGTTGGTGGCGAGTGACATCAGCACCAGTTCGCCCGTCGGCGTTTCAATCCACTGAAAGCTTTGCGCCGTGCCTGGTTGGCCGGCGGCAAGCGTCACCCCGCCATCCGCACCGACCGTGACATAGCGCCCGCCCGATCGCAGGGCGACGCGGCCCAATCGGCGGTCGATGATCTCGAACCGCGTCGGGGCAGCCGAAGCCACGCCCCCGGGGCCGGCCGCCAGTCCGGTCGTCGCGTGAAACGATGTCAGCCGGATCGATCGGCCATAGGGGATGGGCCGCATCAGGCCGTGGGTATGCGGCTGATGAACGTCGATACGGTCGAAATCGGCGAAACCGCCCTCCGCGCCGGTCGTGTTGTAGTTGAACAATCCATAGCGAACGCCCTGGAAGGTGAAGGTCTGGTAGACCAGCACGACCTCGCCGCCGATCGGGACGAAGGTGACGCCGTCGAACGAATAGCTGAAGCGCGCCCGTTCGGTGAGAAAGTCGCAATCGGCCCGAAGCCAGATGCGCGTGCCCGTCATCTTCACTCGCACCGCCTTGTCGGGGCGCTGGTCATAAAGGACGATTTCGAGCCCGTCGGCGTGCTTCTCGACGCCCAGGGTCGCATAGGGCAGATTGAGCAATCCCAGGCCGGCCGTGTCGCCTGGCTTCAACTTCGATGCATCGAGCAGGACGGTCGGCGTCGACATCGGCCCGATTGCGCGCTGCGTCAGCGTATTGCGCGCGTCGTAGAAGGAGGTCGCCGGCAGGGCGTGAAGCCGCAGGAAACCCGGCCGTTCCCACAAGGACCATTTGCCGTCGACCGGGACATGGTTCCACTGCCACAGGGGCTGGAGCCGCGGCCCCGAGAACTCATCGCTACGCCGGAAGGGCACATGCACCGGCTGCGGCGTGGCGGTCTTGGGCTTCACCCAGGTCCTGGGCGTGCGCGTCAGATTGCCCGGCAGGCCGAAATACGGCCAGCCATCCTTCCAGGTGATCGGCGACAAGGACGTCAGCCGGCCGACGGAGTTGAAATCCATCATGGAGAAGCCCCACCACTCGCCCTCAGGCGTCTTGATGATGCCGCCCTGATGCATCGCCAGGCCATGGGAGGCGGCGGAGCCAGGCGCCCAGAAATCGAACGGCGGCTTGGGCGTTCTCAGGCGCGGGCCCGTCGCCATGCCGAAGTCCTCGTGCAGGCTGATCGCTTTATTGACCTCATAGGGGCCAAGCACATGATCCGCCCGCGCCGCGGGCATGCGAAAGCCGCCGGCATATTCGGCGCTGATGATGTAATATTTGCCGTCGATCTTATAGAAATGAGAGCCCTCGCCCATCCCGGCGTCGGCGGTGAACAGGGTGCGCTCGGTGCCCGGAACCATATCGGTCAGGTCGTTTGTAAGCTGGGCCAGGTGCAGATCCTGGTGACCCCAGACGACATAGGCCTTGCCGTCGTCGTCAAACAGGACGGACAGGTCGTGGAAGCTGCGCTTCATCGGCGTACGCGTCCACGGCCCCTTAGGATCGGTGGCCGTGAACATCTGGGTCATCTGGTGGTTGACGTTCGAGAAGATGTAGAATTTGCCGTCATGGTAGCGGAAGCACGGCGCCCAGATGCCCTGGCCGTAGATATTCTGGCCGTCCTCCAGCCGGTAGGCCGGGCCGAGGTCGAGCTTGTCCATGGCATAGGCGACGAATTCCCAGTTCACCAAATCCTTCGAGCGCAGGATCGGCAGGCCCGGCATGGTGTGCATGGTGGTGCCGGTCAGGTAATACCAGTCGCCGACGCGGATCAGGTCAGGATCCGAAAATTCGTCATAGAACAAAGGATTGGTGAAGGTGCCGTTGCCGTTATCCGGCGCCCAGGTCGCGGTCGACATACCCTTGGACGGGCTCGCCAGCGGATTGTGCCGATGCAACGCTGACGCCGGCGCCGCGCATGGCATCAGCGCTAGGGTCACGCATGACATTAGCCCGGATATGACAATTCCGCGCGATTTCGACTTATGCCGCATATGCTTCCTCTTCTGCGCCTTGATTCCACACCCGCGGGGGCGCCTACAAGACGCGCGCCAAAATTTTGTCAGACAATTGACCATGGCACCGTGGTAGCGAGGGCGGCAAATAGGCCCACATAGGAATTCTCTCGCGCTGCCGGCCTCGCCGCTTCCGCATCGCGTGTATTGGGCCAGGTCACACGCTCCAATGCCCGGGCAGAACCTCTAATAACGTCATGATTCGGCCGAGCGAGCGGGCGGTGCAGCCAGTTCCCCCTCGTCAGCTCCGTTTCGCAGTCGTCATTCTCCGGCCCGAAACAATTCCCGGCAGGCTATTTTTTGTTGGGGTAGAGCTCCGGCGTGAAGTCGGCGTCAGCGCGCAAGCGTTAGCGGCCGACATGGTTGGGGGACGATGAAATGAAATTCTGTGGGCGAATGCACGGGCAGATGCTGTCGGGTCTGGTCGCGCTCGGCCTGACTGCTTGCGGAGCCGCAGCCGCAGCCGGAAAGGGAACGCCGACACCCCCGATGCCAGCGCTCACACCAGCTCCCACACGGACGCCCCCAACTTCATCCTCGGCGCCGTCTGATGGAAGCTTTTACTGGAAGTCGAGCGCACCGCTGATCGGGCCGCAACCTGATCCAACCCAGACCGTCTACGCCGTAAAAGATCCGTCCATCGTGTTCGCGAACGGAAAATACCATGTCTTCATGACCACGGCCGGGTCAAAGGGCTGGGGCATCGCCTATACGAGCTTCGCCGATTGGTCGTCCGCATCGAAGGCGCCGATATTCCCCCTCGACAAATCGCCGATTGGCCCCGGGTACCGCGCGGCGCCGGAGGTGTTCTACTTTGCTCCGCAAAAGCTCTGGTATCTGATCTTTCAGGGCGGCGACCCGTTCTATTCTACCACGACCAACATCGATGATCCGATGTCATGGAGCCCTGCGCGCCCGTTCTTTGCCACGGCGCCGGACATAACCAAGCCGCCGGCGGGGAAGGGGTGGCTCGATTTCTACATTATCTGCAACGACGCCAAATGCTATCTCTTCAATACCGACGATAATGGCCATGTCATGCGGTCGGAGACATCGATCGATCAATTCCCGAATGGCTTCCACAATACCACCATCGTCATTACCCAACCCCGGGAGGACGCATTCGAGGGCGGCAGCAACTATCGGGTAAAAGGCACCAATACCTACCTTACCGTCATAGAGTCGATCGGCCCGAAGGGGCGGTATTTCCGGATATGGAAAAGCGAGGGTTTGGAAGGCGTCTGGGTGCCGCTGGGCACAGCCGACAAGAATCCCCTGGTGAAAGCCGACAATGTGGAGAGCATCTGGTCCGAGGGCATTTCCCATGGCGAACTGATCCGGGACACGAACGATCAGACCCAGGTCATTGACCCCTGCAAGCCGCTCCGGTTCCTATTCCAGGGGAACGACCCCTCGGTCCACGCCGCCGACTATATCCAGATACCGTACCGGCTCGGCGTTCTGACAGCCAAGGGATCAAATCCGATCACGGACATGTGCCGCAAATAAGACCCTGCCCGGCTGATCAGGGGGTATATTGTTCTCCTTGGCGCGGGGAGAAATGTCGCCGTGGACCACATGCTGACGCCGGCAGAACTCAGAGGCAAGGTTCTCCCCTTCTGACTGCGTCCCGAGCAGCCAATGAGGCTACCTCGGCTGGGCTTTTACCGGCCTGCGCGGCCTCTGGAAACGTTTGAAGCAGGCCTATATCGATAGTTCCAGCGACCGCGATGAGGAAAAGAAGGTCGCAGGAGAACTGGGGCGCCGATTCGACGCGGATCTCAGGTAGATGGACGAGGGTGTCGTCCTGATGTCGGTCGTGCAGAATGCCCGAGAACGGTTCATGAGGGTCGAGTTGGCAGTCAAAAAAGCATATTTTCGGCGGTGCTATCGAACTGCTCGTTTGGGGCCGAAAGATTACCGTAACCTACCGTGAGACCTTTGATATCATTGCAAAAAGCCTGCCGGCTGCGGGCGATCCGGAAGGCGCCAAAAAGGGCAAAATGGGCCAAATGGTAACTGGCAGGGGAGCTCGGACTCGAACCGAGGGCCTTCGGTTTTGGAGACCGACGCTCTAACCAACTGAGCTACACCCCTGTGCGGCTCGCGCATCTAGCGTGGTGGGGCGAGTGGGGCAAGAGTGAACCCGCTGCTTCATGTGCAGGGGTCGTATAGAGTGCTGAAGTATAACAAGAAATTGACCTCGTCCGAACCTTAATCGCCGCCGCTCACCGACGACTCCGGAGGTACGGCCATTGGTCCCAAGCTCGGCAGCACGCTCCGGCGCGCCGGACGGCCCTCGATGCTCTCGACGCAACGTTCAGCAGGGCATAGCGGTAGACGCGGTCATTTCGCCTCGTTCATCAATTTCATCTATGATCGAGGACCGAACCCGCATTATTCTGGAAATGCGGGCGCATCCGTTTCGGCTGATTCGAAACCCGCCCCGGCAGAAAAGGCGACGCATGCCCGAACCGACGCCGTTGACAGACAAGAAGTTCGCGAGCCGCGTCGACTGGAACCTGATGCGGACCTTTGTGGATATCGTGCGGGCCGGCGGTATTGGAGCGGCTGCACGACAACTCAACAAGCAGCAGCCAAGCATCAGCGCTGCGCTCAAACGGCTGGAAGACCATGTCGGAGCCACCCTCCTGCATCGGACGGCCACGGGGGTGGAGATGACAGCGGCCGGCAAGGCCATGATGGCACTGTGCGAGGACATGCTGGAATCGGCAAGGATGATGCCGCACCAGATCGCGCAGGCGACGAAGCGTGTCGAAGGCTTTGTCCGAATTCAGATCATATCGGGCCTCGTCTCGCCCGAGTTTGACGAGGCGATAGCCAGCTTTCACAGGCGCAATCCCGATATTCACATCGAGATCCGCGTCTCTCCATGGCGCCAGGTGCTCGATGCGCTCGAGCGGGGCGAGGTCGAGATCGGCGTGGGCTATGACAGCGATGTTCGCGGCAGCCTGGTGTATGAGCCGCTGTTCGTGGAGCGCCAGCAGCTCTATTGCGCGCGCAGCAACCCCTTGTTTGGCTATCGCGCAAGTCGGCTCAACGAGCTCAAGGACGAAGGATTCGTACTGACCGGCGACGACGAGATCGAGACGATCACCCATCTGCGTCGCCGCTATCGGCTTGGCACCCAGGTAAGCGGGTTGGCTGAGGACATAAACGAAGCGCGGCGGCTCATCGTTCAGGGGGTGGGTATCGGGTTTCTCCCGATTCTCGCTGTTGAGCACGAGGTGGCCAAGGGAAGGCTCTGGCCGATGCTCCATACCGACGCCGAGCCGTTCTACGACATCTTCCTCCTCGCGCGCTCCGCACCGGCGCGGGATACGGCGACGCAGCTTTTCCTTGACGAAGTGATCAGGCGGATTCGGGCGCAACGTAGGTCATAATGTAAATCTATGCCTTTCATCGCAAATTAGCGCCTGCCTTCATGACGCGCCGCAGCGTATCTTCACGATACTGAATGGAGGTGCGCATGAGTCCAGGCGATAACGCGACCGTTCAGCTCAGCCTCAATCCGCCCATGGCCGGAGGCGCAGCCCCGGCATGATGGCTGCAGGCGTCAGGCAGATCAGCGCGGCGCGGAATGCGCTCTTCCGAGGGGATCTCGGCTCGACGCACAGATTTGCCGCAGCGCAGGTGGCCGCCGATCCGGAGGACGCCGAAGGCCATTTCCTGCTCGGCATCGCGGAATCGAGCACGGGGCGTGTTCAGGCTGGCATCCAGCATGTCGGCCGGGCCGTTATGCTGGATCCGCAAGGCGAATATCGGGCGCAGCTCGCGAAACTCTTCACGCTTGTCCGACGCGATGGTGATGCGGCCGCGACGCTGCGGGATGCAGAACAGGCGCTGCCCACCGATGCGCTCAGCCGCGATACGATGGGCTGCGTCTATGCCCGCCTCGGTGACCACAGCGCTGCGCTCCCCCATTTTGCCGAGGCGGTGCGGCTCGAACCCCGAAACACCGAATATCGCTACAATCTGGCGGCCACCCTCAACTTTCTGGGGCGGACCGACGAGGCCGATGCCACGCTGGAGGCATTGATCGCCCTGGCGCCGGGGGATGCCCGTGCCCATCATCTCCTGGCCGGCCTGCGCAAACAGACGCCGGAGCGAAATCACATCGAACGGCTGGTTCAGACACATGCGCAGTCGCGGGATGGGCGCGGGCGACTGCTGCTCGGCTATGCGGTTGCGAAGGAGCTGGAGGATATCGGCCGGCCCGATGAGGCGCTGGAGCGGCTTTGCGCGGCGAATGTCGAGCATCGCAAGACGCTGCCCTACGCCTTCGCGCGCGATGCTGCGGTCTTCGACGCGATAGAAGCGAACTGGCCGAGGCGGGCGGCTGGGCCCGAGACCGAGACGCCCACGGATGCGCCGATCTTCATCATCGGCATGCCGCGCACCGGCACCACGCTGGTCGACCGAATCCTTTCGTCGCATCCCGACGTCGAAAGCGCGGGCGAGCTGCAGGCCATGCCGCTCGCGGTCAAGAAGGCGGCGGGCACGCGCAGCCCCATGGTCCTGGACGCAGAAACGGTGGCTGCAGCCATGGCCAGCGATATGGGGGCGGTCGGGCGCGACTATCTGCAGCGCGCACGTCATCACCGGCGCGACCTCACCCTCAGATTTACGGACAAGTTTCCGGGCAATTTCTTCTATGCAGGGTTCATCGCGCAGGCGCTGCCCTCGGCGAGGATCGTCTGCCTGCGCCGCCATCCCATGGACACCGTGCTCAGCAACTTCCGCAACCTGTTCGCGGTCAGCTCGCGCTATTACGACTATAGCTACGATCTCCTCGACATCGCCGCTTATTATGTCCGCTTCGATCGGCTGATGAGCCTGTGGTGTGAGGCTCTGCCGGGTCGCGTGCTCGAAGTGCGCTATGAGGATCTGGTTGCCGACCAGGAGGGAGAGACCCGGCGGCTCCTGGCGCATTGCGGGCTCGCATGGTCCGACAACTGCCTGGCGTTCCACACCAACAACGCCCCAGTCTCGACTCCGAGCGCCGCGCAGGTCCGCCAACCGATCTACCGGGACTCGGTCGCGCGGTGGAAGCGGCACGCGGCGGTTCTGGAGCCCGTCCGACGCTTCTTCGAGGAAGCCGGCATCGATCTCGATTGAAAAGGAGCACGCCATGCCCATGCCATCCTGTTCTTGCGTGCGGATCTCGGCGCTGGCCGCGGTCCTCGGTGCCGGCCTTATCGTCGGCTTCTCCTCGCCAGCTTATGCAGCGGCCCAGCCCAGGACGCGGCTGGTGCCCTGCGAAGCCGGAAGCTGTTTGCTCGTCACCGGGCACCGCGCGAGCGCGGCATCGGCAGTGAACATCAACGGACGCGGGGTTTCCGCCGAAGGCGCGCGCAGATGGCGCGTTCGCGTGCCGGTCGATACCGTGCGCGCATGGTCCGCCCCCTTTGCGCGAACCATCACAGTTTCAGTGGTCGACGCCGAAACCCGGACCGACGCCATAGCTGAAGTGGATCTGCCGATCGGCTTGCTTGGGAAGGCCGAGAACCTTGTCTCGCTGGTTGTCAGCGCCAAGTAATAACTAGGCAGGCTCCAAGTAATAAAAGCACAAATGTGAAGCCGGTATTGTAACTTTCATTGCCTGAGACTATGTGGGCCGCAGTCGCCAGAGAGCGATGCACGTTACGCATAGGAGAAGATGATGAAAACTGGCCTCATGGCCCTGGCCGTGGTCGCCCTGGCGACATCGGCATCCGCTGGCGCCACCGACAACCCCTTTGCTCAGGAAAAGGTGACGCTCAATCTCAAGGGGCTCGATCTCTCGACCTCCGACGGGCAGCAGCGCCTCGCCATCCGCATGGATCAGGCCGCGCGCGCGGTATGCGGCGATCGGCTCGCGAGCGTGCATCTCGACCTCGAGCGTAAGGCGCAGGAGTGCCGCACCGCAGTGATTGCGGACGTTCGCTCTCAAATCGAAAGCCGCACGGCACGCGCCGCGATCGCCTCGCCGGTCCATCTGGCTTCGATCCGCTGAGCTTCCGGCCTCGGTCCGCAGCCCGGAGTCCGGGCTGCGGACGGGTCATTTCTTGAACTGCGCCGGCCTGGGCCACCAGGTCAGGGTGTGCACGTCATGGGCCGATGTCCAAATGCCCGAATGTGTATAGCGTAGCGCGCCGCTGCCTTCCTGCTTTCCCACTCGGGCGAGAACCGTCATGGTCTTCGGGTCGATCACGGCGAAGGTCTGATCTTCGGTGGTGCGTAGCCACACCATCCGCCCGCCGGTGTCGATGTCGCCATATTTCACGACCGCGCCGACCTTGACCCGCCCCAATAGCTCGCCGCTTCGCGGATCGATGCGGGCGACGGTGCCGTCACCCTGCTCCTGCACCCACACCGCGCCCGCGCCGGCGGCAAGGAAACCGGGTTCCTTGCCCAGCGCCGTGCGTTTGACGACTGCGTTCGTCCGCGGGTCGATGCGCTGGACGGATTGGCCTTTGGCGCTGACGGCCCAGAGCGATCCGAGGCCGAAGGCGAGATAATAGGTTCCGGGATCAACGGTGATGGATGCCGTCACGCTGTTGGTCCGCGGATCGATGCGGGCCACCACGCCTTTCTCGTCGCTTGCGACCCAGATGGATCCCGCCCCCGCGACGACATTGAGCTCCCCGGCGGGATTGGCGATGCCGGTGGCGATCGTGGCGGTCTTCTGTGCGGTGCGTGTGTCGATCCGGACGACCGTGCCATCCTTGCAATCGGCGACCCATAGCGCGTGGCGGAATACGACCATGCCGCCGCAAGGCTTCGTCATGGCCACCTCGGCAAGCTTGCCCTGTCTGGACCAGCGCTCGACCCGCCCGTGGTTGGTCGCCCAGACCGTGTCGCCATCGACTGCCAGGAAGTCCGCGAAGCCCGGCACGGTGATCACCTGCTCACCCTGTGCGCTGGCGGCAGATTCAATCGAAGCACAGCCTGCTGCCATCGCCATGATCATTCCCCTGAGCTTTTGCATAATTTCCCCCTTCGTTTCCGTTGGCTCCGGTTGGTCCCGTCAGGCGCGCTGCGCGATATAGGCGCGCCACCCGCCCAGGCTGGTGATGTCCTCAGCATTGATCTGCGCACGCGGCTCCGCGACGAAGCCCTTCACGCTGCTGCCGTCGGCCAGCGTCACAGTGCCGATGGCGAGCGGTGCCGGCACCTCGACCACGAAGCTGCCGAATTCCGCCACCCCCAGCTCATAGACCTCGACTGCGATCGCCCCGCCATCTTCGCTGTGCACCAGCGCGGGCTTGGGCGGCACGCTGTCCGCCATGGCGTAGAGCCGGTAGGTCGGCGCGGTTTCGAAGGCCCCGACGAATTTGGCCTCCCGGGAGGTAAGCTGCCAGTGAAGCGGCATATCCTTCAGATGGGCGCCGACGACGGCGAGTTTCACGGTCTGCATTTTGCCCTCCAGGTCGAGTGGTGGTGGTGACGGAAGATCAGCTGCGGAGATGTACGCATCCGCGGCGTCGAGCAGGGCTAGATCACTGTCCACCGGGCCGATCAGCGTGATGCCGAAGCCGGTGGCATTGGCGCGAGTCCCGGCGGGCACGGCCAGGGCAGCCATGTCCAGCAGGTTCACGAAGTTGGTGTAGAAGCCGAGATTGCTGTTGAGCGCGACCGGCGCCGCCAGGAGCTCGGCGACACGGTAGGTCGTGCCGGTCGTCGGGAACGCGAGCATGTCGATGTCCGTCCAGAGCGTATCGGCATGGCGCTTCAGCTCGGCGAGGCGATAGATGCCGTTGAACAGCTCGACCGCGCTTATCATCGCACCCGGCTCGACCACCTCGCGGACAGTCGCATGGATGGCGTCCGGATTTTCGGCCAGGATGCCCGCCATGGCGGCGGTCCGTTCAGCCACCCAGGGGCCGCCATACAGGAGCTGCGCGGTCTCTTTCAGCGGTTCCAGATCGACTTCGACGATTTCCGCCAGGCCGGCGAGCTTCTCGATCGAGCGGTCGTAGAGATATTCGGAGTCGGCGTCGCCGAACCAGACGCGCTGGTCGCGACGCGGCACGCCGATGGTCTTGCGCCCGAGCGGCCGGTCCGCCGGCGCTTTCGAATAAGGATCGGACGGATCGAATGCCGCGATCACATGATCGACGAGGCGAGCGTCTACGGTATCCTCTGTGAAGACAGTGATGCAGTCGAGCGTGCGGCATGCCGGCACGAGGCCGCGCGTGCTCCAGCGCCCCTTGCTTGGCTTGAAACCGATCAGATGCTGGAAGGCGGCCGGAACGCGGCCGGAACCGGCGGTATCGGTCCCGAGTGCGAAGGGCACCAGCCCGGCCGCCACCGCAACCGACGAGCCCGAGCTCGATCCGCCGCTGACATAGGCGAGATTATAGGCGTTGCGAGGGCTGCCATAGGGGCTGCGGGTGCCGTTGAGTCCGGTGGCGAACTGGTCGAGATTGGTCTTGCCGACGCATAATGCTCCCGCCGCCAGCAATCGCTCCACGACGGTGGCGGAGACCTCGGGACGATAGGCGAAGGCCGGACAGGCGGCCGTGGTGTCGAACCCGGCGACGTCGATATTGTCCTTCACCGCGAACGGGACGCCGGCCAGCGGCAGGATTTCTCCGGCGGCTACGCGGGCGTCGATAGCGCGGGCCGCTGTGACCAGCTCTTCGCGTGTCGCCCGGCTGATCCAGATCTGCGGCTGGATGACATTATAAGCGGCGATGCGCGCCATCGTCTCCTCGGCCACGTCGACCGCGCTCGTCCGTCCCGCGTTTACTGCGGCGGCGATTGCGACTGCGCTGCGAGGCTGCGTCATGCTCCCATATGCCTCGTGAGGGCCACCATCGGCGCGCCGGGCTGGAGCGACTGCGTTTCCCGGACGTAAAGCGCGGCGACCGTGCCCGCCGTCGGACTGCTGACGGCGCATTCCATCTTCATGGCTTCGAGAACGGCGATCGTATCGCCGGCCTTCACATCGTCTCCGACCGCGACGAGCAGCTTCCAGACGCTGCCGCCGAAAGGCGCCTCGACCAGATCAGCGCCATCGGGGATATCGACCAGCCCGGCTTGGGGCGCCTCGACTTCGGCCGCGTCGGTGCGGTCGAACTCGCCGCGCCGCCGCCACTCGGCGCGTTCCTCTTCGAACGCTACTTGTCGCTGCGCCTCGAAGGTCGCGATCGGCTCAGCGTTCCGCGCGAGGAAAGCGCGATAGTCGGCCAGACGGAATTCCGATTCCTCGATCCGGATCGAACGCCGGCCGGTTGGGAAGTCGCGGCGCCACTCAGTGAGGTCTTCAGCGCTCACCGGATAGAAGCGGATCTGGTCGAAGAACCGCAGCAGCCACGGTTTTCCTTCGATAAAGGCATCGGTCTGGCGGTGGGTGTTCCAGACCTGGATGGTTCGCCCGAAGAGCTGATAACCGCCCGGGCCTTCCATGCCGTAGATGCACATATAGGCGCCGCCGATGCCCACGACATTGGGCGGCGTCCAGGTGCGCGCCGGATTGTATTTCGTCGTGACGAGCCGGTGCCGCGGATCGACCGGGGTCGCGACGGGCGCGCCGAGATAGACGTCGCCCAGGCCTAGGACGAGATAGTTCGCCTCGAAGATCAGGTTCTCCACTGCGGCGACATCCGGCAAGCCGTTGATCCGCCGGATGAACTCGATATTGTCCGGGCACCAGGGCGCGTCGGCGCGGACAGCACCCATATATTTCTCGATCGTCTCGATCGTCGCCGGGTCCCGCCAGCTCAGCGGCAGATGAACGATGCGGGAGGGGATGGTGAAGTCCTCGAGATCGCCCAGCCGCTCCTCAGCGGCGATCAGCGCGGCGAGTGCCATACTCTGGCTCATCACCGCACCGTCGAAATGGACCTGTAGCGAGCGGATGCCTGGCACGATGTCGACGATGCCGGGAAGCGCGAGCCGCTCCAGCTCCGTCATCAGGGCATGCACCCGGATGCGCAACTCGATATCCAGCACGATCGGCCCATATTCGACGAGAATGTTCCGGTCGCCCTGCTGGCGATAGACGGTTCGCGGGCTGCGCGGCCGTTCGGCGATCTCGGCGAGGATGGGGGAGAGCGTGTCCATCGGCCGGGCCGGGCCTGATCCGGGCATCGTGCCGGTTGCGATCAGCTTGCGCTGCAAGGCGTCCGCCATGGTCGCATCGGCGATGTTGACCGGCTCGAAGCGGATCCTGTCGCCGGGGACCAACTGCCCGATCTTCCAGCGATCGGCGGCGATGATCACAAAGGGGCAGACGAAGCCGCCGAGCGATGGGCCGTCAGGGCCGAGGATGATCGGCATGTCGCCGGTAAAGTCGACCGCGCCGATAGCGTAGGGATTGTCATGGATGTTGGAGGGGTGGAGGCCCGCCTCGCCGCCATCCGCGC
>Ga0105245_10001100_pt1 | contig 24462 bp, 24 predicted proteins | sample KBSM54metaG_FD_81523 | JGI IMG/M metagenome (GOLD analysis project Ga0105245, IMG submission 81523) | Miscanthus rhizosphere microbial communities from Kellogg Biological Station, Michigan, USA - KBS M5-4 metaG | ecosystem: Host-associated > Plants > Roots > Rhizosphere > Soil | place...
GTGGGCGTACAACGATCCGAATTCGAAGAGCGGTTGGTTCAGCATGCTCGAGCGCGTCGGCGACCCGAACTTCTTCGCGAAGTGCATTCAATCGGGATCGCATCTTCGCTCGCTCGACATGGTCGCGAGCGGCGAAGCGGATGCCGCCGCGATCGACTCGAACGTTCTGCGCATCAATCGACGCGATGATCTTCGCGTCATCGAGTCGTGGGGACCGTTCGCGATTCAGCCGGTGATCGTGCGCGCGGCGATCGACGGCGCGACACGCGAGCGCATCGCGCACGCGCTCCTCACGATGCATGAGGAGCACGGCGCGTCGCTGGAGTCGTTCGGCTTCGCGCGATTCGCGCAGCCGGACGCCGCTGCCTATCGCTAACTGCGCTCGGCCTCGATCAGGCTGAACGTCCCGCCGGTCGGAATCACGCGCGTGACGTTGAATCCGTTGTCGCCGAGGAGCTTCTTGAATTCGGCGGCGGTGCGCTCGCGGCCGTTGAGCATCACGAGCATGTTCATGTCCATGAACGCGACCGGAGACGGCTCGGGACCATCGGGGACGATCATCTCGACGACGAGCAGCTTCGCGCCGGCCGGCGCGGCGTCGCGGATGTTGCGAAGGATCGTCGCGCATTTGTCGTCGGGCCAGTCGTGGAGAATCGACTTCAAGAGATAGAGATCGCCGCCGCTCGGAACCTTTTCCATGAAACTGCCGGACACGATCTCGATGCGATCGTCCGGCTTCGCATCGGCGACGACTTCGGGAAGATCGAACAACACGCCGCGCGCGTCTTTGTTCTGCGCTAGCAGTCCGCGCAGCAGGATGCCCTGGCTTCCGCCGACATCGACGATCGTCTTGAACGGCGAGGTATCGTAGAGGCGCGCGACGTCCTGCGACACGAGCGCGGAGAGATTCCCCATGCCGCGCGCGAAAGTGAGTCCTTCCTCGTGATTCTTCGCGTAGTACTCCCACACGTCCATGCCGAGGGTTTCCGCGGCGACGGAGCGTCCGCCTTTGACGGTGTCGTACAAGCGTCCCCACGGCAGCCAGTGTCCCGGCGCGCACTCGGCGATGATGAGATCGCGCAGCGATCCCGGCGTGTCCGTGCGCAGGCATTCGCCGAGTGGCGTGAGCGCGAACGTGCGTGGCGCGGTTTCGGTGAGAAGACCGGTCGTCGCTGCGGCGCGGAGCAAGCGATGAAGCGCTTGTGGATCGGCGCTCGCTTCGCGAGCGATGTCGTCGCTCGACGTGATGCCGCGCGCGATCGCGTCAGCGACGCCGAAGCGCGCGGTGGTGGCGAGGATTTGCGAGACCCACATGCCCATCATCATCTGCAGGACTTGCACGGGCGGCGGAGGAGCTTGCGTCTGGTTTTGCATGACGCGCATTCTACGTGTCCCATGACGGTCTGGATTTTCGTTGGCGATCTCGCAGATGCACCCGCGGAAGCGCTCTGCACGTCGACCAATCCGCGCCTTTCACTGGCGATGGGAACCGGCGCCGCGGTGCGCGGCCGCGCGGGATACGAAGTGCTGCGCGAGTGCGAAGCGATCGTTGCCAACGCGGGACAACATCTCGCGCCGGGCACCGCGCACGCGACCACGGCCGGTGCGCTCGACGCGAAGATGCTCATTCACTGCGTCGCGAGTGACAACGCGCATCGCTCGTCAGCGGAGATCGTTCGCGCCTGCGTCACGAATGCGCTCGCGTGCGCGACGGACTGTTCGTCGATCGCGATGCCGGTCTTCGCGACCGGTCACGCGCATCTGAATTTCGACGTCGCGCTGAAAGCGATGGCGGACGCGCTGGCGACGAGCGCCATCGAGCGCGTGTTCATCGTCATCAAAGACCGCGATCGCATCGCCGACGTCTTGCGTGTCTTCAAAGGCGCGGACGTCATCGAGAGCGAGGCGGAAGAGTCGGAGAGCTTCTGGCAGAGTCGATGAAGCGAGTCACCGCGTCGTAGTAGCGCTGCGGCTCGAACGCTTCGATCTCGCTGTGTCCCGCTTTCTCGCTCACGAGCAGTTCTTTTCGCGCGCGCAGCGAGTCGTACAGCTTCATTCCGACGGCGAACGGGACGACGTCGTCGCGTTTGCCGTGCATCACGAGCACCGGGATGTTTGCGTCGTTAAGCCAGTCGGCGGTGCGCATCGCCCGCGGGGCGAAGTAGCCGAGCGGGAAGTAATGCGCGTTGCCGACCGCGAGAAGCGATGGGAACGAACTGTCGATGATCGCGCATCGCGCGCGGCGGTTCTTCGCAGCCCACGCCGCGTAGGGCGCGCCGAGCGACTCGCCGTAGATGACGATGTCGGGATTGATCTTCGACGCGAAGTCGTACGCTGTGAGCGCGTCGTCGTAGAGAGCGTTCTCCTTCGCGACGCCTTCGCTTTTTCCGTAGCCGCGCCAGTCGAAGACGAGCATGGAGACGCCGCGCTTCGCGAATTCTTCCGCGACCGGCGCGCGCTCAGTGATGTTGCCCGCGTTTCCGTGGCAGAAGAGCATCAGCGGCGCGCCGGCCTTCGGCGATCGAAAGAGCCAGCCGTGCAGCTTCACGCCGTCGCTCGCGGTGAAGTTCACGTCCTGCGGCGCGATCGAATAGCGATCGACGTCCCACATTCCTTTCGGGAACTTCTCCGGGAAGAACAGTCCGTTCGTGCGAAGGTAGAGCGAGAACAGATACGCGAGCGCGATCGCGATGACCAGGATGATTGCGAGTCGCGTTACGACGAGAGCTTCTCCCAATCTCCGTCCGGCGCGTCGACGGCGAGCGCGAGTCCGCCGTCGGATCCGACGAAGACGGGATCCTCCATGTATTTCACCTTGCCGCCGCCCACAGACTTCAACGCCTCTTCGAGCGCTTCCGGCAACCCGCGAATCAATCCGCCGCCGCCGGAGAGGATGACGTTGTTGCGCACGCGCTCCTGGAACTCCGGCTCGACCTTCGCGAGCAGATCGAGCATCGTCTCGATCACCGGACCGACGAGCGTCTCGCACGCGGCCTTCATCTCATTCGTGATGTCGAGATCCGTCGGCACGCCTTTCACCGGCGCGGTGACGACGATCTTCTCCGGCGCTGAGCCGACGAAGCTCGTCTTCTCTTTCCACTCGCGGACCATATAGACCGTGACGTTTGCCTGCGGATAACGTTCTTCGATCAGCTTGAGCAGCTGCGTGTCGATCGAGTCGCCCGCCACCGTCAGCGTGCGCTGATCTTCTTCGGTCGGATAGCGGCCCTTCATCACGCAGAAGTCGGTCGTGCCGGCGCCGATGTCGATGATCATCGTGTGCAGCAGCGCATCGAGTCCGTACGCGACCGCGAACGGTTCGCTCACGATCAAGAGGCTGTCGACGATTCCTTTCATCGCGTTGCGCAAGTACTGCTTGTTCGTGCGCAGCGCAGCGGCGGGCACGCCAACAACGGCGCGTACGTTCTCGGCGTTGACGTTGCCGTTCGCGCTCACGCCGACGAGGCCGAGGAGATGCTTGAGCAGCTCGCGCACGGCTTCGACGTCTTTGTCTGAACCTTCTTTGAGCAATCCGCGCTCGAGCGGGCGATGAAGATCGAGCATCGTGCGATTGCTGACGGCGTCGTGTCCGATCAGGACACTTCGCTTCAGGACTTTTTTCGCGACCATGTCGGCGGGCCAGCCGACGAAAGAGTCGACGACGAAACGTTCGCCGTTCGATGCGGAGATCGCGCTCCGTGAGGTGCCGAGGTCGATTCCGACGTGGAGGATCTCAGCCATTCGTCAGGTTCCTTTCTTCTGCGGCGCGTCCGCGGCGCTCGCATACGCGCGAATGCCGCGATAGAGGGCATCGGCAACGTGCTGTCGGTATTCCGATTTGTTGAGCATCGCCGCCTCGGCGTCGTTGGACATGCAGCCGATCTCGGTGAGGATCGCCGGCATCTCCGTCGCCACGAGCACGATGAACGGCGCGCGCTTCACGCCCCAGTTATCGAGTCCGTGATCGACGGTGCGGAGATTTCCGAAGAGCTCCTGCTGGATCGATGAGGCGAGTCTGTGCGATTCGTCGCGGCGCGCGTCGGCGTACATCTTCTCGACGAGCTTGTGCAGATCGGCGACGGAGTAACCGGACATGCGGTTCTCGTCGGCGGCGAGCTTCGTGAGCGACGGATCGCTGGTGGCGCCGAGGAAGTAGGTCTCGATGCCGTGAGAGGCGGTGTGCTTCTCGATGGAGTTGACGTGGATGGAGATGAAGATGTCGCCGTCCGATTCATTCGCGAGACGCGCGCGGTCGCGCAGCGGCACGAGGCGATCTTCGCCGCGCGTGATGACGACTTCGAATCCATTTTTCTCGAGCAGCGCTTTCAGCCGCGCCGCGACATCGAGTGTCACTTCTTTTTCGGTGAGGTGCTTCATCGACGTCGCGCCGGGATCGTTGCCGCCGTGGCCGGCGTCGATGACGACGCGGCGGACGAGCAACGGAAACGCGGCGGAGTCGATCGGCGTCGGATCGAAGGATGCGAGCGACGTCGTCGCCCGCGGCGAGCGCGCGACGATGATCTTGGCCGGCGCGATCGTGTCGCGCGCGGGCGTGGGATCGGATGCGAGATACGTTGAGCCGGCGAGCGTGAGGAAGATCATGAGGAGCGGCGAGCGCCGCAGCCAGATCTTCACGAAGCGGTTTTTGGGGCGCACGGCACGCGGTGGGAGGCCGCGAATCGTGTCGACGTTGTCGGCTACCGCCTGCTTCAAGAGCCGGCGTTTGACGCGCTCCATTCTGGCCGCTCTCATACCCATTCCACCCCGTGCCGGCCAATTTTACGCCGAAGGCGCGTCTCGCGTCGTTACTTGGGCATCACGAAGTCATTCGGATCGATTTTCGCTCCCACATGAATCTCGCTGTATTTGCGCGTCGAGCCGATCCACGGATCGACAGAATCGACGCGGACGACGAACGGCAGCTTCATGCCGGCGACGTCGCGATAGTCGCTGTAATCGGTCTGCATCGGCACGTCGCCGATCGGCGTGGCCATGGTGGTCACGCGCCGCAGGAGCAGTCCGTTCTGCGCATCGAACCAGAGGCGCTGGCGGCCGGACGGCGTCGCGTTCTGCACGATGTAGGCGTCGCGGTCGCCGATCTTGTCTTTGCGAACGACGCGCGCATTTGCGGGGATCTCCTTCGGAAGGATGACGTGGAACGCGTCGGCGAGCTGGTGCTGGTTCTCGACCATTCCTTTGTTCATCTCGCGCGCCGGCTTGTCGTCTTTGACCCAGCCGCTGTCCGCGGTCACGACTTGCACGATCTGCTCGCCCGCGTTCACGCGCACGGACGATCCCGTTTGCTCGAGCGCGATCGGCATCGTCTTTCCGTCCGGCGCTTCGCGCGTCGCTTTCATGGTCATGCTGGCGAGCGCGTTCTCGTCGACCTTGCCGATTGCCGCCGCGTATTTCGCGACGATCTCGTCGCGCGTCGGCAGCGGCGGCCGCTCGGTCTTCGGCGTCGGGAACGGCGGCTGCGCCTGCGGCAACGGGACTTGACCGACGGGCCGCGTCGAGCCGCGATGACACGTGTTGCACGTGACGTCGGTGTGGCCTTCGAAGTATTTCGTGTTCATGTCGATGACCATGGCGATCATCTTTCGTCCCGCTTCCTTCTCCGGCTTGGCGTCGCTCGCCCAGTCCCAACCTTTTTCGTCGCTGACGACGTGGCAGTAATCGCAATGGACGCCGAGCGATGCGCGCATGAAGTTCATCGTGCGCTGGAGTTGGATCGACGTCATGCCTTTGAGGTACTGGACGTTCTTCGCTTCCTGTGCGGAAAGCGGCGCGGCGAAAAGAAGAGCAGCGAGGATGTAGCGCAATTTCATAAGCGGTCATCGTAAGCGAGGCGCTGCGCGTCCATTGTCAGCTTCGTGTTAGGAAGGCTGGCGGCTAGCCGTCAGCCCACATGCTATAAGTCGCGCCGCAAATGAACACCCTTCCCGATTTGTTCGCCCGCAATCGCGCCTGGGCCGCCGCGCGCGTCGCTTCCGATCCGGAGTTCTTCGACCGCCTGTGCGGAATCCAGCAACCTGACTATCTATGGATCGGATGCTCCGACAGCCGCGTGCCGGCGAATGAGATCGTCGGTCTCGCGCCGGGCGAGTTGTTCGTGCATCGCAACGTTGCGAACATCGTCACGCCGGGCGATCCCAACGGACTCGCCGTCGTCCAATACGCCATCGAGTCCCTCGGCGTTCGCCACATCATCGTCTGCGGTCATTACGGATGCGGCGGCGTGCTCGCGGTTCTCGAAGGCGGCGTGACCGGCGCGGTGGAGCGATGGCTCGCGCCGCTGCGGCAGATCGCGAACGCGCACAGCGGCGAGCTCGAGGCCATCGCCGATCCCAATGAGCGCTGGCGGCGCCTGTGCGAGATCAACGTGCGCGAACAGGTGAAGCGGCTGCAGGCGACGGACGTCTTGTGCGACGCGCGCAGCCGCGGGATCGAAGTGAACGTGCACGCCTGGATCTACGATCTCTCCGACGGCCTTCTGCGCGACATCGCTTCGTAGCAGGCCGGCATCATGCATTGATCCGCGCTCGTGAAACTCGAAGTCCCGTTCACGACGCTCTTCAAGATCGCGCTCTTCCTGCTGTTGTGCGTGATCGTGATCAAGGTGTGGCCGGTGATCCTGATGATCGTGATCGCCGCGCTCATCGCCGTGATGCTCGATCCCGTCGTGCAGTGGATGACGAGTCATCGCGTTCGACGCGGAATCGCGTTGGCGATCGTCGGCGTCGTGATGTTCGGACTGTTGTTCGCGTTCTTGTTCGTCATCGTTCCCATCACCGTCAGCGAAATGCGGGACCTCGGCAAGCAATTGCCGCGGCTCCTGCAGGAAGTGTCGCGGCGCGTTCCCGCCGCGCAGCCGTATGTCGAGCCGGTCGTGCAGATCGCGTCGCGCCCGCCCAACGGCGCTCAGATGCAGCAGTGGTTGTTACGCGGATTCATCGCCGGACGATTCGCATTGACGGCGGTCACCGCGATGACGCTGACGCTGGTGATCGCGCTCTATCTATTGATCGAGGGACGCCGCGCGCTGGAATGGCTGATCGTCTTCGCGCACGGCTCGCATCGCGAGAAACTCCGGCGCACGATCGAGCAAGTCCATCCGATCATCTTCGCGTACATGCGTGGACAGGCCATCACGTGCGCGTTGTGCGGCGGCATGGCGTTGACGACGCTCCTGCTGCTGCACATACCGGCCGCGGTTCCGCTGGCGGTGCTGGCATTCGTCTGCGACCTCGTGCCGATCGTCGGGACGATCGTGATGATCGCGCCGGCGGTGCTTCTCGCACTCGTCGAATCGCCGGTCAAAGCGTTGATCGTCCTCGCCGTTTATCTCTCGTATCACTTCATCGAAAGCTACTTCATCATCCCTCGCGTTTTCGGACGTGAAATGCGGCTGTCCAATCTCACGGTTCTGCTGGCGGTCACGGTAGCCGGAATGCTGCAGGGCGCGGTCGGCGCGGTGCTGATCCTGCCCTTCGTCGCGGCTTATCCCGTCGTCGAGGAGATCTGGTTGGACAGGCAGCTCGGCGACACCGTAGAGAAGCACGAGCAGATCGAGCAGCGGTGACGCCTCGTGTACAATCTGCCGTTTTCGCGAAGGAGCTTGGATTCATGACTGCCACACTCGAGATGACCCATCAATTCGAGGCCGCCCGCGCCGCGGGACGCGAGCCTTTCAAAGTGCGCGACCTGGGTCTCGCCACATTCGGCCGCGCGGAGATCCGCCTGGCCGAGCACGAAATGCCCGGCCTCATGGCCGTGCGCGAGAAATACGCCGCCTCAAAGCCGCTGGCCGGCTCGAAGGTGATGGGATCGCTGCACATGACCGTGCAGACCGCCGTATTGATCGAGACGCTCAACATTCTCGGCGCCGACGTGCGCTGGGTGTCGTGCAACATCTTTTCGACGCAGGATCACGCGGCCGCCGCGGTCGTCGTCGGACGTCCGGAGACGAACGGCACGGTCGACAATCCGCGCGGCATTCCGGTGTTCGCATGGAAAGGCGAGACGCTCGAAGAATATTGGTGGTGCACCAATGAAGCGTTGCTCTGGCCGGACGGCAGCGGACCGACGCTGATCGTCGACGACGGCGGCGACGCCACACTGCTCGTGCACAAAGGCGTCGAATTCGAAAAAGGCGGACGCGTTCCCGAATTCAATCCCGCCGATGACCGGAAGAGTGGGGCGTGATTCTCGACCTGCTCCGCCAGGAACTGAAGAGCGATCCGCAACGCTGGACGCGCGTCGCGCGCGACATTCGCGGAGTCTCCGAAGAAACGACCACCGGCGTACACCGTCTCTATCAGATGCACGAAGCCGGAACGCTGCTGTTCCCCGCGATCAACGTCAATGACTCGGTGACGAAGTCGAAGTTCGACAATATCTATGGTTGCAGGCACTCGGTCATCGACGGAATCAATCGCGCGACCGACGTGATGCTCGCCGGCAAGCTCTGCGTCGTTGCCGGCTTCGGCGAAGTCGGCAAAGGTTGCGCGCAGGCGTTGCGCGGACAAGGCGCGCGTGTCCTCGTCACGGAAATCGATCCGATTTGCGCGCTTCAGGCGGCGATGGAGGGATTCGAGGTCAAGACACTTGAAAGTGTCGTTGACAAGGCGGACCTCTTCATTACGACCACCGGCAACCGCGACATCATCACCGCCGATCACATGTCGCGCATGAAGCACAACGCGATCGTCGGCAATATCGGCCATTTCGACAACGAGATCGACATGGCCGGTCTCAAGAAGATCAGCGGCATCAAGAAGATCAACATCAAGCCGCAGTATGACGAATGGGTTTTCCCGGACGGCCATAGCGTGCTGATCCTCGCCGAAGGACGTCTCTTGAACCTCGGCTGCGCGACCGGGCACCCGTCGTTCGTGATGTCGGCGTCCTTTACGAACCAGGTGCTTGCGCAACTCGCACTGTGGCAGAACAAAGGGGAGTATGAGAAGCAGGTTTATGTACTTCCCAAACAGCTCGACGAAGAAGTGGCTCGCCTCCACCTGCAGCATCTCGGCGTCGAGCTCACCCGGCTCACCGACGACCAGGCGAAATACCTCGGCATTCCGGCCGACGGGCCGTACAAGTCCGATCATTACCGCTATTAATCGATAGATCTACCGTAATTGCGAACGCCGGCAGCCACATCGCTGCCGGCGTTCGTGTATTACGCGGATTTTATTAAGCAATATGTTGACTTTCTGGTCATAATGCCCAAAGATTTGTGCGATGGCATCGAGGAGGAAACAAAACGTGCCTAGAGGAAGACGGGGACCACAGACTTCAGGCTCTCTATCGCCGCATCAGGCGAGCTATGTTCTCAACCGGATGGTGAGTGAGCGACGAATCTCGCCGGGCGAGATCAATCGTTATCTCGGAGACATCCAACGCGAAATCAATGACCTCGAGCAGAAGCTCGCGTCGTTGCGCTCGGCGAGCGGTTCGATTCGCGCTGCCGCCGCGAGCAGTGGCGCCGGTGCTGCTGCACCGCGTCGTCGCGGACGTCCGCCCGGATCAGGTGTGAAGCGCGGACCGGGTCGTCCGCCGGGACGTCCTCCCGGCCGTCCGCCTGCTGCAGCAGCAGCTCCTGCCGCTGCCCCTGCGAAGGCCGGCCGCAAGCGCAAGGCGAAAATCACGCCGGAGCAATTGGCCTCGCGCCAGCTGCAGGGTCGCTATCTCGGACTCATTCGCCAGATTCCCGCCAACAAGCGCGCGCAGTATCAGCGCACGGCGAAGGAAAAGGGACGAGAATCCGCAATCAAGGAAATGCAGGACGCGCTCAAGAAGTGAGCGCAAACGCAAACGGGCCGGCGAAAGCCGGCCTTTTTGTTTTTCTGATGATGTCGTCGCCGCTCCTTGCGGCGACGCGCGTCGTTCTCCTGCATTTCTCCGACTATCACTCCCACGCAACGCCGTTCTACAGCGAGGGACGCAGCGCACAAGGCGGGGTCGCGCGCGCGATCGGGTATCTCCAACGCGAACATCGGCGCGGCGCGCTCGTCTTCAGCGGCGGCGACATGGTCAACAAAGGCTCGCCGGCGTGGTCGGATAAATACACGTGCGCCGAATGGCCCTGGTTTAACGGCGTCGTCGACGCGATGGCTCTCGGCAATCACGATCCCGACTACGGCGCGGACGCATTTGCGAAGTGCCGTTCGCGAATTCGTTATCCGATCCTCAGCGCGAACACGAACGGATTTCAGCGCAGCGCCGTCTTCAAGGTGAAAGGAATTCGCGTCGGCGTCTTCGTGCTCGCGGGTTCCGAATTTCCCGTGCTCGTGAAAACACCGGGATTCACATTCAGCGATCACGTTGCGGCCGCGCGCGACGTCGTGCGCGAGCTGCGCAAGAAAGCCGACGTCGTCGTGATGATCGGACACGAGACGATCGACGAAGACTTCGCGCTCGCGCATGAAGTCCCCGGCATCGACGTCATTCTCGGATCGCACAGTCATCTCAAACGCGATCTGATGAAAATCGACGGGACGAGCACGTGGTTCATCTCGCCGTTTCAATACTTGACCTACATCAGCCGCGTCGAGTTGACGTTCGATGCGAAGCACAAACTGCACGGTGTGACCGGGCGGCTCGTACGCGTCGACAAGGCGATCACCGCCGACGAACGAATCGCGAAACGCGTTGCGGCGATGGAGCGCGATCTCGAAAGCGATCCCGATTACGCATCGCTGTTTCAACCGATCGGTAAGTTGCAATCGCCTTTGTCGGTCGAACAACTCGGTATGCGGGCCGTGACGCTGATGCGCGACAAGACGCATGCTGACCTTGCGATCTCCACGACGAGCAGTTTTCGTCAGGACGTTCCGTCGGGAACGATCACGATGGAGATCTTGCGCAACGCGATGCCGTACGACAACGAGATCGTCACCGCGACGTTATCGGGCGAGCAGCTACAGAAGATGATCGACTTCAAAGGCGACGTCGCGTTTCATACGCCGCTCACGATCGATCCTCACGCGAGCTATCGCGTCGCGACGACCGATTACCTCGCGAACGTGAGTGCCTACAAGACGTTCTTCAACGGCGTCGAAAAGAGCGGATTGAAAGTTCGCTCCGAGCTCAAAGCCAGCCTTTTTCTCTAGCGATCCGCGCCGCCTCGATGCGATTCCCCGCGCCGAGTTTGTTGATCGCTTCCGACAAGTAATTGCGCACCGTGCCTTCCGACAAATTCAATTCCGCGGCGATGTCGGCGCTCGTCTGTCCTTCGCCGGCCATGCGCAACACTTGTCGTTCGCGATCGGTCAGCGGATCGGGCTCGCTCCACGCTTCCGCCGCGAGCTCGGGATCGATGACGCGTCCGCCCTGCTTCACGCGACGCACCGCGTTCGCGAGTTGCTCCGCCGGCGAATCCTTCAATAGATATCCCGACGCGCCGGCTTCGAGCGCGCGACGGAGATAGCCGCCGCGCGCGAACGTCGTGAGGATGATGACGCGCGTCGGAAGCTGCGCGCGCCGCACCGCTGCCGCGAGCTCGAGTCCCGTCATCTTCGGCATCTCGATGTCGGTGAGCAGCACGTCCGGTTTTTTCTCGTTGCAGAGCGTGAGCGCGGCCTCGCCGTCATTCGCGCGTCCGACGACTTCGATGTCTCCTTCGATTTCGAGCAGTGCGGCGAGCGCGCCGAGAACCATCGCCTGATCTTCGGCGATGACGACGCGAATCAAGCCGACCGCTCCACGGCACTCAGTGGGGCGCCGCCGCCCTCGGCGGCGATTGGAATCGTGATCGTCAGCGTTGTTCCTCGTTGACTCGTGCGCGTCAGCGTTCCGCCGAGCGATGCGACGCGCTCGCTCATCCCGATCAATCCGTTCCCGAATGCCGAAGCGCCGCCGTGTCCGTCGTCGCTGATCGTCAGCGCGATTACGCCGTTCGTCGTGCGCACGCGAATCGTGCACTTCGTTGCGCGCGCGTGGCGCACGACGTTCGTCACGCCTTCGCGAATCGCGAGCGCGAGCACGGCTTCATGCGATGGGGGCAGCGTCGCCGTCTCGATCGCGACGTCGAGCGCAACGTTCGCCGCGGATAACGTCTCGCGCGCCGACTCGACCTCGGCCTGCAATCCGCGCGATCGGAATCCGCCGACGGCGTTGCGCACTTGCGCAAGCGCGTCGCGCGAGATGCGCTCGACGTCGCGGATCTCGCTGCGCGCGCGATCGATGTCGCGGTCGGCGAGCTTCGACGCCAGCTCCGATTTCAGAATGATCAGCGACAGAGTGTGCCCGAGGAGATCGTGGAGGTCGCGGGCGATGCGCTCGCGCTCCGCGACTTTCGCGAGGTGCTCGATCTCATCGTGCGCGAGTCGCAACCGCGCGTTCGCGGCGGCGCGTTGCTGTTGATGCATATTCGTCGCGCCGATGAGAATCGTGAAGATCACCGGCCAGAACCACGCGAAGACCGGCATGTGCGTGACGATCGACTCCGCGATCGCGATCGCTTCGATTCCCGCGATCGTCCACGCCGCCGTTCGGGTCGAGCGTTGCCATCCAGCGAACGCGCCGGCGTAGATGAAGAACGATCCCGCGCCGGGATTGAACGGATAGTAAATTGCCGCGAGCGCGGTCATCACGATCATCGCCGTGATGCGTCCGCGATCGCTCGAATAGCCGACGAAGTAGAAGATGAAGAAGACGATCGCGCCGAGCGTCGTGAGCGTCCACTCGAGGACCGATGTGTTTCCCTTCATCGCCGGATAGGCGAGGAAGAAGGAGATGTAGACCGTCCAGAAGTACGGCGTCCAGCCCAGCTCTTTGTGCTTGTGCAGGAAGCGCATCGCCATTAACCGTACATCTTCCCTTCATCGCGGCGGTAGCCCGCATATGCGATCGCGAGAAAAATCGTCGTCGCGACGATGAGGAAGATCACGTGCGACAGCATCGATCCGCCGCGTCCCGCGCCGATCACGCCGAGCGCGATCTGCGACAGATGAAATCCGGGAAGGAAGAGCGCGATCGTCTGAATCGGGCGCGGCAGAACCCAGATCGGAATCCACAGTCCCGACAGAAACGACATCGGGATGTAGATGAGATTGACGATGCCCGACGCGGAATTTGGTCCGGCGAAGTAGCCGACCGCGAGTCCCGCGGCGCAGAACGTGATCGCGCCCGGAATCAGCACCGCCATCAATTTCAACAGCGCCATGATCGGAATCACGCCGTTGCCGGAGACGGCGCCGAGCGCGAAGAGACCGAGGAGGATGATCGCGCTGAAGAGCATCGCCATGATCATCTTGGCCACGAAGTACGCGCTGATCGGCATCGGCGTCGTGCGTTTCACTTGCAGCCATCCCTGACCGCGCTCGACCGCGACATAGACGCCGAATCCGAAGAGCGACACGCCGATGACGCCGAACGTGCCGTACGTCGCGATGAGGTACTGGCCGAGCATCACGCTTCCGGGAATGCGTTGATGGCCGAGGGCGACGCCGAAGAAGACATAGAAGATGAGAGGGAAGAGGACGGTCGGCACGACGAAGCCGGGGACGCGCATCACTTTGAGGAACTCGTACTTCGCTTCGAGGAGATGAATTCTCAGCATGTTCATTTGTTTGCTCCGCTCGTCATCGCCAGGAATGCTTCTTCCAATCCGGCGCTGTGAATCTCGATGTCGGCGAGCGACGGATCGCGCGAAAGCAGGGTGCGGATCACTTCGTCGCTCGATGAGGTGGTGATCTCGATCGAGGAGCCGCCGTTCGTCGCTGTCGTGACTTGCGGCAGCGCGCGCACTTCGGCGACCGTGAGTCGCGTGCGAACGCGAATCCGTTTACCCGCAGCGTGCGCCTTGATGTCCGCCGGCGATCCCTCGGCGATGATGCGGCCGCGATCGATGACGACGACGCGATCGGCGAGCGCATCCGCTTCCTCGAGATAGTGCGTCGTGAGCAGGATCGACTTCCCGCGCTCGACGAACCCGCGGATCTGCGTCCACAGCGCGCGTCGCGCTTCGACGTCGAGCCCGACCGTCGGCTCGTCGAGAATCAGAAGGTCGGGATTGCCGCAGATCGCGAGCGCGAACAGCACGCGCTGCTTCTGTCCGCCCGACAACTCGCCGAATTTCTTCGACTCGATGCCGGCCAGTCCGGCCGCGGCAATGACTTGCTCGCGCGGCAGCGGATCGGGGTAATACGCGGAGAAGAGGTCGATGTGCTCGCGGACGCGCAGCGTTTCCGGCACGCGTGCGACCTGCAGCATCGCGCCGGTGCGCGCGCGATTGGCGGAGTCGCGCGGATCGGCGTTGAAGACACGCGCGATGCCGCTCGTCGGCGCGGCGAGCCCAAGCAGAAGCTTGACCGCGGTCGTCTTGCCTGCGCCGTTGGGACCGAGGAGTGCGGTGAGCTCGCCGGGGTGAATGTCGAGCGAGACCTCGCGTAGCGCGACGACGTTGCCGTCATACGCCTTCGTGACGTTCGCCAGGCAGGCCGGAACAACCGTGTGAATATTTCTCATGCATGCAAGATCGCATCGCGCGCTCCCGTTGGTGAGTGTGGAAAGTCAGACTGGTGAACATGACTTTCGTCACTCGTCGAAGTGCTGAGGACTGAGGACTGAGGACTGAGTTGGCCCCTCAGTCCTCAGACCTCAGTCCTCAGTCCTGTTCTTGATCGAATTGATATGATCGAACCCATGACAGCAGTCCCCTTCGAACGTCCCTGGTTCCTCGGTTTCTGGCGGTCGGCGATCGGCAAGAAAGCGGTCATGGCCGTCACGGGAGTGTTCCTCTTCGGCTGGGTCTTTCTGCACATGCTCGGCAACATGAAGCTCTACCTCGGCGCGGAGCACATGAACGAGTACGCGAAGTGGCTCATCACGATGGGCGCGCCGGCGTTGCCGAACAAGACTCTGCTGATGGTCGTACGCGTGCTGCTGCTCGTCGCGGTGTGGTTGCACATCCAGGCGGCGACGCAGCTGACGCTCATGAATCGACGCGCGCGGCCGGTCGGCTATGCGAATCGCGACTACGTCACGGCGTCTTACGCATCACGCACGATGCGATGGGGTGGCGTGATCGTCCTGCTCTTCGTCTGGTATCACCTCGGACATCTCACGTACGGGAAGTTTCATCCGAATTTCATCCAGGACGATCCGTACCACAACGTCGTTACGGGATTTCAGGTGTGGTGGGTGAGCGCGATCTACATCGTCGCGAATCTCGCGCTCGGTCTTCACCTCTACCACGGCCTTTGGAGCATGTTCAATTCGCTCGGCCTCAACCATCTTCGCTTCAACAAGTGGCGGCGCTATTTCGCGATCGCCTTCGCCCTCGCCGTCACCCTCGGCAACATTTCGTTTCCGATCTCGGTGCTGATGGGAATCGTTCGTTAGGAGCAGCGTCGCCTTCATGGAACTCGACAGCAAGATTCCTCCCGGCCCGCTCGCGGAGAAATGGGCCTACTCGAAATCGCACTGTAAGCTGGTGAACCCGGCGAACAAGCGTAAGTACGACATCATCGTCGTCGGCGCCGGTCTGGCCGGCGCGTCCGCGGCGGCGACGCTCGCGGAGCTCGGCTACAACGTCAAGTGCTTCGTCTACCACGACTCGCCGCGGCGTGCGCACTCGATCGCGGCGCAGGGCGGCATCAACGCGGCGAAGAACTACCAGAACGACGGCGACAGCATCTATCGCCTCTTCTACGACACGATCAAAGGCGGCGACTATCGCTCGCGCGAAGGTAATGTCCATCGCCTCGCGGAGCTGTCGGTCGACATCATCGATCAAGCAGTCGCGCAAGGCGTTCCGTTCGCGCGCGAATACGGCGGTCTGCTCGAGAATCGTTCGTTTGGCGGTGTGCAGGTGTCGCGCACGTTCTACGCGCGCGGACAAACGGGACAACAGCTTCTTCTCGGCGCGTTTCAGGCGCTCGAGCGGCAGATCGGGCTCGGCCGCGTGCAGATGTTCAACCGCTACGAGATGCTCGACGTCGTTCTCGTCGGCGGCCAAGCCAAAGGCATCATCACGCGCAACCTAGTCACCGGCGCGATCGAGTCGCACGCCGGCGACGCCGTCGTCCTCGGCACCGGTGGCTACGCGAACGTCTTCTATCTGTCGACGAACGCGAAGGCGTCGAACACGACTGCGATCTGGCGCGCGCACAAGCGCGGCGCTTACTTCGCGAATCCCTGCTACACGCAGATTCATCCGACGTGCATCCCGCAGGCGGGCGACTTTCAGTCGAAGCTCACGCTGATGTCGGAGTCGCTGCGCAACGACGGACGCATTTGGGTTCCGAAGACGAAAGGCGACACGCGTTCGCCGCAACAGATCCCCGAAAGCGAGCGCGATTACTACCTCGAGCGGAAGTATCCGAGCTTCGGCAATCTCGCCCCGCGCGACATCGCGTCGCGCGCGGCGAAGGAAGTGTGCGACGAAGGACGCGGCGTCGGCGCGAGCGGCCGCGGCGTGTATCTCGATTTCGCGGACGCCATCAAACGTCTCGGGCGCAAGACCATCGAAGAGCGCTACGGAAATCTCTTCGAGATGTATCACGACATCACCGCCGAAGATCCGTACGAAGTACCGATGCGCATCTATCCCGCGCCGCACTACACGATGGGCGGACTTTGGGTCGACTACAACCTGATGTCGAATGTTCCCGGCTTGTACGTCATCGGCGAAGCGAACTTCTCCGATCACGGCGCGAACCGCCTCGGCGCGAGCGCATTGATGCAGGGACTCGCCGACGGGTACTTCGTTCTGCCAGTAACGATCGGCGATTACCTCGCGGGACAGCTCGGCAAGAAAGTGTCGACGGACGGCGCGGAGTTCAAAGAAGCCGTGAGCGCGGTGAACGATCGCGTGTCGCGACTCCTCTCCGCGAAAGGAACGCGCAGCGTCGACTCATATCACCGCGAGCTCGGCGGAATCATGTGGGACTACTGCGGCATGGCGCGGAGCGCGGAAGGCTTGAAGAAAGCGGCCGGCATGGTGCGCGCGCTCCGCGATCAGTACTGGCGCGACGTGAAAGTCCTCGGTACGGGCGAAGAGCCGAATCAATCGCTGGAGAAAGCCGGTCGCGTCGCCGACTTCTTCGAGCTCGCGGAGCTGATGTGCATCGACGCGCTGCAGCGGGAAGAGTCGTGCGGCGGCCACTTCCGCGTCGAGTATCAGGTGGACGGTGAAGCGAAGCGCAACGACGACGAGTTCCTCTACGTCTCGGCGTGGGAGTACACCGGCGAGAAGAGCGAACCACGCTTGCACAAAGAGGCGCTGACGTACGAAGAAGTGAAGCTCGCCACGAGGAGCTACAAGTAATGGATCTGAAACTTCATGTCTGGCGCCAGCCGTCGCGCGACGCCGCCGGAGCATTCGCCGACTACGACGCGAAAGGCATCAGTGCCGATGCGTCGTTCCTCGAGATGCTCGACGTCGTCAACGAGACGCTCATCGAGCGCGGCGAGCAGCCGATTCACTTCGAGCACGATTGCCGCGAAGGCATCTGCGGATCGTGCGGAATGATGATCAACGGCATCGCGCACGGACCGAACGGCGGTACAGCGACGTGTCAGCTGCACATGCGTTCGTTCAAAGACGGCGACGAAGTGTGGATCGAGCCGTGGCGCGCGCGCTCGTTCCCCGTCATCAAGGATCTGATCGTCGACCGCAGCCCGCTCGACAAGATCATCGCCGCCGGCGGATTCGTCTCCGTCAACACCGGCAGCGCGCCCGAAGCGAACGACACACCGATCTCGAAGATCACGCAGGAACGCGCGATGGACGCCGCGGAATGCATTCAGTGCGGCGCGTGCGTTGCGCAGTGCCCGAACGGCGCCGCGCAACTCTTCACCGCCGCGAAAGTCTCGCACCTCGGCCTTCTGCCGCAGGGACAGCCGGAGCGCCACGAGCGCGTCTTGAAGATGGTCGAAGTGATGGAGGAGTACTTCGGAAGCTGCACGATGTTCCGCGAATGCGAAGCGGTGTGCCCGAAGGAAATCTCCGTCGACTTCATCGCGAGGATGAATCGCGACTACATCGCGGCGCAGTTGAAGTCGCGGTAACCGCTACTTCAACTTCCCGGCGATCTCGTGCGCCATCTTCTGATGGTCCGTGATCACCGGGAGCGTCTTGTCGATCCACGCCTTCAGATCGGGGTCCTTCACCTTCGTCGACGCTTCCTGGAACTCCTTCACGTCTTTGTCGTGATCCTCGACCATCGCGTTCATGTAGGCCTTGTCGAACGCTGCGCCGCTCTTCTTCGACAGATCGTCGGCGAGCTTCTTGTGCTCCGCGCTGATCTCCGCCGGCAGCGTCACGCCCTTGGCTGACGCCCACGACTTCAACTCGTCGCCGGCTTTGCCGTGATCGGTTTGCATGCGCTGGCTGAACGACTTCACGTCGGCGTTCGTCGCCTTCGATGCCGCGATGCCGCCGAGGCTGACTTCGGTCATGCCGCCATCGGCGGCTTTGGTGGCGAAGGTCTTGTCGTCTTCAGAGACTGTGGCTGGTGCGGCATTCGCCGTCGACGCCGTCGACGACGTTTCGGTCGTCGCCGCGACCGCGGTGTCCGTGGTCACCGGCTCTTCGGCCTTCTTGCATGCGAACGCCATCGCCAACACGAGTGCCGGCGCCGCGAAGAGGATGAATTTACGTTGTGTCATTGCTGAAGTTCCTTTCGGCGCGTGCCGCTGCATGAAACAGTCCATTCGCGCCGAGGCATCGCGTATATTTACGCGTCCTTTTCCTCGGTCCAGGAGAGAAAAACAATTCGCGAGTCATCGTTCGATTCGGTCGTCGTTGAGGCTGCTCGTGCAGCGGGAGCTCCCGTCGCGTTCCTCGGCCTTCTTTCCAGTGATGGCGAAACGGTTCGCGCGTCGACCGGTTGGGACATCCGCGCGTTGCCGCACACGGCATCGTTCGCGGCGTGCATCTTCGGCGCGCGCGACGTCGTGATCGTGCCTGACACCGCGGACGATCCGACGTTCGCATCGCATCCGCTCGTGACGCAATCGCCGCACATCCGCTTCTACGCCGGCGTGCCGTTGCTGATGCCGGACGGCTCGTACATCGGCGCGCTCTCGATCGTCGATCGTGTTCCGCGCACGCTCACCGAAGATCAGATTCAGATTCTTCGGATCCTCGGCCGTCAGGTCGTCCGCGAGCTGACGCCCGATGATGAGACCGAGCGCCTTCGCGAGATGCTGGAAGAAAGCGACACGCGGTTTCGCGAGTTCTTCGAGCAGACCGACGATCTGGTGATGAGCATCGCGCCCGACGGACGCTTGCTTCACGCGAACGCAGCGACGACCAGCGCGCTCGGGCTCGAGCGCGAAGCGCTATCGAGCGTGCCGTTGATCCGCATGATCGACGCCGACTCGCGCGACGCGTTTCGGCGTGCCTTCGCCGCGGCATTCAGCACGGCCGAACCACAGCGCGTCGAGACGACGTTCGTCACGGCCGACGGCCGGCGGATGATCGTCGAAGGTTCGTTGCGTCCGCGCATCATCGACGGCAGGCCGCTGATGGCGCGCGTGATCTTCCGCGACATCACCGATCGCAAGCAGTTCGAGACGGAGCTCGGAAGCGCGCGCGATGCAGCGCTCGAAGCAGCGCGGCTGAAGACGCGATTCCTCACGAACGTGAGCCACGAGATCCGCACGCCGATGAACGGAATCGTCGGCACAATCGATTTACTGCTCGCGACCCCTCTTTCCGCCGATCAGAAGGATCTCGCGCTGCAGTCGCGCGCGAGCGCCGAAGAGCTGCTGTCGATCGTCAACAACATTCTCTATGTGTCGAACATCGAGGCCGGCGGCCTCGCCGCGCCCGACGTCGACTTCGATCTTCATCGCATGCTGCAGCGCGTCATCGAAGTGATGAAGATCGGCGCGCTCGGCAAAGACGTCGAGATCTCGTTCGCCTACGATCCCGAGCTGCCCCCGATCGTGCGCGGATCGCAGTCGAAGATCCGGCAGGCGGTGACCAACCTTCTCGATAACGCTGTGAAGTTCACGGAGCAGGGAACGGTTTCGCTGCGCGTCTTTCCGCAGACGGCGACGGACACGCATCAGGTCATCCGTTTCGAGGTGCGCGACACCGGCATCGGCATCGACGAAGAGCACCGCTTGCTGCTCTTCGAAAAATTCTCGCAAGTCGAGAGCGCGAGCAATCGTCGCTATCAAGGCGCGGGACTCGGCCTGGCGACGGCGCGGCAACTCGTCGAGACGATGGGCGGATTGATCGACGTCGAGAGCGAGCCCGGAATCGGATCGACGTTCTGGTTCTCGATTCCGTTCCCGAAGAGCGTGAGCGGACGGCAGCCGATCGCGTCGTCGAGCTTCGATTTCAAAGGAAAGCGCGTGCTGCTCATCGACCGCTCGCCGACGAGCCGCCGCATCATTCATCACTATCTCGCGACGACGTGGGAGATGCGCGTCGACACCGCCGAGAGCGCGGCCGAAGCGATCATGACGCTGCGCCGTGAAGCGGAGCGAGACGATCCGATTCGCGTCGTGGTGTTCGACGCGATGCCGGACGCGGATCCGGAGACGTTCGCGAAGATGGTGCGCGGCGATTCGCCGATCGAGGGAACGAGTCTTGTACATCTCGTCGGGATGAACGTGCAGCCGAACGAAGCGGCGATGCGCGCCGCAGGCATCAACGCGTACACGACAAAGCCGGCGGGTCAGCGAGAGTTGTACGACGCGTTGACGATCGCGCTCGCGCACGACGCCATTCCGCTGTCGCGTTCCGCGCTCGCGCAGACCGGCGGTTTCCGCGAAGCGCCACCGCCGGTTTCGCCCGAAGTCCGCCGCACGATTCGCGTGTTGCTGGCCGAGGACAATTTTCTGAATCGGAAGCTGACGCTGAGCCAGTTGGAGAAGCTCGGCTACTCGTCGGACGCGGTCGCGAACGGGAAGGAAGCAATCGAGGCGATGGCGCGAACGGCGTGCGACGTGATCCTGATGGATTGCCAGATGCCGATCGTCGACGGCTACGAGGCGACGATGGAGATTCGCAAACAGCAGCGCGGCGGAAAGCGGACGTACATCATCGCCATGACTGCGAACGCGCTCGAAGGCGATCGCGAGAAATGTCTCGCCGCCGGAATGGATGATTACCTCGCCAAGCCGACGAAGCACGAAGATCTGGAAGTGGCGCTCGCGCGCGCCGTTGCTTCTATGAACGCTCGCGCTGCAGAACGAGCGTAGCGGCGTCGCCAAGCTTTTCGTACTCGCTTTCGTCGTTGTAGAGCTGCGCGGAGATGCGCAGCAGGCGCTTCGGCGGATTCGGCCACGGCATGACGGGCACTTCGATCTTGAATTCGAAAAACATCGCGTCCTGAAACGGATCGGGATTCAGCGCGGACGTCGCGAGCGAGCGTCCGTCCGGTAGCGGGAACGACACCATCGAGCCGATCATCTCGTCGGGGGCCTGAGGCGCGATGCCGAGCCGCGAAGAGATGATGTCGCGCGCGCGAAGTGCGAGCGCGCGATTGCGGCGCATGATCTCCGGCCACCCGCCTTCGACGAGTGTCGGCAGGAATTGCAGCGAGTCGGGGACGCAGAGCCACGGCGACGGGTCGAATGTGCCGGTCCAGTCGAACTCGAGGTGATAACGCGAGCGATCGGTGCGCGTGGAGTTCGCGCCATGACTGATGGACGTCGGGCGGATCGACGCGCGGCGATTCTCGCGAACGTAAAGAAACCCTGCACCTTTCGGCGCGCAGACCCATTTGTGCAGATTCGCGGTGTAGTACGCGGCGTCGATCGCGCGAAGATCGAGCGGCAGCATGCCCGGCGCATGCGCGCCGTCGATGAGGACGTCGACGCCGCGCGACTGCACTTCGCGAACGATGCGTTCGACCGGGAGGATGAGCGCGGTCTGGCTGGTGATGTGGTCGAGAACCACGAGGCGCGTCCGATTGGTGAGCTTCTCAAGCACGCGCTCGACGACTTCATCCGGCGACGCGATCGGAAACGGCACATCTGCAATGACGACACGCGCGCCGCTGAGCTGTGCCGCGAACTCGGCGACATTGCGTGTGGCGTTGTACTCGTGCGTGCTCACGACGATCTCGTCGTGTTGATCGAAGTCGAGCGAGCGCAGGACCGCGTTCACGCCCGCGGTCGCATTCGGCACGAACGCGAGGCCGGCCGGATCGGCGCCGAGAAACTCGGCGAGTTGCACGCGTGCGGCGTCGAGCATCGGCTCCAGCTCGCGGATCATGAAGCGGATTGGCTCGCGCTCCAGCTGCGTGCGGTATTCGTCCTGCTTTGCAAGCACGGCGATCGGCGTCGCGCCGAACGAGCCGTGATTCAGATACGCGATCTCGGAATCGAGCAGCCAGTGTTCTTTCATACGATCCGCGCGACTCCTTCTTCGAGCAACTTCGGTTCCGTGAGCAGCGACACGACAAAGTATCCGTCGCGATCGAAGTCGAAAAAATATCCCGGTTGGACGACGACGCCATGATTTTCGATCGCCTGCAGCGCAAATTCTTCGTCGGTCATCGTTTGCGGAATGCGGATCACCGCCGACCACCCGCCCTCGACCGGTAGGAGTTGGGCGTGCGGCTTGTCTTCGAGGGCTTTTTCTAGCGCGGCGAGACTTGCTTCGATGCGTGATTGAATATTTCCGCGAATTTTCAATCGAAAGAGAGCGGGCAGCGCGACTTGAACAGGGCTCGACACTGATAGGAAGTTGTCCGCGATCAGCTCTAGGGCGTTGATGGCTTCTCGGTCTTTCGTGATGATCCAGCCGAGTTTGAAGTGGGGGAGGCCCGTCGATTTCGAGAGGCCGCCGAGGTGGAACGTCGCCGGCGAGGGCGCAGGCGCCCCATTGAGGACGTAGTCTTTGAAGACTTCGTCGGAGATCACCGGGATGTTCATCTCCGGCAGCGTTGCGAACGATCCGGTCGGATTGTTTGGATTCACCACTACGAGCGCCTTCACATTTTCCGGCACTCTCGCGACGTCGATCTCCCAACGTTTGTGAAACTCCATCGGGAAGGGCTTCAGCGTGATGAGCTCGAGTTGGGCGAGATGTTCCAGCAGCGGATACGACGGCGTCGGAACCGCGACCGCGTCGCCGGGATCGGTGATCAGTTTGAAGAGGAACGAATATGCCTCGCTCGTCGACGCGGTGATCACCACGTCATCCGGATCACAGCCTTCGTGTTCCGCGACCGCTTCGCGCGCGCTGCGGATGCCGAGCGGCTGCGGATCGTACGGCGCGCGCGCGGCGCGGGCCATGATCTCCGCGAGCTCGTCGAGCGGGTACTCGATGCCCGCTTTCGTCGGATTCGAGTTCGTGAGATCGAGAAGGTCGCGGCGCGACTGTCGCGCGATCGTCAAACGGTTCGTCGGCGCATTCCAGTGCGCGCGGCGTGAAAAATTCACCCCGACAACTTACACGTTCTCGTCGCCTCGGCCATTCCGTTCTCGATCTGCGCGCGCTCGTTCGGATGCGCCGCGGGAACCGAGTCGATCGCCTGCTTGAACGTCGTCGCCGCGCCGTTGCAGTCGCCTTCGGCGGCGAGGATGCGCGCGAGCGTGTCGAGCACCATGTAGGAATCGGGACCTTGCTGCGCGACCGCTTTCCGTGCGAACGACTCCGCTTCGCTGAATCGCTTCTGCTGATAGAGCAGCCAGGCGAGATTGTTCATCGCATCGCGCGACGGCAGCGCGCGGCGGAATGCTTCTTCCGCTTCTTTCGCGTGGCCGAGCTGCGACTCCGCGTTGCCGAGGTTCGTCCAGGCGAGCGTCGAGTCGGGATTCGTGGAGAGAATCTCGCGATACTTCGCCGCGGCTTCGGCGACTTTGCCGGAATCCTCGAGCGCGACCGCGGCGCGAAGCGACTCTTCGATCGCGTCGTGCGGCTTGATGAGAATCGCGGTGTGGCTTCCGCCTTCCCACGCTTTCTCCAGCCGCTCGAACTTCACCCAGCGCCCTTTGCCGTCGCCGAACTGCGTGCGGATGAGATTGCGGTTCGTATCGATGCCGTCGGCGACGATGTAATGGAAGAAGTCGTACTGCCGCCCGAGGGCGTCAATGACCTTCAACATCAGGATGACGGGATGACCGTCGCGCAATTCGTTTTCGACGGTGGCGCGATCGCCGGTGACGATGCGCGCGTCGAAGCCTTTCTTGCGCGCGGGAATGATGAGATCGACGGTGAGCACGCCGCCGCGCGTCTTCGGCAGCGACGCGTCCCACTCCTTCATCGACGTCGCGTCGCCGTAGTGCTGCAGCACCGTTGCGAGTGATCCGGCGCCGCAGGACTCGATGCCCCACTTCAGCATCGGCATGTTGGGAATCGTCGTGGCGGTTGCGCTGGCGTGCTGCGTGCGCGGCGTGAACATCGTGGCGCACGCGGAAAGCAGGAGAGTGAGAGAGAAGAGGACGGGCGAGCAAAGTGCCCGCCCGTTCACGCGACGAAACGACATCAGCTCAGCGCGATGACGAGGATCAACGCAGCGAGCGCGCCGAGGCCGACCCAGA
>Ga0105245_10001103_pt1 | contig 24428 bp, 18 predicted proteins | sample KBSM54metaG_FD_81523 | JGI IMG/M metagenome (GOLD analysis project Ga0105245, IMG submission 81523) | Miscanthus rhizosphere microbial communities from Kellogg Biological Station, Michigan, USA - KBS M5-4 metaG | ecosystem: Host-associated > Plants > Roots > Rhizosphere > Soil | place...
GTTCGCGCGGGTCGGTCACACGACCGCGCACCGCGCTGGCTGCCGCCGTCAGCGGGCTCGCCAGCAGTGTTCGTGCGCCAGGTCCCTGGCGGCCCTCGAAATTCCGGTTGCTGGTGCTCACCGATACCTGACCGGCCCCGACGTTATCGCCGTTCATGCCGATGCACATCGAGCAGCCCGACTCGCGCCAGTCCGCGCCGGCCTCGATAAACACCCGATCGAGCCCTTCGGCCTCGGCGGCGCGCTTGACCTGCTGGGAGCCGGGCACCACCAGCAACTGCACGCCCTTGGCCACCTTGCGGCCGCGCAGCACCTCAGCCGCACCCCGCAGGTCGGAAAGCCGGCCGTTGGTGCAGCTGCCGATGAACACTACATCGACCGATTGGTTTCGAATCGGCGCGCCGGCAGTAAAGCCCATGTACGCCAGGGCTTTGTTGAACACCGGATCGTCGGCCGGGGATGGGATCTCGGCGCTGATCGGCATGACCATGCCCGGGTTGGTGCCGAAGGTCACCATCGGCTCGATGCGGCCGCCATCGAGCGTCACTTCCTTGTCGAAGGCCGCACCCGTCTCAGTCGGCAGGCTCCGCCAGTCAGTAAGCGAGCGCTCCCAGTCGGCACCCTTCGGTGCGCGCGGGCACTTCGCCAGATATTCGAAGGTGGTTTCGTCAGGCGCGATCATGCCGGCACGCGCGCCGGCCTCGATCGACATGTTGCACACGGTCATGCGTTCTTCCATGTTGAGCGCGCGCACCGCACTGCCACGGTATTCAAAAACGTGGCCGGTGCCTCCGGCCACGCCGATGCGCCCGATGAGCGCGAGTATCAGGTCCTTGGCGGTCACTCCATTGCGCAGCTGGCCTTCGATGTTGACGGCGAAGGTCTTTGGCCGACGCTGCAGCAGGCACTGCGTGGCCAGCACGTGGCCAACCTCGGTGGTGCCGATGCCGAAGGCGAGGGCGCCGAAGGCGCCGTGCGTGCTGGTGTGGCTGTCGCCGCAGACCACGGTCTTGCCCGGCTGCGTCAGCCCGAGCTCAGGGCCGACGATATGGACGATGCCGCGCAGGTCGTGGCGCAGGTTGAACAGCTCCACGCCGAAATCGGTGCAGTTGCGCTCCAGCGCGTTGATCTGCGCGGCGGCGGAGTCCAACATGATCGGCGCACCGCCGAACACTTGGGCGCTGCGCGTCGGGGTCGAGTGATCCATGGTCGCAAGCGTGAGATCCGGTCGCCGCACGCGCACCCCGAGTTCGCGCAACTTGGTAAACGCCTGTGGCGTGGTGACCTCGTGGATCAGGTGCAGGTCGATGTATAGCACCGCGGGTGTGTCGACCGTCTCCGGGACGACCTCGTGTCGTTCCCAGATCTTGTGAAACATCGTCTTCATATCACCGGGCGGTTGCGGCTCGGGCAGCCTCGGGCATTTTGATGTGATCGAGCCAGCCGAAACGGTCCTTGGTGCGGCCCTCGAACAGACCGAAGAAGGCCTGCTGGAGTTTTTCGGTCACCGGCCCGCGGCGGCCGGCGCCGACCGGGAGCCGATCGACCGAGCGAATCGGGGTGATTTCCACGGCGGTGCCGGTAAAGAACATTTCGTCGGCGAGATACAGCATTTCCCGGGGCACGGCGATTTCGCGTACCTCGAGGCCCATATCCCGCGCCAGGCGCGTGACGGTATCGCGGGTGATGCCGCCGAGCACCGAGTGCGCGATGGCCGGTGTGATCAGCGCTCCGTCCTTGATCAGGAACAGGTTCTCGCCACCCCCCTCGCTGACCATCCCGGTGGTGGTGAGCGCAATGCCCTCGGCAAATCCCAGGCGCCGCGCTTCCATGCTGATCAGCTGGCTCGAGAGGTAATTGCCGCCCGCCTTGGCGAGCGCGGGCAAAGTGTTGGGGGCCATGCGCTGCCAGGAGGACACGCACACATCGACGCCCTCGGCTTCACTCCCGGGCCCAAGATACTGGCCCCATTCCCAGGCCGCGACCGCCACATCCACGGGCGGGTCGATCTTCGGCACCACGCCCATCTCACCGTACCCCCGGAAAACCACCGGGCGCAGGTAGGCTCCCTTGCGCAGCTCGTTGGCCGCGATGATCTCGCGGCATGCTGCATTGATCTGATCGGCCGTGAAAGGAATCGAAATCCGGTAGACCTTGGCGGATTCAAAGAGCCGGCGGGTGTGGTCCTCGAGCCGGAAAATGGCCACGCCCTGCGGGGTGGGGTAGGAGCGCAGGCCTTCGAACACCGAGGAGCCGTAGTGCAGCGCGTGCGCGAGCACGTGCACGGTGGCCTTCTCCCACGGCACGAGCTTGCCGTTGAACCAGATGAACGGTGTGGCTGGAATGGGCATGGGATCCTCGGATGCGTAGCTAATGTGGGTGGCGGACCGAAAATTACACCGCGCTCTTGGCGCCGGTCGCTAGCTCGCGCTTGGCGGCGGCACGCAGGCCACCCTGTTGCGACTGCTCGATGCGATTGACGACTTCGAGCAAGGCCTTGCAGCTGGCTTCGATGATGTCCGTAGACACGCTCGAACCCCGGTAGCTGCGGTCATTGTAGTCGACGTAGACGACCGTCTCGCCCTGGGCGTCCTCGCCCACAGTCACGGCGTGGACCTCGAACTTTCGGACCTTGACGGCCAGGCCCGTGGCCTGTTCGATGGCCTTGTAGGCCGCATCGACCGGACCATCGCCCGAGGCCTTCCCGCTGGGCGTGCGCCCATCAGCGTGCTGCAGTCTCACCGCGGCGCTGGCAGCAGCGCCCAGTTGCGAGCTCACTTCGAGCTTGGCTAGCGACCAGGGGCCGTGAGCCGAGCCCTCGGCGCGCAACACCAGCGCCTCGATGTCCCCATCGAACAGCTCCTTCTTGCGATCGGCGAGCGCCTTGAACTCCTCGAACACGCGGTTGAGTTCTAACTCGTCGAGTTCGAAGCCCAGTTCACGCACCCGGTCGCGGAAGGCGTGCCGCCCGCTGTGCTTACCGAGCACCAGGTTGCTGTGGGTGAGGCCGACGTCTTCCGGGCGCATGATTTCGTAGGTCATGCGATTTTGCAGCATGCCGTGCTGGTGGATGCCCGATTCGTGCGCGAACGCGTTCTCGCCGATGACCGCCTTGTTGCGCGGTATCGGTTGTCCGGTGATGTTGGAGATCAGGCGGCTCACCGGATACAACCGGTTGGTCTGGATGCCGGTTTGCAGGTTGAAGAACTGCGAGCGGGTGGCGAGCGCCATCACCACTTCCTCCAGCGAGCAGTTGCCGGCACGCTCGCCGATCCCGTTGATGGTGCACTCGATCTGTCGCGCTCCGGCCACCACCGCCGTCAGGCTGTTGGCGACCGCCATGCCGAGATCGTCGTGGCAATGGACCGACAGGCGCACCTTGTCGATGCCGCGGACGTTCTGGCGCAGGTAACGGAACAGCTCGCCGAATTCGTCCGGCACTGTGTAGCCGACCGTATCGGGAATGTTGATGGTGGTGGCGCCGGCCTCGATGGTGGCCTCGACCACACGCGCCAGAAAGTCCAGCTCGGTGCGCGAGGCGTCCTCGGGCGAGAATTCCACATCATCGCAGTACTCGCGCGCGGTCTTGACCGCCTCGACGGCGCTGCGCACGATCTCATCCTGCGCCATGTTCAGTTTGTACTTGCGGTGTATCGCGCTGGTGGCCAGGAACACGTGCAGGCGGTGGCGCGGCGCCGGGGCCAGCGCCTTGGCGGCCGCTTCGATGTCCGCGCGCGTGCAGCGCGCCAGCCCGGCAATGATGGGGCCCTGCACCTCGCGGGCCACCGCGTGCACCGCCTCCCAGTCGCCGCGCGAGGCGGCCGGGAATCCGGCCTCGATCACATCGACGCCCAGGTCGGCGAGCGCGCGCGCCACGCGCAGCTTCTCGGGCTGGGTCATGCTGCAGCCGGGCGATTGCTCGCCGTCACGCAAGGTGGTGTCGAAAATCAGCACTCGGTTCGGATCGAAAGTCATGGCGTCCTCCGGCGTTGGCTGGCCGTGTAGTCAGTGTCGCTAGCGCACGTCCTGCAGCCAGGGCATGCGCGAGCGCAATTTGGCGCCGACCTTCTCGATCGGCTGCTTCAGATCAGCTTCCAGCAGGCGCTTGAAGTTGCCCCCGCCGGACTCACTTTCGCGGATCCACTCGCGCGCGAACTTGCCGCTCTGGATCTCCTTGAGGATTTTGCGCATCTCATCGTGGGTGCGCTCGTTTACCACGCGCGGTCCGCGAGTCAGATCGCCGAACTTCGCGGTGTCGCTGATGTACTTGTGCATCTTTGTGAGCCCGCCCTCGTGCAGCAGATCGACGATCAGCTTCAGTTCGTGCAGGCACTCGTAGTAAGCGACCTCGGGTTGATAGCCCGCCGCCACCAGGGTCTCGAAGCCCTTGATCACAAGTTCAGTGGCCCCGCCGCACAGCACGGCCTGCTCGCCGAACAGGTCGGTCTCGGTCTCCTCGGCAAAGGTGGTCTCGAGCACGCCCGCGCGCGTACCGCCAATCGCGTGCGCGAAGGCGAGCCCGCGCTTGTGCGCTTTGCCGGTCGCGTCCTGTCCGACCGCAATCAGGCAGGGGACCCCGTAGCCCTGCTGGTACTGGCGGCGCACCAGCCCGCCTGGCCCCTTGGGCGCGATCAGGACCACGTCCAGGTCCTTGCGCGGTTTGACCTGCTTGAAATGGACGGCAAAGCCGTGCGCGAAGACCAGCATCGCGTGCTTGCGGATCTTGGTTCGCACTTCGGCATAGAGCTTCTTCTGCGCCATGTCAGGCACCAGCATCACCACCACATCGGCGCGCTCAACCGCCTCGATCGGGGGCGCCACATGCAACCCGTCCCGCTTGGCCTGCTTCCAGCCGTTGCCGCCCTTGCGCACCCCGACCACGACCTTATAGCCGCTGTCCTTGAGATTGAGCGCCTGCGCCCGGCCCTGGCTGCCATAGCCGAGCACGGCCACCCGTGCGCCCTTGAGCGCCTTCTTATCGACGTCCTTGCGTGTGTACAGCTCCATCGTCAAATACTCCTGAAGTCGAAAAAAAACCCCGCATCGGTGGCCGGTGCGGGGTTCTGGGTGTTGGGTCGTCTCTTAAAGACTCTAGCTCAACATGCAGCTCCCGCAGCCGCGCCCCGCAGGGGCAGCAGGTCCAGAGGAAGCAGTGCGAACAAACTCTGCATGTGGCTGAAATTACCTGTATTCCTGTACGAATAACAGCACGCCGTCCCTTGTCTTGTCAACGCTGCCCCTATGGCCGCATCGGCACGGTGCAAAGGCGCCCGCGGCCGCGGCGATTGGTTAAGCTATCGGCATGCTGCATCGAGCCGCCGACGCCAAGGACGCCATTCCACTATGGCTCATCGGCGAGGCGCAGCTGCCCGCGTTCCTCAAGGGGCTCGAGCCGCACGCCGCCGCCTGGCTGGCGGGCCACGGATTTCAGGCCGAGCGCGCACGCGTGATGACCGTTCCTGGAGCCCGCGGGCAGGTGGCCTTCGCAGTGGCGGGCCTGGGCGCTGCCAGTGAGGCCGCGCCATCCCTCTGGGACGGCGCCGCCTGCGCCGAACGCCTGCCGGCCGGCCACTATGCCCTCGCTAAGGACCTGCCCAAAACGGCGGGCACCCAGTTTGCTTTAGGGTGGCTCTTGGGCTGCTATCGCTACACGCGCTTTCGCAGCCAGCCCAAACCCTCGCCGGCCGCCGGCCTGGTGACGCCCGCCGGATGCGATGCGGACTACGCGCAAAGCGCCGCGGCGGCGATTGGATTCGCGCGCGATCTGGTCAACACGCCCGCCAACGAGCTGGGACCCGCGGAACTGGCGGCCGCTGCTGCGGAGCTGGCGCGCGAGTTTGGCGGCGAATGCACGATCACCGAAGGCGAGCCATTGCGAGCCGGCTACCCGCTGGTGCACGCGGTGGGCCAGGGCAGCGCGCGCGCACCGCGCCTGGTGGACTGCCGCTGGCCGCGCGCCAACGCTCCGCGCGTGACGCTGGTGGGGAAGGGTGTGTGCTTTGATTCCGGCGGACTGGACTTAAAGCCTTCTGCCGGCATGCTGCTGATGAAGAAGGACATGGGCGGGGCAGCGTGCGCGCTCGGATTGGCACGGCTTTTGTTGAGCATGAAGGCGCCGGTGCAGTTGCGCGTGCTCATACCTGCGGTGGAAAACAGTGTCGGTGAATCCGCGTACCGCCCGGGGGATGTGTGGACCTCGCGAAAGGGACTTACGGTCGAGATTGGCAACACGGACGCCGAAGGCCGCCTGGTGCTCGCGGATGCACTCGCCGAAGCGGACAGCGAACATCCGGACCTGCTGATCGATCTGGCCACACTTACCGGTGCGGCCCGCACTGCCTTGGGTCCGGATTTGCCCGCGCTGTTCGCCACGCAGCCCGCGCTCGCGGACGCGGCGCGGGCCGCGGGCGAGGCGGTGTGCGATCCGCTCTGGCCGATGCCGCTTTGGGGAGGCTACGACGAGGAGCTCTCAAGCCGTGTGGCGGATCTCAACAATGTCTCGCCCGGACCCTTCGCCGGGGCCATCATCGCGGCGCTGTTCCTGCGCCGGTTCGTGACCGCCACGCGCGATTGGCTGCACGTGGATCTGTATGCCTGGAATCCCAAGGACCGCCCCGGGCGACCGCAGGGCGCGGAAGCGCAGGGACTGCGCGCTTTGTATGCGCTGATACGCGAGAAGTTTGGCTGAGCCTGACCTCAACCCCAGCCCGGTCGTGGAGGCCATGTATGCCCGCGAGGTCTGGCCGTGGGCGCTGTTGGGCATCGCCAGCGGCCTGGTGGAGGGCGGCACCGTGGCGGTGCTGGTCAAGAAGGGCTACAGCGGGCTGGTGGCCCCGCACTGGGTCGACTTCGCGGTCGCGATAGTCAGCGGCGCACCGGCGCTCGCCAACATCTTCAGTTTCGCCTGGGCCAATCTCGCGCACGGGCGCGCGCGCATCGGGGTGCTGGCGACGCTGCAGGCGGCCTTTGCCATCTCCGTGGGCCTGGTGGCGCTCGCGCCGGTGGCCGCCGGCGGATTGCTGATGACCATCCTCGCGGTGCTGGTCGCGCGCATCCTGTGGGCCGGCATCCTGACGGTGCGGGCGGCGGTGTGGAGCGCCAACTACCCGCGGCACGTGATGGCGCGCATCACCGGGCGAATCGTCATCGTCAGTTCACTCGGCGTGGCGACCGGCGCGCTGGTGGTCGGCCGCATCCTCGATCTGCACGCGCGCGCGGCGCGCTGGTTCTACATGTTCGCTGCACTGTGCGGGGTGTGGGCGGCACTGCGCTATCGCGCGGTGCGCGTGCGGCGCGAGTACCAGCTGCTGGCCGCGGAGATCGGCAGCAGCCCGATGGCCAGCACCTTCAGCCTGTCGATGCTGCGCGAGATTCTGCGCGCCGATGCCGCCTTCCGGCGCTACATGTTCTGGATGAGTCTGTACGGTTCGGGCAACCTGATGATGACCGCGCAGATGGTGGTGCTCTTCAGCGACCGGCTGCACCTTGCGAGCCTCACGCAGATCCTGCTGCTGACGGTGCTACCGATGCTGATGATGCCGTTGTTCCTGCCCTGGTGGGCGCGGCTGTTCGATCGAGGACACATCATCGAGTACCGCTCGCGTCAGTGCTGGGCGCTGGTGGCCGCGATACTGCTGCTGAGCCTGGGCGTGGTGTGGCGGCAGACCTGGCTCCTGTGGCCGGGTGCAGTGCTGATCGGTGTGAGCTATGCCGGCGCCAACCTTGGCTGGAATCTGGGCCATAATGATTTCGCCACGCCGGGCCGCGCGCAGCATTACATGGGAGTGCACGTGACCCTCACCGGCGTGCGCGGGCTGATTGCCCCGCCGGTGGGAATGGCCTGCTACGAACTGCTGGAGCGAATGCGGCCCGGATGGGGCACGGGCGCGCTGCTCTTGCCGCTGGGCCTGGTCACCGCCGGTGCGATCGGCTTCGTAAAGATGCGGGAAATTACCCGCGAACGGACGTAAGTACACAATGACAAAAAACCGTCAAAGCGCTGATATCAGGAGATATTCAAGCCAGGTCGTGGACGGCCTCAAGCAAACGCCGGCGCGCGCCATGCTGCGCGCGGTCGGCTTTACCGATGCGGACTTCGCCAAGCCGCAGATCGGCATAGCCTCCACCTGGTCGAACCTCACACCTTGCAACATGCACATCGCGGAGCTGGCGCGCGAGGCAGGGGCCGGCGCGGATGAGGCGGGCGGTAAGAGCGTGCCGTTCAACACGATCACGGTCTCGGACGGGATCTCGATGGGCTCGCCCGGCATGCGCTATTCACTGGTCTCGCGCGAAGTGATCGCCGATTCGATCGAGACCGTAGTGGGCGCTGAGGGCTTCGACGGTTTTGTGGCCATCGGAGGATGCGATAAGAACATGCCAGGCTGCGCGATGGCGATCGCGCGCCTCAACCGTCCGGCGGTGTTCGTTTACGGCGGAACCATCCGCCTGGGCAAAGCGCGGCGCGATATCGTCTCGGTGTTCGAGGCAGTCGGTGCACGTGCGGCCGGTGCCATCAGCGCGGCGGAGGTCGATGAGGTGGAGCGCACCTCGATCCCAGGTCCCGGCAGCTGCGGGGGCATGTACACCGCCAACACGATGGCCTCGGCGATTGAGGCGCTGGGCTTGAGTCTTCCCAACAGCTCCGCGCAGGAAGCGGTCGGCGAGGCCAAGCGCCACGACTGCCGGCGCGCCGGCGAGGCTGTGGTCAAGCTCCTACAGTTGGGACTTCGGCCCTCGGACATCTTGAGCCGCAAAGCCTTCCAAAACGCGATCGCGGTGACCGTGGCGCTCGGCGGCTCAACCAACGCGGTGCTGCACCTTTTGGCCATCGCGCAGGCGGCGAGAATTAAGTTACATCTGGATGACTTCACCCGCATCGGCCGGCGCGTGCCGGTGCTCGCGGATCTGCGACCGAGCGGCCGCTATGCGATGTCGGAGCTCATCGCTATTGGTGGCATCCAGCCACTCATGAGGACGCTGCTCGATGCCGGACTCCTGCACGGCGAGTGCCTGACCGTCACCGGACGGAGCGTGGCCGAAAATCTCTCTGCAGTGAAACCCTACCCCGCGGGCCAGGACGTCGTGAGGCCCCTGAGCGACCCGATCAAGAAGAACAGCCACATTGTGGTGCTCTACGGGAATCTCGCCCCTGAAGGCGCGGTGGCCAAGATCACGGGCAAGGAGGGAGTTAGGTTCACCGGGCGGGCGCGCGTATTCGACGGCGAGGAGCGAGCCACGGCCGCCATTTTGAAAAGGCAGGTGCGCGCCGGTGATGTCGTCGTCATCCGGCATGAGGGACCGAAAGGGGGCCCGGGCATGCGCGAGATGCTAAGTCCTACTGCGGCCATCATCGGCTTAGGGCTGGGCGACAAGGTTGCACTGGTTACCGATGGCCGCTTCTCCGGAGGGAGCCATGGTTTCGTTGTAGGCCATGTTTCGCCCGAGGCCGCGGTGGGCGGCCCAATCGCGCTGCTGCGCCATGGGGATCGGGTGACCATCGATGCGACGGCCCGGCGCATCGACGTCGAACTTACCGCTGCAGAACTGCGCCGGCGAGCCCGGGAACTCAAGCCCCGTAAGCCCTACGCGGTCAGCGGCGTGCTGGCCAAGTACGCGCGCGTCGTAAGCAGTGCATCATCTGGGGCGGTGACCGATGGGGGCGGAACCGACTGATCCTGCAGGGACTCCAATAATTTTGACCGTCATGTAAAAGTATTGTTGTAAGGTTTGAAACTTGCAGCTAAAGTCGCAAAACCTGAGGTTGCCCCCACCATGTCCGATGGGTTGCTTCATGGAATTACTACGACGAATAGTAACTAACAGGGGCGACCAGGCGGGTTTCCGACTGCAGGGTTAACGAAAATATGGCATCGCGAACTTACGATTCGGGTCACACACAACGCCGCATGGTTGCCTTCGCGGCGATTATCGCGATCCACGCGTTGATTGCCTGGGCGTTTATTACGGGCTTTGGCCAGCAGGTGCTACACCAGGCGCAGCAGATCCTTGAGACCACGATCATCAAGCAGGACGAGGTCAAGGAAGCGCCGCCCCCGCCGCCCAAGCCGCAGCTCGACCGTCCGCCACCGCCCTCGGTGCCGATCCCGATCATCAACGTGAACGTGCCGATCGAAACCCCGGCTATGGTGGTCACCAAGGCCCCGCCGCCGCCCAAGGCAGTGATGACCGTGGCGGCCACTCCGATCAAGACGGTGCGGCAGCCGGATTGCGGTGAAGATTACTACCCCGCGCAGTCACTGCGTCTTGGCCAGGCCGGCTCGGTGGTGGTCAGATTCTGCGTTGGCGCGAACAACAAGATGGATGGTCCGATCGAGGTGCTCACCAGCTCGGGCTTCCCAGCCCTCGATGAGGCCGCCGGCAAGTGTCTGGCCGCCGGCAGCTACAAGGCCGGCACGGTGGAAGGCAAGCCGACCCGGACTTGCAAGGACATCAAGGTGACCTTCAAGCCACTGGAACACTGAGGGCTCGACGTCGCCTTAGGCACGCATTTGGTTTTTTTTGGTATTTGGGTCTGAATTTATTTTGATTTAACACGGTCTGCAGGCCGGCTTTAGCAAGAGGATAAAATATGGATACCCCCGTCGCCGCTGCTCCTGAACAACAGGTCTATGGACTCATTCCGTTATGGGTCAACGGCAATCTCGTTTCCCGCGCCACGCTGATCATCCTGATCATCATGTCGCTCGGCTCCTGGTTCATCATCTTCACCAAGGTGTGGGACCAGCGCACCCTGAAGAAATCCGCCAAGATCGTTGAGCGGGACTTCTGGACCGCCGAATCCATCAAGGACGGGGTGGAACACCTGCCGATCGGCAACGACTTCCGCTTCATCGCCGAGGACGGCCTGCGCGCAGCCTCGCACCACGAAGGACGGCTCACGGACCGGATCGACCTGCACGAGTGGATCACTCTCGCGCTGCAGCGCGCCACCGAAGAGGTCAACGGCAACCTGACCAACGGCCTGTCATTCCTGGCCACGGTGGGCTCGACCGCCCCGTTCGTCGGCCTGTTCGGCACCGTCATGGGCATTCTCAACGCACTGATCGCGATCGGCATTGCCGGCCAGGCGAGCATCGACAAGGTGGCCGGCCCCGTCGGCGAGGCGCTGATCATGACCGCGCTGGGCTTGTTCGTGGCCGTGCCCGCGGTGCTGGGCTACAACTGGCTGCTGCGCCGTAACAAGGGCCTGCAGGACAGTCTGCGCAACTTCTCGGCCGACCTGCACGCCTACCTGGTAGGCGGCGTGCGCATGGCGGCGAGCGGTGCTCATCACGCGGACCCGCATCGCAAGTAACCTTAGCGACTCATAGCGCAGGAGACTTTTTCTAGTGCACGCGTCGAAGGTGAGGCTGAGGTGACAACGTCATGGCAATGAAGATCGAATTGTCCGGGCAGGAAGAGCAGCAGGTCATGGCGGAGATCAACACGACTCCGCTGGTCGACATCATGCTGGTGCTGCTGATCATCTTCCTGATCACGATTCCGATTATCACCAAGACGGTGCCGGTCGTGCTGCCCAAGGCCGTCAACATTGCCACCAAGACCAAGCCGGAGAACATCGTCATCTCCGTGGACATCAGCGGCAACATCTTCTGGAACGGCGTGCTGGTGCCCGATCGGGATGAGCTGATCAAGCGCGTGGTGGTCGAGGCAGTGAAGAAGCCGCAGCCGGAAGTGCACATCCGCGGTGATCGCGGCGTGCGTTACGAGGCGATCGGCCGGACGCTCTACAGCATCCAGCGCGGCGGGTTGACCAAGGTGGGATTCATTACCGAGCCTGACCGGGTACTCGGTCGTTGATGCGGGTTGAAGATTAGTAGCGTCGAGCGTAAGACCGAAAGCAGGCGGAGTTAGCTCTCATGTCAATGAATGTGGCGGGTGATAAGTCGGGCATCATGTGCGAAGTCAACATGACGCCGCTGATCGACGTCATGCTGGTGCTGATCGTGACGCTGATCATGACGCTGCCGATTCAGACCCATGCGGTCAAGCTCGACATGCCCCCGCCCACCGACCAGCCGCCCCCTCCCGTGCTGCCTGAGGTGATCAACCTCGACATCGATTTTGACGATACGGTGTACTGGGACGGCAACAAGGTCGACCTCAACCAACTGGAAGGCTACTTCAAGGTCGAGAGCAAGAAGGACCCGCAGCCGGAAATGCACCTGCGGCCCGACAAGCGCTCCCATTACGACACCACGGCCAAAGTGCTGGCCTCGGCGCAGCGCCACGGGATGACGAAGATCGGCTTTGTAAATACGACCGAATTTTCGGAGTAAAAGTCCGTAGGGCGGCCGTAGTTTGAGTGATTGACGGCCGTCGGGAACCATAGGGGCGCAGCACGCGTCCAAATTCTTGACGGCCCAACCCTATTTCTGATTCTGACCAGAGGTTTAGCATGAGTCGCGTCGCATTTATTGCAGCTTTGGTTCTTAGCTTCGGCGTCGTCAGCGTGGTCACCCAGGCCGCGGATGAGCCGCACGTCAGCGCGAATTTGGCAAAGACCCTCAAGGCAGCCAACGATGCCCTGCAGGCCAAGAACTGGACCGAGGTGCTGAACAAGACGCGCGAGGCTTCGGCCATGACGCCGCGTAGCGCTTACGACGACTACGTGATCCATTCCATGCAGATGGCTGCCTACGGCGCCACCAACAACTACCCGGCCACGGCCGAAGCCATCGAGAGCATCATCGATTCGCAGTACCTGCCGGCGAGTAACAAGCCGCAGCTGCTGCGCACCCTGATGAGCATCTACTACTCGAATAAGGACTACGGCAAGGCAGTTAACTACGGCAAACGCGCGCGCGAGGCCGGCGATACCAGCCCGGACACCTCTCTGACCATCGCGCAGGCCTACTTCCTGGACAACAAGTTCAAGGAAGCACAGGACGAGATGACCACCATTGTGCAGCACGATGAGGCGGCCGGCCGCAAGCCTTCCGAAAAGGCCCTGAATCTGATCTGGAGCTGCGCGATCAAGACCAAGGATGATGCCGCCGCAGCCAAGTCGATCGAGAAGCTGATCCTGCTCTATCCGAAGCCGGACTACTGGTCGAACGCCATGGCGGGCTTCCTTAACGCCAACGGCAAGAGCACGGATGACCGCCTCAAGCTGATGACCTACCGGTTGATGTTCCAGGTGGGCATCCTCAAGCGTGCCGAGCACTACACTGAAATGGCGCAGATCGCGCAGGACCAGGGCAACCCCGGCGAGGCACAGACCGTGCTGGAGGACGCGTTCAAGAAGAACCTGTACACGGATCCGCACGAGAAGGAGCGCACCCAGCGCCTGCTGGACAAGGTGAAAGCCTCGGCCACCGCGGATCGCGCGACGATGGCTAAGCAGGAAAGAGATGCCTCGGCGGCGCAGTCTGGAGACGCGCTGGTGCAGGTCGGCGGGGCCTACCTGGGGTACGGTCAGCCCGACAAGGCCATCAGCACCATTTCCGCCGGCATCTCCAAGGGGAACCTCAAGCACAGCGATGAGGCGTACATGCTGCTGGGCATTGCCTACGATCGCAGCAAGAACAGCTCGGAAGCCGTGCGCGCCTTCAACCGCGCCACCAGCGATCCGAAGTACGCGCAGCTCGCCAAGCTCTGGGCGCTGCAGGCACGAAGCTAAGGGAGTTCGCGAACGTGACAATCAAGGCCGGAGAGCGGATGCCCGCGGGCAAGTTCAAGGTGATGGGCGAGGGCGGCCCGCAGGATCTGACCACGGCGCAGCTGTTCGATGGCAAGCGCGTGGTGCTGTTCTCCGTGCCCGGCGCCTTCACGCCCACCTGCAATGCCAAGCACCTGCCCGGTTTCCTGCAGAATGCCGCCGCGCTCCACGCCAAGGGCGTTGACACCATCGCCTGCATGGCGGTGAACGATGTGTTCGTGATGAACGCCTGGGGCAAGAGCGCCAATGTGGGCGATCAGGTGAAGATGCTCGCCGACGGCAACGGTGATTACGCCAAGGCCCTGGGCCTTGAGCTGGACGCGCGCGGCTACGGGATGGGACACCGAGGCCAGCGTTTCGCGATCGTTGTGGACAACGGTGTGGCCACGAAAGTGCTGGTTGAGGCACCGGGAGAATTCAAGCTCTCCTCCGCTGAACACGTGCTCGGGCAACTCTAGTTTCCCCAAGCCAAGCCGGTTTAAGATTTCCCAGGTACGAGTGGCTGGCCGCGCGAGCGACCAGAACGCCACTCATGTAAAAGATGACATTTGTCTTTTAACTACCTGAAAATCCTATAGATAATCTAGACATTTTTCTGACCATCGAGCGCGGCGGCACCGTCGTCGTACCGAGCCGGCAACGCGCGATCGCCGTGCGGCTCGCTCACGCCCGCAGGCAACTTCAGTCAGGCAAGCGCGCGTGGCCCTCGTGCGATGTGCTGCCGTGGTCCGCATGGCTGGAGCGCAGCGCCACACACTCGCCTCATTCGCAGCTGCACCGCCTGCGGCGACTGGGCGCGACCGAGGAGTGGCTGCTGTGGCGCGAGGCGGCCGCTGCAGCGTGCACGGATTTTGGTTTACTGGCACCGGAAGGTTTGGCGGATGCGCTGCGGCGTTCGGTGTCCCGCATGCGCGACTGGGACTTGAGCTGGCCCGGAACTCCCACCCCGGAGTCCGCCGTGCTGCAACTTGCCGCGCGTCACTTTTCGGACAGCTGCGCGCGCCTTGGCGCCTATTCAGTGGCGGACTGGCCGCAGGTCTTACAAGGGAGTGAAGCTGAGAGCCGGCCGCTGCTGTTCGCCGGATTCGATGAACTCGGGCCACGTTTGCGCGCCCGCCTCGAGCAACTGAATGCGCGCTTCGCGCCCGCGAAGGATATAGATCCGGAGCCAGTCCGGTTCCAGGTGCAATCCGCCGCCGATCCCGCGGATGAGTTGCAGAGCGCCGCGCGCTGGTGCCGGGAACAGCTGGAGCGCAATCCTGCGGCGCGGCTCCTGGTGGTCGATACGCGGTTGCGATTGAGGCGTGCGCAGGCCGTGCAGGCCTTCGAGCACGTACTGCACGGCGGCGCGCTGCTGGATCGGGTGAGCGAGGCACTGTTCGCCATCGAGGGCGGTCAGCCGTTTGTGGACTTCGAGATCGTGCGGGCGGCGATCGCCGTGCTCAAGCTGTGCGGACGCGGGCTCGATTTCCCGGAGCTCTCATCGCTCCTGCGCTCACCCTATATCGGTTGCGGCACGCTCGAGCAGCGCGCGCTGCTGGAACTGGAGCTGCGTGAACGCAACGTGGCGCACGCCGACTTTGCGCGCTTGTGCGAATTGGCCCGCCAGGGGCCCTCGGGGAGCCTCGGCCCGCTGGCGGATGTGTTGGGGCAGCTGGCCCCGGCACTGTCGGGCATCTCAAAGAATCTTGACCATGCCGCCGGCTGGGCGCGCGAGTTCGCCAGCCGGCTCGAGGCGACCGGCTGGCCGGGCGATGGTGCGCTGGGAAGCGATGAGCAGCAGCAATGCGAGCGCTTCCGGGACCTGCTGGGCGAGATGTCGACACTGGGCGCCACCGGCAAGCGCTGGAGCTATACGCAAGCGCTGGAGTTGCTGCGCGCCATGGCCGCGCGCATTGCGTTCGAGGCGGCCACGCCCGATGTGCCGGTAACGCTGACCGAGTCGCTCGACGATCCGCTGGTGACCTACGATGGAATCTGGGTGGCGGGCCTAAGCGCAGATCAATGGCCAGCGCCTGCGCGCGCGGATCCGTTCATACCGATCGTTGCGCAGCGTGAGGCAGGCTTGCCGGGCGCCAGTGCGGAAGCTCAGCTGCAGCGCGCGCGCCACGCACTTACCGCCTGGCAGCGTTGCGCCACGCAGCTGGTGCTGAGCTGGCCCGAGGGCGAGGGTGATGTATCGCTGCAGCCCAGCCCGCTGCTGGCGGTACCGGCGCGCGCGCACCGTGCATCCGAGATCCGGAGGAGCACCGATCCGTTACTGCTGGCGCTGCAGCGAAGTGCCGTCCGCGAGCCTAGGGCCCCGGATCGCGCGCTCCCCTGGACTGCGACTCAAAGACTTGCAGGCGGCATACGCGCGTTGCAGTTGCAGGTGCTGTGTCCCTTCAAGGCGGTGGCCGAGCACCGGCTGCGCGCGACGGCGCTGTCCGAGCCCTCGCCGGGACTCGATCGGCGCGAGCGCGGCAGCGTGCTGCACCGAGCACTCGAGCTGGTGTACCGGCAGCTTAAGGATTCACAAGGACTCACTCAACGCGCGGCCGATGGCCAGCTTGAGCAGCTGGCCGCTGAGGCCGGTGCGCAGGCCATGCAGGAGCTGCTCGCCCGCCGCGCCGAGCGTTTGCCCGCGGCGCTCGCGAGCAACGAGAGCGCGCGCCTGGCGCGCTTGGTCGGCACGCTCTTGCGCCAGGAACTGGAGCGCGCTGCGGCCGGCGAGTTTGCCTTCGTGCAGATCGAAGAATCGCAGGAGCGCGAAATCGCCGGATTGCCGCTGCGCATTCGCATGGATCGACTCGATCGGCTCGCTGATGGGCGTGTGGTGGTCATCGACTACAAGAGCGGCCGCACCGAGACTTTTCGCCCGCTCGATGAGCGCCCCCGCCAGGTGCAGCTGCTGGCCTACGCGATGCTGGCCGCCGGCGAGGTCGCAGGCGTGGCCGCCGTGCATCTGGGCTCTGGCGAAGTCGCGTGGCGCGGTGCTGCCGCCGAACCGGGACTCCTTCCCAAGCTTCCCAAGCGCACCATGCCCACCGCACCGTGGCCTGAGTTGATGGGCCGCTGGCGCCAGGTCGTCGAAACACTGGTGCGGGATTTTGCTGCCGGTGTCAGCACCGTCGACCCGCTTCCCGGCGCGTGCCGGGTTTGCCAGTTGCCAGCTTTCTGTCGCGTAACGCCCGGCCGCCTCGATCTTGGCGATCCGGACGCTGAAGAAGGGGACGAGGAATCGGAGGCTGTGCATGGGCGCTGAGCCCGAGCTGCCAGGCGTGCGGCAGGCCTTTGAGGCTGATGAAGCAGCGCGCCGTGCTGCTATCGATACTACGGGCTCTTTCCTGCTTCAGGCTCCCGCCGGGTCAGGCAAGACGACGGTACTGACCTGCCGCCTGCTGGCGCTGCTGGCGACGGTGGAGGAACCGGAGGAAATCCTGGCGATCACCTTTACGCGCAAGGCGGCCGCCGAGATGCGCGAGCGCGTGCTGCTGGCCTTGCAGCGCGCAGAAGCCGGTGAGGCCTCGGACAAACCCGAAGCGAGTTTTGCTAACGCCGCCGCGCAGGCCAATCGCGCGCGTGGCTGGAATCTGCTCGCGACGCCGGCGCGGCTGCGCATCATGACGATCGACGCGTTCTGCCAGACGGTATGCGCGCAGTTGCCGGTCACATCGCGCAACGGCTTGCGCCTCGAGATTGCGACCTCGCCGCGACCGCTGTATGCGGCCGCCGCGCGGCGCGCGCTCGAATTCGCGCTCAGCGAGGCTGCGCTTATCGATGGCGCGCAGCGCCTGTTTGCGCGGCTCGATAACGATTGGGAGCGGTTCGAAGAACTTATGATTGCCATGCTGGAGACACGGGCGCACTGGCTGCGCCATATCCTGGCAGGCGATGGCGAGGATCCGCAGTTGGCCGAGCGCGCCGCGGCCGGGGTGGGCGCGGTAGTGAGCGCACGGCTGGCGGTAGTGATTGAATCGTTGCCCGAGGACTTGGTTCGCGCAGGGATGCGCCTGGCCGGGCATGCCGCGCGCACCCTGCAGCGCGGGGGCGAGGAGCTCGATGACGATGCGCGCGCCTGGCTCGAATGTGTCGGCCCGTTGCGCGCGGAGCCCAAGGATCTGGCGCGCTGGCGGTGGTTGTGCGCGCTGGCGGTGACCGGAAAAGGCAAGTGGCGCAAACAGTGGGATCGCCGGCAGGGCCTGCTTCCAGAGCACCGCGCGGAAAAGCGGGAGCTGGGCGAGTGGGTCGGCTCGCTTGCGGCGATCGAGGGCGCCGAGGAATTATTCGATGAGGTGCTGGCACTGCCCGATGTCCTCATCTCGCCGGAGGACGCCGCAGCGCTCGCGTCACTGTCCAAGGTTTTGCACATCGCGGCCGCAGAGCTGCAGCTGGAGTTCGCGGCCCAGGGCAGGGTGGATTTCACGGCGATCGCCTCGGCCGCGCGCGCGGGCCTCACCGAGCTGGGTCAGCCCACGGACCTGGCGTTGCGATTCGGCGGCGCCATTCGCCATATCCTGATTGATGAGTTCCAGGACACCTCGCTCGAGCAGTTCGAGCTGCTGGGCGCGCTGACCGCGGGCTGGGAGACGGGTGACGGGCGCACGCTGTTCGCGGTCGGCGATCCGATGCAGTCGATCTACCAGTTTCGCGAGGCCGAGGTGGGATTGTTCCTGCGCGCGCGCGATAACGGAGTTGGCACCGTGCGGCTGACCGCATTGCAACTGCGGCGCAATTTCCGCTCCGCACCGCCCTTGGTCGAATGGTTTAACCGCCATTGCGGCGCGGCGTTCCCTGAGCGCGACGATCCGCGCCTAGCGGCGATACGCTACCTGCCGGCACTGGCGGCGCGCACCGATCTTGCGGGCAGCGTATCAGTGCACGCACAGCCCGCCGGCGGCGAGGAGGCCATCGAGGCCGAGAAGATCGCGGCACTAATCGCCGAGTGCCGCCGCGCCACGCCCGATGTTTCCATCGCCATTTTGGTCAGCGCGCGTCAGCATGCGGCATCGATCATCGCCGTGCTGCAGGCACGTGGTGTGGCCATTCGCGGCGTGCGCCTAGAAGCGCTTCGTGAACGGCCGGTGGTGCGCGACTTGTGCTCGCTGGCGCGTTCGCTGCAGCACCTGGGCGATCGCACCGCCTGGCTGGCGTTGCTGCACGCGCCCGCCTGCGGCCTGACGCTGGCCCAACTGCAGACACTCGCTGAGGGCCAGAGCGCCACGCCGTGGGAACTGCTGCGGAGAGCATTGAGCGACGCGCGGCTCGATCCAGGAGTGCGCGCACGCCTGGTTCGCCTAAGCACAGCACTTACTCCGGCGCTGGAGGGAGCCGAACGCGCGCTGCCGCTCTGGCAACGCGTGCACCGTGCCTGGCTACGCCTCGGCGGGCCTGCGGCCTACGCCGAAGAACGGGACCTGCTCGATGCGCAGCAATTTCTCCAGGCCCTGGCGAGCGAGCCGCACGCGGAATTGCTGGCCGGTGATGCCTTCGACGAGTTTGCCGCCGACTTGTACGCCGCTCCGGCCTCGGCTGCGGATACCGCGGCGATCGACGTGCTCACCATGCACGGCGCCAAGGGCCTGGAGTGGGACGTGGTGATCGTGCCTGGGATCGGGCGCATGCAGCGCAACGACACCGATCCGCTTCTGCATTGGCTGGACCTACCGGCTGCCGAGGGCAGGTCGGACCTTCTGCTGGCGCCCATCGGCGCGGCGGGCAGCAAAGAGCGGCGATCCCTGGCGCACTATATTCGGCGGCTGCGCAAGCACCGTGCACGGCTGGAGAAGGCGCGGGTCTTGTACGTGGCGGCCACGCGGGCCCGACGGCAGCTGCATTGGTTCGGCGGCGCGGTCGAGTCAAAGAAGGGTGAACTCGCGCCGCGCGCCAACACCATGCTCGGCTTGCTCTGGCGCACCATCGCCGAGGAGTTTCGCGGCAATCACGCCGCCGCGCCTCAAGTCACGGCGCTCCCTGTCGCATTGAGCAGTGCCGAGCAATGGTGCCTGCCGGCCGACTGGAGCGCGCATGACCTGCCGCCCCCGGCGACGGCCTCGCGGCTGGCAATGTCGCTGCGGGAAGTCGCCGCCCAGCCTGAGTACCTGTGGGTTGGCATGGCCTCACGCGCGGTGGGCACCATCGTGCATGCCGAGCTGCAGCGCCTCGCGCAGCTTCCAAAGCTGCCGCTCGCACCCGACAGCGAGGCCAAGGCCTACCAAGGCTGGCTGGCGGAACTGGGGGTATTGCCCGAGGAGCGCGCGGCGGCCGGCGAGCGCGTGTATGCGGCGCTGTCGCGCACGCTCAAGGACCCGCGCGGTCGCTGGCTGCTCGGCCGCGAGCATCGCGAGGCCTACAGCGAATGGCGCCTGACCGGCCTGCACGCTGGCAGGGTCGTCAATGTCATCGTCGATCGGCTGCTGATCGATGCGCAGGGCGAGCGCTGGCTCGTGGACTACAAGACCAGCTCTCACGAGGGGAGCAATCTTGAGGAATTTCTGGCCCGCGAGGCCGAGCGCTATGGGCCGCAGCTGCAGCGCTACGCCTCGCTGGTGGCCGGCGTGGCGCCCGGCCCGGTGCGGGCCGCGTTGTATTTCCCGCTGCTCGGGGAATTTCGCGAGCTTGAACCTGGGGCGGCGATCGAAACCGCGCCTTAGCGGGAGCCTGCGACCGAGAATTCACGGCGGCCCTGCGAATCGGCCGGGCCGAGAAATTCCACGATCTTGATGAGTTCCGGACTGGCATCGGCGCGCGTGGCCGCCGTTCCGGACAGCACGTAGTCGCTGCCATTGCGCACCACGAGCGTGCCGTTCACCGCGAGCGGCCCGCCCACATCGCGCAGCTGCGCCGAGATGGCGCCATCCGGGCTGGGGGCGTCGGCAAAATGCAGCTCGAAGCTGCCAAAGCTCATCGGCGGCTGGAGCTGCGCCAGTGAGTGTGCCGTCGCTGTGCCGTGAATGGCCGCGAGGCGACCGGACTTGAATTCCACGCTGCTCAATGCCAGTTGCAAGCGTCCGCTCCAGCCGCTCGGGAACAGCGGCAGGAAGCCGGTATCGACCGGCAATTCCGCGCGCAGATCGGTCAGCGTGCGCCGGCCGGTAAGCGACAGGGCCACCGTCGCGCTGCCCGGTGCGCGGGCATCGGCGCTTTGCAGCGCCACCTCCAGCTTGCCGGTCAGGAGCGCTAACGGATGCAGCTGCCAGTGGACATCGCTCAAGCTCGTGTCGCCCACGCGCAGCTGGCCGCACGCGCCCCGCCACACGGATCCGGCGGGCTGCTGACAGTCGATGAGCTTGGGCAGCACGGCGATGAGCCAGCTGGCCGGTGCGCGCACCAGCACGGTAAGCACAAACAGCGCGATGCCGATAATCAGTAGCCGGCGATTAACCATGGACACCAAGCTGCCGGGAGTGCCGCGGCATCAGGGGCCGCGCAGCACGAAGGTTGCGCTGACCAGGCCGACGTTGCCGCCGCCATCGATGCTGGCCGACACGACCCGCACCCCGTGCCGCTGCACCAGTTGTCCGGCCCAGTTCACCAGCGAGTCGAACGGCACCTGCTCAAGCCGCACACTCAGAGTGCCATCCTCGCCAGGCTGGCTGCCGCTCACCGAGCGGGCGATCCCGGTTTCGTGCGCCACCCCATCGACCATGACGACCAGCGACTGCCCGGTAGCGGGCGGAGCCGCATTGCGCAGTGCGCTGAGCTGGGGACCCACTGACCTGAGCCACGCCAGATCCGCCTGCTTGGTAGTCACGCTCTCTTTAAGGTGCGAGACGCGCCGCTCGACCGGCAGCCAGGCGGCAACCAGCACCACGAGTACGCAAACGACCGCCCCTCCCAGCACCATGTATTTCTCGCGCTGCGCGAGCGCGCCAAACCAGGCCTTGATCTTGCTCAGCAGCTCGTCCATCAGGAGGCACCGCCGCGCAGTTGGATATTTCCTTCGAAGGCATCGCCGTCCGCGCCACCGGATACCAGCTCCGCCTGCCAGCCCGCCGAGCGCAGGTTCTGGTTGATCTGATCAAGGCTGCGGGCATCGCTGGCGCGCAATTTCAGCTGCAGCGCTCCGTCCTTGTAATTGAGCGCGCGCACCCGCGCCCCGGGAACCCCGCCCATGGCGTGCGCGAGCGCCTGCAGCGCCGACAGCAATCCCGAGCCGCTCCCCTGGGCCTGCGCAGCCAGCAGCCGACCCTCCAGGTTCTTGCGGATGGAGCCCTCGGTGTTCGCCAGCTCAGGCCCGGCAATCGTCGTGATCGCCTGGCTGAGCTCATGCTCGCTGCGATTCAGCCGCCACAACAGGTAGCTTTGCCCGAGCACGTGCAGGAGCAGCGCGACGCCTGCGAGGACCGCCGCCAGTCGCCAGCGCTTCCAGTTGGCATCGAACGACTTGCGTGGCGCGTAGGCTCCCTGCAGCAGATTGATGGGTTTGGCATGCGGCAGCTGCGCGGCCAGCCAGGGCAGTGCACCCGAGCTCAGCAGCTGCACCTTGAGACTCGCCAGCGAGGCGCGCGTGGCCTCCACTTCCCCGGAGCGGCGCGACCAATCGAGCGGATTGGCGTGAAGCAGCAAATTCGTGTTGGGCAGCTCTTCGCCGAAGGCAATCTGCAGCGCGCCGGCCACACCACCCGGGGGCGCCGAAAGGGTCAGCTGCGTGTCGTTTTCCGCGTCGGTGAACGTGAGCGCATCGCCCTCGAGCAAGGCCACGGCATGGCCGCTAAGGCGCGGCATGAGCGCGGCATCGGCACACATCAAATCCGGCGCAATGGCCGCGGCGCTCAGGCGGGCGAGCCACTCCTCGAGCAGTGTGCGCGTGACCACCGCCACCGCGGTGCGCCCGGCCACGCGCCCCGGTCCGATGGCGAAGTGCTGGGTCTCGACATCGCTGGCGAGCTGCTCTTCGAGTGCGAAGGGCACCAGGCGGGCCGCGCGGGGCCCTGAGCGCACCGGCAGCTCGACTTCGAGCCCTAAGACTTCGGAGGCGGGCACCAGCACGGCGATGCGGCGATTGGCCGCCGCGCTGCTGGCCCCTTCCAGCGGGCCGCTCTCCACGTTGGCGAGCGGGCGGCCTTCACTGTCGGCAATCAGCCACGCGGCCGGGGCATCGGCGGCGCGGGGCATGCGTACTATGAGCCATTCCGCCATGCTTATTCCGTGCCGAAGGTTCTGAGGATAGGGCGAATCTGCCCGCTGCTGTCCTGATTGATCAGACTGTACAAGGTGAATCGCGTGGTGCCAATAGTGATCCAGGTGCGCAATCTAAAATAGTGTGAGTCAGTGCCGATATGATTCTGCACGTAGGCCTTCTGCGAGGGCGAAATGCTGTTGAGAAAGGTGGTCTTGTCGGGATAGCAGTTGAATTGCTGGCGCTGCGCCTTGGTCTGATCGGCGGCCATGGCGTAGCTGCTCTGGCCGGCAAACGCGTCCAGCACCTCGCCCGGTGCGGTGCAGATGTTCAGCTTGGTGTCCGGGGGGAGAGCGGTCACCAGCGGTGCCAGGCGGTCGTAGCTGGCCCGGTCCATGCCCATGGCGAGCAGTTCCGACACGCTGGTCAGTGGCATGTTCGGTGTGCGGCGCGGCGGCTGTTGTGCGAGGTAATAGCTGTCCTCGGCGCCTCCTGGAAATGTTGCCTGGTCGTCGGTATCAATCCAGTCCACCAGCCGCGCGGCGAACTCCGGATCGATCTTGAGCTGCGTCAGTAACGCGACGAACTGCGCGACCGCGTCCTTGTTTTCCACCAGCACCACCGGAGCCCCGGCCGGCGCACCACCCGGAACGCCCTGGCCGCCGCCGCTGGTGGGACTGGGCATCACCACGCTGTTGAGGTTGAATTTTCCCTGCTGGTCCTCGAGCGATGCCTCCAGCACCACGCCATTGTCCATCTCCACCGGCCCATAGGGCTTGGCCCAGGTCTGGTTGGTCGAGACGATCTGCGGGTTGCGCTGGCGGTTGTCGCGCAGTGCATAGGCGGCCATCGCTTCGGCGCCCTGGGCGAAGGCAACGCTCTGTGCCACGGTGAACACTGCTATGCCGCGCCGGGCGAGCAGCTGACTTTGCCAGGCGATCGAGGTGGCGACGATCGCCGCGACGGCCACCAGAATAATGGCGGTCAGCAAGGCGATACCGCGCTGGCGCGCTCTCATCCGGCCACCTCGATGATGCGCGTGAGCACGCCCAGATCCTTGAGCGTGATCGTGACTTCCACCGCCACCGGCCGGGCGCGCAGCGCCGCGGGCCCGGCGGTGATCTGCATGCTGGGCGTGGGCCACTGAGTAGACCAGGTCATGGACTCGTCCATGTACCGGAAGCTGACGCTGACTACCTGATCGAGCAGCTCGCGCTCGACCACGGTGCTGGCCGCGGTGGTGTCCATCACCGGCAGGTTCTGCCGGATCAGCTTGCCATCACGCACCAGGTACATCACGCGCTCGAGCTCGCTGCGCGGCAGGCCCGCCGGGTTGGCCCAGCTGCCGCGCGTGAGTGTCAGCAGCGGCAAACTTGTCGAGCTGCTGTCGCTCGAGGTGTCCTTTGAGGCGTCGCTGCTGGTATCCGTGTTTGCGTTCTGTCCTGCCACGAGCGGCTGCTGATAGCCATTGCCGAGCGCGTCGCGCGCGGGGCGTGGCTGCATGAGCTCGATGTCCTGCTCCAGCACCCGCACCGTCTGCTGTACCGCTGAGAGGCGCGCGCCCTGTTCCTCGACTTCCTTGCGGCTGTTGAGCGCTTGGGTGAGCGAGCCGTAGCCCATCGCAAACAGCAGCGCGGTGATGAA
>Ga0105245_10001105_pt1 | contig 24416 bp, 27 predicted proteins | sample KBSM54metaG_FD_81523 | JGI IMG/M metagenome (GOLD analysis project Ga0105245, IMG submission 81523) | Miscanthus rhizosphere microbial communities from Kellogg Biological Station, Michigan, USA - KBS M5-4 metaG | ecosystem: Host-associated > Plants > Roots > Rhizosphere > Soil | place...
CCCGTGGCACCCGTGGCGCCAGTCGCGCCCTTCGGCCCGACCGGTCCCGTCGGACCAGCCGGACCAGCCGGACCCACCAGCCCTCGAGGGCCTGTTGCCCCGGCCAGACCCATCGGCCCCGCCGGTCCGATGGGTCCCTGGGTCCCGCGTTGGTTGATGTCGACGGGGGTGAACCCGTCGGGGCAGACGCCGGTGGACGTCAGGAAGACCGGCTTGAGCCCTTGGGCGGTGGACGGGTAGCACGCGTGCACGACCCCGCTCGGGTCGGGGATGCCGGGCGCGGCGGCGGCCTCGACGTAGCCGATGCCGGCCGCGGCCCCGACGAGACCCCCAGCCAGGGCGAGGGCGGATGGGAAAGAACGACGAGTCAGGGACATGGTTGCTCCGTGAGTCAGTCCGCCGGGAATGGGGTCAACGGTATGCGCACCGCTCCGGGTGGTCACGCGGCTTCCTTTCGTACCCGGTCGTCGGAACCGGATGGCATCGAGTGCGAGGAAGCCCGGGCATGTGCAGCCACGGGGTTCAGAGGCCGACGGGTTCACCGCGGGCCATGGCCGGCCGCGAGTCGAGGATGGCGAGGCCCAACACGAGCGCGGCAAACGCGTAGACGGAGCCGCCGAAGCCGTAGATCTCGAACCCGATGATGGCGATGATGAGCGTGAGGGCGGGTCCGACGGTGAGCGTGCGCGCTTCCATGCGAGGCCGGACCACCAGCGCCTCCACCAGCTGCAGACCCAGGACGAGGGCGACCACGGTGACGAACACCGCCCGGTCGGAATCGACCGCCGCCAGCAGCATCGCCGGCAGGCCACCCACGACCATGCCCATGGAAGGGACGACGCCCACCCACCCGACCATCAGACCGAGGCCGAACGGCGCCGGCAGTCCGAGGAGGCGGAAGGCGGTGCTGGCCACGACCACCACGACCAGCACCTGGGCAGACGTGACGAGCAGGTAGTCCCGCGCCCGCCGCGACCCATGGGCGAGTGTCGTCGCCACCACTTCCCGGCGCTCAGGATCGGCGATCTGGGCCAGGGCGCCGGCCCCGTAGCGAGGGCCGTAGGCGATCAGGAAGAGCAGCAGGACGCCCGACACGACGTAGACGGGTGCCGTTCCGGCGGCCTTGGACACGGCGGCCCTCGTGCCGAACCGTGTGTCCAACTCGCCGACGAGGGCGTTGACCCGATCCGCGAGACGGAACTGCCTCGCCGTCTCCGACCGCTGCTCGAGCTCCGCCGCCGCGGGGGGCAGGGCCTTCTGCGTCTTCCTCAGCTCGTTGCCCACGGTGGCGCCCAGTCCCACCCAGGCGCCGATTCCGATGCTGGCGACGGCGGCGACGGTGAGAATGACGGCAACCGCCCGGGGCATCCATCGGCCCAGGAGGGAGATGATCGCCGACAGCAGCCACGCCACGATGGCCGTGGCGAACACCCACGCCAACGTCTTCCGAGCGGCGACGAACACGTGCACCAGCACCATCCCGGTGCCCACGGCGGCGATGACGAGCATGGTGGAGCCGAAGGTCGGCCGGATCCGCAACCCCGATACGTGCGGCGGGGCGCCGGTGAGGATGCCGTCCGGGTGTTCGGCGGTCACGGAGACCCGTCGGCCAGGGCCGGCGCGGGCGTCTCCGGTGCGACCGTCGCCGTGCGCCGCCAGGGGCGGAGGTGCGCGTTCCGCGCCCGAGTCAGGAGCTTCGGCCGGTCGGAGACGAATGGCTCCTTCCCCCACCGGAGCTTCAGGTACAGCTGCTTGACCGCGCCCACCAGCGGCGTGGCCACGAGCGCCCCGGGGACACCGGCCGCGGCGCCCCCGATGAGCGCGGCGAGCATGGTGGTCGGGGGAGTGACGTCGACCGCGGGGCCGACGATGGCCGGGCTGATCACGTGGTTCTCGAGGTTCATGTAGAGCAGGTAGAGCCCGATCACGACGAGGAACACGACCGGCCCCTGGGTGAGGGCGAGCAGGCCGAGCAGGGCGCCGCCGAGAAACCCGCCGATCTGGGGGACGAGGTCGGTCAACATCGCCCAGATCGCGGCCAGCGGGGCCAGTGGCACGCCGAAGACCAGGCACAGCACGAGCACCACCGTTCCCATGAGCGCGGCGACGGCGAGTGAGCCGCCGAAGTAGCGGGCGATGGCGATGTAGAAGATGCGGCCGACGTCGTCCGCGCTGTCGACCCAGCGCGGCGGCACGAAGCTCCGGGCGCGCGCCACCAGCCGCTCACCGTCGAGGAGCACCGCCGTCGCCACCGCCAGGACCAGCAGGGCCGTGAGGGCTCCACCGATGAGGGTCTCCACCGCGGCCGCCACCTCCTCGTCGCTGAGCTGCGACGGGAGCCTCTTCACCGCGTCGTCGACCTTGGTGGCGGCGTCGCTCTCCTCCAACCAGTTGCCCACGAGGGGCAGGGTGTAGAACTCCCGGACCGTTCCCGGCAGGTCCTTCGACAGCTGCCGGGCCTGGGCCGCCGCCTTGGGGCCCAGGACGACCACCACCAGCAACGTCAGGCTGATGACGGCGCCCATCACGAGGACCACCGCGCCGGAGCGGGGCCAATGCCACTTCCGGCGAACGGCGCTCACGACCGGATCGAGCGCCATGGCCAGGATGACCCCGATGGCGATCGTCGTCGTCACCGACGAGGCGGCCCGGAACAGTCCCATGATCGCGACCGCGACGACGAGCCCACCGACGATGTAGAGGAACGCCACGGGCTCCAGGACGATGGTCCGGGGACCCACCCGACCAGGCGCAGCCACCTGGTCAGCCTAGACCACACGACCCCCGGAAGGTCGGGCCGACGAGCCCGCTGACCTGCGGTCTTGCCCGCGGCGAGGGCCCGGCGCGGGCCCGGCGGTGGCGCCGCCGCGGCGGGAATCGGCGAGGCTGCGGAAGAATCGTGGTGGACCTGTCGATTTCGACGGCTGGTGTTCGTGTAGGAGGCGACGGGCAGGCACGGTGCCAGCCGGCAGAGGAGGAACCGCCATGAAGCAGTACATGCTCTCCGTGTACATGGACGAGGGCTTCGCCCCGTCGGACGAAGAGATGCAGACCATCTTCAAGGACGTCGACGCTCTCAACGACGAGATCAAGTCCGAGGGCGCATGGGTGTTCGCCGGCGGGCTCCACCCGCCCAGCACCGCCACCGTCGTCCAGGCCAAGGACGGCGGCGTCATCACCACCGACGGCCCCTTCGCCGAGGCCAAGGAGCAGGTCGGCGGCTTCTGGGTCATCCAGGCCACCGACCTCGACGCCGCCCTCGCCTGGGCCACCAAGGCCACCGTCGCCTGCCGGGGCGCGGTCGAGGTCCGGCCCTTCCAGGACGACACCGAGGACCTGAACCCGTAGTGCTGTCCGAGGTCGAGAGGGTCTTCCGGCATGAGTCCGGACGAGCGGTTGCGGTCCTGGTCCGTCTCTTCGGGGACATCGACGTCGCCGAGGAGGCGGTCCAGGAGGCGTTCGTGGTCGCCGTCCGCAAGTGGCCGGAGACGGGCGTCCCGCCCAGCCCCGCCGGTTGGATCATCACCACCGCCCGCAACCGGGCCATCGACCGCCTGCGGCGGGAGTCGTCGCGCGACGACCGTCACGCCCAGGCCGCGTACCTCCAGACCCCCGACGAGCCGAAGGAGGTGGGACCCGTGGACGACGACCGCCTCCGCCTGATCTTCACCTGCTGCCACCCGGCCCTGGCCCCCGCGGCCCAGGTGGCCCTGACCCTCCGCCTCATCGCCGGCCTCCAGACGCCCGAGATCGCCCGCTCCTTCCTCGTGCCGGAGGCGACCATGGCCCAGCGCCTGGTGCGGGCCAAGAACAAGATCCGGGCGGCCAACATCCCCTACCGCATCCCGGGCGACGCCGAGCTCCCCGATCGCCTGCCGCCCGTCCTGGCCGTCGTCTACCTCGTGTTCAACGAGGGCTACGTGGCCACCGCGGGCGACGACCTGGTGCGGGGCGAGCTGTGCGACGAGGCCATCCGCCTGGCCCGCCTGCTCGTCGACCTCATGCCCGACGAGCCCGAGGCCCGGGGGCTGCTCGCCCTCCTGCTCCTCACCGAGTCCCGGCGGCCGGCTCGCACGGCCCCCGACGGCTCGATCGTGCGCCTGGCCGACCAGGACCGCTCCCTGTGGGACCGCACGCTCGTCGCCGAGGGCCAGGCCCTGGTGCGGGCGTGCCTGCGGCGGAACCACCCCGGGCCGTACCAGGTGCAGGCCGCCATCGCCGCCGTCCACAGCGATGCGCCCACAGCCGCCGACACCGACTGGGCGCAGATCGTGCAGCTCTACGACCAGCTCCTCGTGCTGGCGCCGACGCCGGTGGTGGCCCTCAACCGGGCCATCGCCCTTTCCGAGCTCGACGGGCCCGCGGTCGCCTTCGCCGCCGTCGATCGGCTCGACCTCGACGGGTACCACCTGTTCCACGCCACCCGGGCCGACCTGCTGGAACGGCTGGACCGCCGCCCGGAGGCGGTCGCCGCCTACGAGGCCGCCATCGAGCGGACGACCAACACCGCCGAGAGGCGCCTGCTCGAAGGTCGCCGGGACTCGCTCACCGCCGCCGGCAGCGGCGGCTGACCACGTTCCGCCGGCGGGCCCGCCGAGGCGACGGCGACGTCGTCGGGGTGGCGGCCGGGCTGGGTCAGGTGCGTGGCCTCGCCATCGTCCTGGGCTGGCAGGACCGCCCGCCCGACCGGTAGCGCCTGGCACAGTTGGGGCGATGGCCGTCCACGTCCTCACCCTCGTGTGCCCCGACCGGCCGGGCATCGTGGCCAGCATCTCCCAGGGCCTGGTCGACCTCGACGCCAACATCCTCGAGAACGCCCAGTTCGGCGACCAGCCCACGGGGATGTTCTGCATGCGCACGCGCTTCGAGACGCCGGTGGAGTCGTCGGTCTGGATCGAGGACTCGCTCGCCCCGAGGTCGTCGGAGCTGGGGGCCGCGGTGCGGGTGCGGCGGGAGGACCATCGCCAGCGGGTGCTGGTCATGGTGTCGAAGTACGACCACTGCCTGGTCGACCTCCTCTACCGGTGGCGGGCGGGCGAGCTGCCGATCGACATCCCCCTGGTGGTGTCGAACCACCCCGACCTTGGCGCCATGGTCGCCGGTCACGGCATCGTCTTCGAGCACGTGCCGGTGACGCCCGACACCAGGGCCGACGCCGAGGCCCGCCTCCTCGAGCTGGTGGAGAAGGAGCAGATCGATCTGGTCGTGCTGGCCCGCTACATGCAGGTGCTGTCGGAGCGGGTGTGCCGGGCGCTGGAGGGCCGGGCCATCAACATCCACCACTCGTTCCTGCCCGGGTTCAAGGGGGCCAAGCCCTACCACCAGGCCTGGCAGCGGGGCGTGAAGGTCATCGGCGCCACCGCCCACTACGTCACCGCCGACCTCGACGAGGGACCGATCATCGACCAGGACGTGGCTCGGGTCACCCATGCCCAGACGCCGGAGCAGATGCTGATCGTCGGGCGCGACCTCGAACGGCTGGTGCTCTCCCGGGCGGTCAAGGCCCACGCCGAGGGGAGGGTCTTCCTGCTCGGCCGGCGGACGGTGGTGTTCTCCTAGGCCCGGCCGTACGCTGGGATCCCGTGCGACGAGAGTGGGTCATCTGGCTCGGCTTCACCGTCGTCGTGCTCGTGGCCGTGGTGTTCGTGGTCAGCCGCGACCAGCCCGACAAGTCCAAACTCTCGGCCGGCACCAGCGTGCCCACCACCACCATCGCGCCGGTGCGCACGGTCCCCACCACGTTCCCGTTCGCGACCACGTCGTCGTCACCGTCGACCACGGCCCCCCCGGCCACGGCTGCGCCCGCCACCCCCGCGCCGCCGGCCGCGACCACCCCCGCCACCGTCGTCGTCACCCTGGCGCCGGTCGTGACCCTGCCCGTCACCACCCTGCCCCCGGTCACCGAGCCCCCGCTGCGCATCCGGGTCCCGGAGGGGACGTACCGGGTCGGCATCGACCTCCCGGCCGGCGTCTACCGCACCGACGGCGGGCCGTACTGCTTCTGGGCCCGCCTGCGGACGGTGACGCCGAACCCGACGCCGGCCGACGTGATCGCCAGCCAGCAGACCAACGGGGCGCCGGCGACCGTGGTCGTCGAGCCGACCGACGCCGCCTTCACCACGTCGGGGTGCGAGGCGTGGCTGTCGGCGTAGCGGGAGGGGCTGTCGGGGCCACCCTCCGGCACCTCGGCACCGGCCTGCGCCGGCTGGTCTCGGGCGACCGCCTCACCCTCCTGGCCGTGCTCGGACTGGGCTGGGTGCTCCTCGCCCCCGAGCTGGCCCCCGCCCTTCCCTACGGCGAGCGGGCCGAGCCCAACGCGGCCCAGTTCGCCCTGACCGCCTTCGGGCTGGTCCTCCTCACGGGCGCCTACCTCCGCTGGTCGGCGGTGGGCCTGGGCGACGGGAGCGGTTGGTGGCCGTGGGCGTGGGCGTACAACTCGGCCATCGTGGTCATCAAGTTCATCCTGTCGCCGGCCGCCTATCGCAACACCCCGACCACGTCGCTGGGCGAGTTCGTATGGGTGGGACTGGTGGCGATGGTGTTCTACGTCGTCGGTTTGGTCATCGTCTTCCACGCCGCCGCCCACCGTCCTCGGTCGAAGCTGGCGGTGGTGGCCGTCCTGGTCGTGGTCGCGGTGGCCGCCCGCTGGGTCGCGGCGTTGGTGCTGGGCGCGGGCGGCGAGGAGTACTTCCGCCACGTCTACCGGGGGGCGGGGGTGCTCCTGCCGCTGCTGGTGGCGGCCACCGCCTACCTGGCCGTCGAGGCGTTCGACCGGGCCGCAGAACGGGGTCGGGCCCTGCAGGACGGGTTCGCCCTCATACTCGTCCACCACCTCCTCTGGGTCGTGGTCATGGTCCGGATGTTCGACTGAATCCCGAGGAGGAGACGTCGTGAACGACCGCCCGCCCGTCTACGACCCCAACGCCCGGCGCAAGCCGATGAACACGATCGGCAAGGTGGTGGTCGGCGTCTGCCTGGCCTTCGGCCTGGTCTTCGTCGGGATGAGCATCCTCATGTTCATCGCCCTGGCCAGCTACGGGAACAGCAAATGACCGCCCGCCGGGCGGCCCGCCTGTTCGTGATGATGGTCCGGCCGCCGGTGGCGGTGGCCCTGTTCGGCTTCGCCGGGCTCGGCATGGCCCAGGCCGGCGGCCGCGACCCGTCCCACGAGGGACTCGGGCTGGTCGCGGTGCTGGTGGTGGTGGCGGCCTGGTTCGTCCACGCGACCGTCCTCAACGACCTGGGCGACGAGGACATCGACCGGGTCAACCTGGCCGACGCCCGCGGCCGCCCGCTGGTGTCGGGCGACGCCACCCGGGACGAGCTGCGCACGCTCGGACGGGTCTGCGGGCTGGTCGCCCTCGTGGTCGGGGCCGCGCTCGACTGGCGGGTGGCCCTGGTGGTGGCCGCCGGGCTGGCGCTGGGCGCGGCCTACTCCGTGCGCCCGGTGCGGCTGAGCGACCGGGGCGTGGTCGCGTCGCTGGCCCTCCCCGCCGGCTACGTCTGCCTGCCCTACCTCACGGGGACGCTGGCCGTCGACCGAGCCGGCCTCGACCGCCAGGGACTGGTCCTGCTGGCCGGGCTCTACGTGGTGTTCATCGGCCGCATCCTCCTCAAGGACTTCCGGGACGTGGAGGGCGACGCCCGGTTCGGCAAGCAGACCTTCCTGCTGCGCCACGGCCGGCGGGCGACCTGTCGTCTGAGCGCCGCCTGCTGGATCGTCGGCAGCGCCACCGTGCTGTTGCTGGCGCCGGCCCGTTCGCTGCTGGTGGCGCTCTTCGCCGCCTACCTGGGGGCCGCGCTCTACGGCCTCCACCTGCTCGAGCACACCGACGGCCGCGCATCGGAGCAGGTCACGGTGGGCGCGATCGCCCGCATGGGCCTGGCCATGGTCGTCACCCTCACCGCCCACTACTCCCTGGGGGGATCGGGGACGGCCGTCGTCGTCCTCGCCATCGGCGCCTTCTTCGCCCGCGTCTACGCCACCGCCCTGGGCGACCGGCAGCGGGTCGTGGCCATCCGCCCGTACTGAACCCCGGGGCCGTGGCCGTGTTCGTGGGGGCGGCGGCGGCCTTCGTCGCCATCCTGGCCGGGGCCGAGGCCGCCACCCGCCGGTGGGGGATCGAGGCCGAGCTCTCCCGCAAGGTGGTCCACGTGGCGTCGGCCGTGGTCGCCGCCGGCCTGCCCTGGGTGATGCCCTTCGGCACGGTCGTCGCCCTGGCCCTGGCGTTCGTCCCCTTCATGGTCGTGTCCCGCCGCCTCGACCTGTTCCCCGCGGTCCACCGGGTGGAGCGCACGACCCTGGGCGAGGTGTGGTTCCCCCTCGGCGTCGCCCTGGCCGCGGCCCTGGTCCCCCACCGGGCGGCCTACGGGTTCGGCGTCCTGGTGATGGGCCTGAGCGACGCCTTCGCCAGCCTGGCCGGCCGCCGTTGGGGCCGGCGGGGCTACCGGGGGCTGCTGGGCGCGACCAAGACCTGGCTGGGCAGCGCCGTGTTCCTGGCCACGACCGTCGCCCTCGGCCTGGCCTGCGGCCGACGCCCGGTCGTGGTCGTGGCCGTGGTGGCCGTCGCCCTCGTCCTCACCGTGGTGGAGGGCCTGCTCGGCCGGGGCACCGACAACCTGGTGCTGCCGGTGACCGCGGCCGCCCTCCTACGACTCCTCGCCTGACTCCCCCGACTCGGGCTCGTACCGCCCCCCGAGGTGCTTGGCCAGGAAGCGCTCGGCGGCGGCGAAGAACTTCAGCCGGTTCTCGGGCTTGGCGAAGCCGTGGCCCTCGTCGGGGAAGAGCATGTACTCGTGGTCGATGCCGTGCTTGGTGAGGGCGGCCACGATCTGCTCCGACTCGGCCTGCTTGACCCGGGGATCGTTGGCGCCCTGGGCGATGAGGAGGGGGATGCGGATGTCGTCCGCCTTCGACAGCGGTGACCGCTCCCACATGAACTCGGGCTCGGTGTCGGGGTTGCCCACCCGGGTGTGGAACTGGCTGATCATCGGCGCCCAGTAGGGCGGGATCGACTCGATGAGGGTCTTCAGGTTCGACGGGCCCACGATGTCGACCGCGCAGGCGAACACGTCGGGGGTGAAGGCGGCCCCCACCAGGGCCGCGTAGCCGCCGTAGGACCCGCCGTAGATGGCGATGCGGTCCTTGTCGGCGAAGCCGTCGTTGACCACGACGTTGACCGCGTCGAGCAGGTCGTCGTGCATCTTGGCGCCCCACTCCCGGTCGCCGGCGCTGACGAAACTCTTGCCGTAGCCGGTGGAGCCCCGGAAGTTGACCTGCACCACCAGGTAGCCCCGGTTGGCCAGCCACTGGGCCTGGGGGTCGAGGCCCCAGACGTCGCGCGCCCACGGGCCCCCGTGGACCATGAGGACGGTGGGCAGCTTCTCCCGGGGGAGCCCGAGGGGGAAGTGGAGGTAGCCGTGGATCGGGAGCCCGTCGCGGGACGTGAACTCGAAGGGCTCGTTCATGGCCAGCTCGTACTTCTTGAGGTCGGGCCGGTGGTCGAACAGGAACCGGGCGTCCTGCGTGCGCCGGTCGTAGGCCCAATAGCTGACCGGCCCGTTGTCGTTGGTGTACGCCGCCAGCCACACGTGATCGGCGTCGTCGGCCCCGATCAGCTGCATGTCGCCGTCGCCCAGGGACTGGAGGAAGGCCAGGTCGATCACCACCTCGGGGTCGAGCACCTGGTACTCCACCCGGTCCTTGGTGTAGGTGACGAACTCCGGGTTCTTGGTGTCGGGGTTGAGGTGGACCCCGGAGACGTCGTAGGTGGGGTCGCCGACGACCAGCCGCTGGACGCCGTTGGCCGTGTTGATGAGGACCAGGTGCCCGGTGTTGAACCCCTTGGACGACACCGCCCACAGGGCCTTGCCGTCGAGGGTGAAGTCGAGGGGGCTGGTGGTGAGGGAGTCCTCCTGGTCGATCTCGAGGATCGGCCGCCACTCGGACTCCTCGTCGTCGCGGACCATCACCACCATGCCGCCGGTCTCGGTGGGCGCCAGGCCCCCCCGGATCCGGAACTGGCTGTCGGCCAGAAAGCCCACGAAGCCCGGGTTCTCGACGATCTTGGTCAGCTCGCCGGTGGGCAGGTGGAGGCGGTAGACGTCGTGGAGCTGGGGGTTGTCCTTGTTGATGCCGACGAGGACGTCGTCCGGGAAGTGCTTGTCGATGTGCTCGACCCGGGCCTGGACGCCCTCGAACGGGGTGAGATCCTTGGTCTCGCCGGCGGTGAGGTCGACCGCGTACAGGCGCCAGTTCTCGTCGCCCCCCGAGTCCTGCTCGTAGAGGATGTGCTGGTTGTCGTGGGCCCAGAAGAACGATCGGATGCCGCGGTCGCGGTCGTCGGTGACGGGCACCCCGACTCCCCCCGCGATCGGGCTCACCCACACGTTGAGGACGCCCTCGTCGGGGGCGATCCAGGCCAGGCGGGCGCCGTCGGGGGAGATTCTGGGGCTGACCCGGTCGGGGTTGCCGAACAACACCTCGCGAGGGACGAGCGGGACGGGCGGATGCGATTCGGTCATGCCACCAGGATTACAGACCCGGGTCGCTACCCGGAGAAGGGGTCGCACGCGCCGAACCGGCGGCGCCTTCGGGGGTGCCGCCGGTTCGAGCGTGGTTCAGGGTTTGTCGAGCCGGCCGCCCAAGCCGCCGCAGGCGGCCTCCTCGGCTGGCCCCCCGCCGGCCGCCAGGCCGGCACGCCGTCGGGGGGAGGTCCGGAGGGGGGCTCGCCCCCCTCCGGGTCACAGGCCGGCACGCCGTCCGGGGGGAGGTCCGGAGGGGGGCTCGCCCCCCTCCGGGTCACAGGCCGAGGTACCAGGAGCAGCCGGGCCACTGGCCCCAGCCGTAGAGGGCCTGGAGCTCGCTGGCGGCCTGGTCCTGCACCGCGGGCGAGGCCTCGTTCGGGTAGCCCCCGTAGCCCAGGCCCTGCCACGTCGACAGGGAGAACTGGTAGGCGCCGTAGTAGCCGTTGCCGGTGTTGATGCTGTAGTTCCCGCCCGACTCGCACTCGCGCAGGGCGGCGAAGTCGCCGCCGAGCCCGTTGTCGATCGGGGCGACCTCGACGGCGGCCGGTTCCGGCGCGGCGATGCCGAAGACGGCATCGAGGGCGTCGAAGCCGGACGGCAGGGACGCCGGGGCCTCGACGGCGACCGGCACGTCGGCGGCCACCGCCGGCTCGTCGTGGGCGGCCGCGGCCGCGGCCGGCGGGGCGAAGTTCAGGGACGCCTGGAACCGGTCGAGGCAGGCCTGGAGCTTGTCGGCGTCGAGCATGCCGTCGGGTCCGATCGACGCGGAACCGCAATCGGAAACGGCGGCTGTGTCGGGTGCGGCGGCGGCGGCGGGCGTGGCGCCGGCGACCAGGCCGAGGCCCAGAAGGGCGGTGGCGAGGGTCGCGGCGAGAGCCAGGGGTCGTCGTTGCGTGCGCATTCGTGCGCCTCCTTGAGGAAGCCCGGTTTTGGGCATTCAGGTGTTGGCATCGGCATGCGGGCGGTCGTCTTTGAGGCATTCGGCTCGCGAACCAGGAAAAATCCGGGTCGGGACACGTGTCCGTACGAGGTGCAGACGTAGCAAACCCTCGGGTGATTTTGGGTGGGCGGGCCCTCCTGGGGGTCTCGATCGGGGGCGGTCCGGCGGCGCCGTGGGGCCGTCACCACGCCGCAGGGTCCGGGGGCGGGGACGGCCGGCGCTCAGTCAGGAGCCCGTGTCGGGAAACGTTGTACCACACGTCTTCGACCCGCGGGACCCGCCCCGCGACCCTCTCACCAGGACTTTCGTGAAGGGACCGACCCGTCTCGTAAGCGAGGGTTTACGGGCCGAGCTCCTCCGACAGGGCGAGCCACCGGTCCTCGGCCGCGGCCAGCGTGGCCTCGGCGTCGGCCAGGGAGTGGGCCGCGGCGGCCAGGGTGGCGTGGTCGGCGACGGCGGCCGAGAGGTCATCTCGGAGGCGATCGCGCCGGTCGGCGGCGTCCGCCATCTCCCGTTCGGCCACGGACACCAGTCGGCGCAGGGTGCTGGCCGACCGCGGCCTGGCGGGCGGTGGCGGGGGGGCGCCGGTGCCTCGGGCCGCCGGGGGCCGACCCGCGGCCGGCGCCCGGGAGGCGCCGCCCGCGCCCTCCTTCCGCCGCCGACGATCGGCCTCGTATCCGGCGTAGCCGCCGGGGGCCAAGCGGGCGGGGCCGTGGCCGTCGAGCACGACGACGTCCTCCACCGTCCGCTCCAGCAGGGCCCGGTCGTGGCTGACGACGACCAGCGAGCCGGGCCAGCCCTCGAAGTAGTCCTCCAGGGCCCGCAGGGTGTCGAGGTCGAGGTCGTTGGTGGGCTCGTCCAGGAGGACCACGTTCGGCATCCGGGCCAACACCAGGAGCAACTGGAGGCGGCGGCGCTCGCCCCCGGACAGGGTGCCGATGGGCGCCCACTGGGCGTCGGCGTCGAAGAGGAACCGCTCCATCAGCCGCCCCTGCTCCCACGTGGGCTGGCCGTTCGACCCCGCCACCGCCTCCCGCACCCGCTGGGTGAGGTCGAGGTCGGCGCCGGCCTGGTCGTAATAGCCGATCCGCACCGTCGGGGCGGTGGCGACCCGGCCCTCGGCCGGCTCCCGGCGCCCGGCCAGGATGTCGAGCAGGGTCGACTTCCCGGTGCCGTTGGCGCCCACGATCCCCAGCCGCCCGCCCGGTTCGAGCTCCAGGTCGAGGTCTCGGAACAGCCACTCGCCGTCGCCGAAGCGGTGGCCCACGCCGTGCAGGTCGACGACCTTGTCGCCCAGGCGGGGGGTCGCCGCCGTCCCCAAAGCCACGGACGCATCGGCCGCCGGACCTCTTCCCTCCACGATGGCCGTGGCCGACGCGATGCGGGCCTTGGGCTTGCGGGTGCGGGCCGGCGCCCCCCGCCGCAGCCAGGCCAGCTCGGACCGGGCCAGGTTGCGGCGCACGGCGTCGGCGGCCGCCTCCTTCTCGCCTCGCTCGCTGCGGGCGGCCAGGTAGCCGGCGTAGCCGTCGTTGTGGACGTACCCCCGTCCCCGATCGAGCTCCAGGATGCGGGTGGTGACCCGGTCGAGCACGTGCCGGTCATGGGTGACCAGCACCAACCCGCCCCCGAACCCGGCCAGGCGGTCCTCCAGCCAGGCGATGGCGTCGATGTCGAGATGGTTGGTGGGCTCGTCGAGGACCAGGAGGTCGACCTCCTCCAGCAGGGCCCGGGCCAGGGCCACCCGCTTGGCCTGGCCGCCGGAGAGGGTGGTCACGTCGGCGTCGCCCAGGGCGCCCATCCCCAGCCGCTCGAGGATGGCCGCCGCCTCCCAGCCCTCCCCCACCGCCCCCCGCACCGTGCCTGCCGGCAGCGACGGGTGCTGGTCGAGGAAGGCCACCCGCACGCCCCGGCCCCGCCGCACGGAGCCCTCCTCGGGCACGCCCGCGCCGGCCAGCACCCGCAGCAGGGTGGACTTGCCGGCGCCGTTGCGCCCGACGACGCCCACGCGATCGCCGGTGGCGACGGTGACCGACAGGTCCTCGAACAGGGGCCGGTCGGGCCGGCGGGCGGCCGCCCGCTCGACGTCGACCAGGATCATCCCGTCAAGGGTAGGAGCGGCGGCCCCGTACCCTGACCGGGTGCTCGAAGTGCACGATCTCACCATCGACCTGGGCCACCGGGTCCTCGTCCGGGACGCGTCCTTCCAGGTCGCGCCGGGGGAGAAGGTCGCGCTCGTCGGACCCAACGGGGCGGGCAAGACCACCCTGCTGCGGACGATCGCAGGCGAGGTGGAGCCCACCGGTGGGCACGTCGTCCTGCCCGACACCTACGGCTGGCTGCGCCAGGACGTGCAGGCCGCCCCCGACGACGCCGACAAGGTCGGCCTCGACCACATCCTGGCCGGACGCGACACGGCCGCGGTGGCGGCCGAGCTGGAGCTGGCCCTGGCCGAGATGTCGGCCCTCTCGCCCAACGGCGACGGGAGGGCGAAGCAAGGTCTCGACCGGGCGGTGAAGCGCTACGGCGTCCTCGAGGAGCGCTTCAGCACCCTCGGCGGCTACCAGGCGGAGGCCGAAGCCCGTCGCATCGCGGCCGGGGTGGGCCTCGACGACGACGTCCTCACCCGCCGGGTGGGGGTCCTCTCCGGTGGCCAGCGGCGGCGGCTGGAGCTGGCCCGCCTGCTCTACGCCGGCGGCGACCTGCTCATCCTCGACGAGCCCACCAACCACCTCGACCTGGACGCCAAGGCGTGGGTGATGCAGTTCCTGCGCACGTCCCGCTCGGCCGTGCTCGTCGTCTCCCACGACATCGCCCTCCTCGACAACGCCATCGACCGGGTGATCGCCATCGACGGGGGGCTGCTCGACGTCTACCGGGGCACCTACACCCGCTACCTGGAGCAACGCACGGCGAGGGAGGCCCAGCGGGCCCGCGACGACCGCCTGCGCAGCCAGGAGATGGCCCGACTGACCGCCACCGCCAGCCGCTTCCGGGGTGGCAACCAGACGATGGCCCGCAAGGCCAAGGTCCTCGACCGCCGGGTCGAGCGCCTGGCCGCGGAGGGCGGGGTGCCCCGTCCCCGCCGGCGCCCGTTCCCCAAGGTCAAGTGGCCCGACCCGCCCCGCGCCGGCGACGTGGTCCTGGTGGCCGAGGGCCTGGCCAAGTCCTACGGCGAGACGCCGGTGTTCGACGGCGTGTCGTTCATCGTCGAGCGGGGGGACACCCTGCTCGTCCTCGGCCTCAACGGCGCCGGCAAGACCACCCTCCTGCGCATCGTGGCCGGGCTGCTGCCCGCCGACGCGGGGGAGATCCGCTTCGGGGCCAACGTCGGCCTCGGCTTCTACGCCCAGGAGCACGAGGACATCCGCCCCGGCGTGAGCGTCCTCGACCACATGCGGGAGCGGGCCGACATCCCCGACACCGACCTGCGCTCCGTCATCGGCCACTTCGGCCTCACCGGCGAGGCCGCCCTCCAGGACGCGGGCACCCTGTCCGGCGGCGAGAAGACCAAGCTGGCCCTGGCCCGGCTCATCGTCAGCCGGTCGAACCTCCTCATCCTCGACGAGCCCACCAACAACCTCGACACCGCCTCCCGGGAGGCCGTCCTCGGCGCCCTGCAGCGCTACAAGGGCACGATCGTGGTCGTCAGCCACGACACCGAGTTCGTCCTCGGGCTGGCCCCCGACCGGGTCATCGTGATGCCCGAGGGCGACGTCCTGGGCTTCGACGAGAGCGCGCTGGAGCTCGTCGAATTGGCGTAGCGGGGGCCCGTTTCGGAAAAGAGTCCGCCGTCGATCTAGGCTGGAGCAACGAGAGAGGTCCCTTTGACCTGCTCGCGGACAGAGAAGAGAGTGCCGTGGCCACAGGAACAGTGAAGTTTTTCAACTCGGAGAAGGGCTACGGCTTCATCTCGCGTGAGCAGGGCGAGGACGTGTTCGTCCACTACTCGAACATCCAGGGACAGGGCTACCGGTCGCTGCAGGAGGGCCAGAAGGTCGAGTTCGACGTGGCCCCCGGTCGGAAGGGCGAAGAGGCGCAGAACGTCCGGGCCATCTGAGCCCCGCGTTCCCTTTTCCCCGCTCACCCCGATTCTGAAGGAGGGCCAACGTGGCGCAGCGCGCCAGTTTCGGCAAGCTTCAACGCGATAGAGACAAGAAGGCCAAGGCCGCGGCCAAGCGCGAGAAGCGCCAGGAGCGGTCGGCCGAACGGGCCGACGGTACGCCCGAGATCGTCATCCCCATGGAGGGCGAGGTCTCGGCCGCCGACCTGCTGGTGCTGGTCGAGCGCCTGCACAAGGGCTTCGAGGACGGCACCATCGACTACGAGGAGTTCGAGATGCAGAAGTCCGAGCTCTTCGCCCGCCTCCCGATCGACTGACTCGGGCGCCACGCTGTCCTGGGCCTGAAAAGGGGTGTTGTGCACCCCTTTTCATGCCCAGGACCGGTGGTTGGGCGTCAGTCGTGGTCGTGGCCTTCGTGGCCGGGCTTGGTGGACGACTTGGTCTGGGCCTCGGGGGCGAGACGCCGGCGCCAGTCGGCCAGCATCTCGGGGGTGCCGGCGATGCCCACGCCCCGGAAGTTGCAGCGCACGAAGGTGCTGTTGGCCAGGACGAGGCAGCCGACGACCTCGGGGGCCTTGGGGAACCGCCACAGGATGCTGCCGATGTCGGTGCCCGGGTGCTCCCACGTGCAGTGGTCGAGCGTGCAGCCGTGGAGGACCACGACCTGGGGGCCCAGGATCAGGCAGTCGGTGGCGGTGATGCCCTCGATCAGCTGGTCCTCCCGGATCTCGAACTGGCCCAGCCGGACGGTCTGGTTCTGGAAGGTGGTGTCTGCCATCGGTGCTCCTCAAAGTGGCTGCCGGGCGTCAGAACGGCTGGTGACTCCGGCAACCGTAGGCTGGCTAGGGTCGCTTCATTCAAACGCAGGAGGGGCACATGCGCAGAATCGTGACCGGCGGCGGGACCCGCTGGGTGGCGCTGAGCGCGGTGGCGATGCTCGTCCTGGCCGGGTGCAGCAACGACAAGAAGGGCACGTCGGCGACCGACAAGGCCCTCACCAAGGTCAGCGCGCTGGCCGGCCTGAGCGACCAGCAGGACCCCAACATCGCCATCACCGAGTTCCTGCCGGATGCTCTCTCGGTCCGGGCCGGGTCCTCGGTCGAGTGGCGTTTCATCGGCCCCCAGCCCCACACCGTCACGTTCTTCCCGGTCGGCCAGACGCCCCCCGCACCCGATTCCCCACAAGGCCAGGGACTCTTCGCCCCGAGCACGCCGCCGGCCACCAGCTACGACGGCAAGGGCGTGGTGAACTCCGGGCTCCTGCCCCGGGGGACAGCCATCGCGTCGCCGTTCGTGCTCACCTTCCCCACCCCGGGCGAGTACGCCTACGTCTGCATCATCTACCCCACCATGACCGGCAGGGTCACCGTCGCCGACAAGGACGCGCCCGTCGACACCCAGGCCGACATCAACGAGCGGGCCGACCGTGAGCTCAACCAGTGGCTGGACGAGGGCCGGGCGGCCAAGAAGAAGCTCGACGACACCCCGCCGAAGCAGGCGGCCAACCCCGACGGCTCGACCACCTGGACCTACGAGACCGGCGTCAGCACCGAGCACACCGACGTGCTCGCCTTCGCCCCCAGCACGGGCGACGTCAAGGCCGGCGACAGCGTGACGTTCGTGAACAACTCCCAGGCGCCCCACACGGCCACCTTCGCCTCCGGGGGCCAGGTGCCCCAGGACCCGGGCGATCCCGCGGTGTCGACGCCCACGGGCCCGTCTCCGTTCACCTTGAAGATCGCCGGCGGCCCCTACAACTCCGGTGTCCTCGCGCCGGCGTCGCCACCCAACGCCCCGCCGCCGGAGCCGGCCCGCAGCTTCACGTTCGTGATCCCGGAGGCCGGCACCTATCCCTACGTCTGCGTCTACCACGCCGCCAGCGGCATGGGCGGGTCGATCAAGGCGGCGTAGGCCCCGCTCAGGTCCCCGACCAGTTGGTGGTGCCGACCCCTTCGTAGTGGCAGTCGCACTGGCAGGAGAAGGCGTCGGCCGCGGGGCCCATGACGCCGGCCCACCACTCCCGGCAGTCGGCATGGTTGCCGGCCAGGCAGGAGCTGCTGGTGGGCTTGAGGCCGACCAGGGCGACTCCGGCGGCGGAGAAGATCAGCGCCGCGAAGGCGGCCACCGTGAGCCGGCTGCGGCCCTTGGCCGGGCAGTCCTCCTCCGGGCGGATGAGGCCCTCGACGGGAGCGTTCAGCGTCTTCGGCTCCCCGCCGAAGAGCGGCGCCTCGCAGTCGATGGTGTTGGCGAACGAGTAGGGCAGCAGGGTGTAGCCGACCGCGGCCAGGAGCAGGACGAGCACGAAGACGGGGACGAGTTTCTGTTGGCTGGTCACGTTGTCCCCCGGAGCTCTCTGTTCGGCCGGTGCTTGTTCTAGACCCTGCGGAGCGCTTCTGCGATCTGGACCGCGTTGAGGGCCGCTCCCTTGCGGAGGTTGTCGCCGCTCAGGAACAGGGCGATGCCGTTCTCCGCCCCCTCGTCGCGCCGGATCCGGCCCACGAAGGTGGGGTCGGCGCCGGCCGCCGAGAGGGGGGTGGGGACGTCGACCAGGGTGACCGCCGGGGCCGACGCGAGGATCTGGTAGGCCCGCGCCACCGACAGCGGGCGGTCGAACTCGAGGTTCAGCGACAACGAGTGGCCGGTGAAGACCGGTACCCGGACGCAGGTGCACGACACCGCCAGGCCGGGGATCTCGAGGATCTTGCGGCTCTCGTTGCGGAGCTTCTGCTCCTCGTCGGTCTCACCCGAGCCGTCGTCGACCACCCGACCGGCCAGGGGGATGACGTTGCACGCGATGGGCGCGACGAACGCCTCCGGGGCCGGGAACTCCACGCCGGCCGAGCCGGACAGGGCCAGCTCGGTCGCCCGCCCGGAGACGTTGGCCGCCTGCTTCTCCAGCTCGCCCACGCCCTTCACGCCCGCCCCGGAGACGGCCTGGTAGGTCGACGCCACGATCCGGCGCAGCCCGGCCTCGACGTGCAGGGGCTTCACCACCGGCATGGCCACCATGGTCGTGCAGTTGGGGTTGGCCACGATGCCCTTGGGGATGTGGGCCAGGGCGTGGGGGTTGACCTCGGCCACCACCAGGGGGACGTCGGGGTCGGACCGCCACGCGGACGAGTTGTCGACGACGATGGCGCCCGCCTCCGCCACCCGCGGGGCCAGGGCCCGGGAGACGGTGGCGCCGGCCGAGAACAGGACGATGTCGAGGCCCCGGTAGTCGGCCGACCCGGCCTCCTCGATGACCACCTCGCCCCCCGCCCACGGCACCGAGCGGCCGGCGGAGCGGGCGCTGGCGAAGAGCCGCAGGCGGTCGACGGGAAAGGCGCGCTCGGCCAACAGGGTGCGCATGACCCCACCCACCAGGCCGGTCGCCCCGACCACACCCACGTTCATGGTGTCCAAGCTACCGGACCGTCGGGTGCGTCAGCGGGGAGGATTCTCCAGCTCGAAGCGGTCGTGGAGCGCTCGCACCGCCCGCTCGACGTCGGCTCCCCGCACGACACAGCTGATCCGGATGGACGACGTGGAGATCATCTCGATGTTCACGCCCTCGTCGGCCAGGGCCTCGAACATGGTGGCGGCCACGCCGGGGTGGGTCTTCATCCCCGCCCCCACCAGGCTGATGCGGCCGATGTCGGAGTCGGCGAAGACCTCGGTGGCGCCGATGTCGACGGCCATGGCCTCGGTGACCCGGCGGGCGGCGGGCAGGTCGGCCTTGGGCAGGGTGAAGGAGATGTCGGTCACCCCGCCCAGGGAGACGTTCTGCTCGATCATGTCGACGTTCACCGCCTGGTCGGCCAGGGCCCGGAACAGGCGGGCGGCGATGCCCGGCTTGTCGGGCACCCCGACCACGGTGACCTTGGCCTCGGTGAGGTCGTGGGTGACCCCCGAGATGATCGCCTTCTCCATGCCGTGATCCTCCTTGCGGACCCAGGTGCCGGGCGCCCAGGTGAAGCTGGAACGGACGTGGAGGGCCACGCCGTGGTTGCGGGCGAACTCGACCGACCGCAGGGCCAGCACCTTGCCCCCGGTGGCCGCCATCTCCAGCATCTCCTCGTAGGACACCACGTCCAGCCGGCGGGCGTTGGGCACCACCCGGGGGTCGGCCGTGTAGACGCCGTTCACGTCGGTGTAGATCTCGCAGGCGTCGGCGCCGAGGGCCGAGGCCAGCGCCACCGCGGTGAGGTCGGACGCCCCCCGGCCCATGGTGGTGATCTCCTTGTCGAGCGACACGCCCTGGAAACCGGCGACCACCACCACGTGGCCGAGGGCCAGGCCGTCGCGCAGGCGGTCGGCCCGCACCTCGATGATCTTGGCCTTGCCGTGGGTGGAGTCGGTGACGATGCCCGCCTGACTCCCGGTGAACGACGTGGCGTGGACGCCCAGGTCGTGGATCGCCATGCACAGCAGGGCCATCGAGATCCGCTCGCCGGCGCTGATGAGCATGTCGAGCTCCCGCAGGTGGGGCTCGGGGGACACGTCGTGGGCCAGGCGCAGGAGGCCGTCGGTGGTCTTGCCCATGGCGCTGACCACCACGACCACGTCGTGGCCCTGGCGCTTGGTGTGGACGACGTGCTCGGCCACCGCCCGCATCCGGTCGGCGTCGGCCACGGACGTGCCGCCGTATTTCTGGACGACCAGGCTCATGCGGGCACACGCATGTCGGCAGACTCGGTGGGCGGCCTCATGACTGCCATTGTGGCCGGTGGCGGACCACTCGCCGCTACGGTGGCTGGCCGTGTCCCCCAAGTCGAAGGTGCGCAAGAAGCCGGTCAAGCACCGTGACCCCCGCGCCCAGGCCCGGCAGGCGGCCTACGAGGCGGCCCGCACGTCCGCCCGGCGGAAGTGGGGGCTGGCCGCCCTCCTGGTGACGGTCGTGCTCATCTTCGGGGCGACCCAGGTCTTCGACGTCGGTGGCGGCGACAAATCCACGGTCGACTCCTCCTCCGACACCACCGTCGCCAGCACGATCGTCGCGGCACCCGTGAGCCTGCCCACGCCGGCCAAGGGGGCATCGATCGCCGGCGACACCCCGTGCCCGGCCACCGACGGCTCATCGGCCCGCACCACCGCCTTCGCCAAGGCCCCGCCCACGTGCATCGTCACCGGCAAGACCTACGAGGCCGACGTCCAGACGTCGAAGGGGCTGGTCACCGTCGCCCTCGACGCCGCCGCCGCGCCCAAGACAGTGAACAACTTCGTCGTCCTGGCCCGCTACCACTACTTCGACACCCTGCCCTTCCACCGCATCGTCACCGGCTTCGTCGTCCAGGGCGGCTCGCCCGACGCGTCGGGCGCCGGCAGCCCCGGCTACACGTTCGCCGACGAGCTGCCCCGCGCCGGCGCCTACAAGGTGGGGACGGTGGCCATGGCCAACTCCGGGCCCAACACCAACGGCAGCCAGTTCTTCATCGTCGTCGGCGACGCCGCCAGCCTGGCCCCCAGCTACTCGATCTTCGGCGAGGTCTCCGCCGGCATCGACGTGGTCCAGGCCATCGCCGCCGCCGGCACCCCTGCCACCGACCCCAACGCGGGCAAGCCCACGGAAGTGGTCACCATCCAGTCCGTCACGATCAAGGAGTCCTAGTGGCCGCCACCGAATGCCCCCCCGCCGACGGTTCGGCGCCGAAGACCCAGCGCTTCTCCGGCTACCCCCCGATGTGCATCGACCCGGCGAAGAAGTACACCGCCACCATGGAGACCACCAAGGGGACGATGGTGATCGTTCTCGACCCCGTCGCCGCGCCCAAGGCGGTGAACAACTTCGTCGTCCTGGCCCGCTACCACTACTACGACGGGGTGAGCTTCCACCGCATCATCCCCGGGTTCGTGATCCAGGGCGGCGACCCCGAGGGGACGGGCCGGGGCGGCCCGGGCTACAAGTTCGAGGACGAGCTGCCCCGGCCCGGCCGCTACGAGATCGGATCGCTGGCCATGGCCAACGCCGGTCCCAACACCAACGGGAGCCAGTTCTTCATCATCACCGGCCACCACGGCGCCAGCCTTCCGCCCAAGTACTCATTGTTCGGCAAGGTCGTCTCCGGGATCGACGTCGTCCAGGCCCTCGACGCGGTGGGCTCGCCCGGGGCCGGCACCCCGAAGGAGAAGGTCGGCATGATCTCGGTCACCATCAGCGAGGAGTGATCGGCTAGGGTCCGAGCGTCCTTTCGGCGTGACCTTGGAGGAAGACATGCGTTTTCGACGCGTAGCCGGGCTGTTCGCGATCGTGGCGGCCACCGCCGGGTTGCTGGTAGGGGCGGGGGTCCCGGCGTCGGCGGCCACTCCGCCCCCTTCGATCGGGACGGTGAAGGCGTACGTCACCGTCAGTCCGGCCAAGCCCGCGCACGGCCAGCCGGAGCAGGCCTTCGTCCAGGCCACCTACACCTGCTACGGGGGCACCGCGGCCAACCACGTCTGGGTGTCGGTGAAGCAGGGCCCGGGCGACCTCAGCACCGAGGGCAGCAGCGCCAAGGCCACGGCCTGGTACGACGCTCATCCCGACAACCACGTGTGCAACGGCCAGCCGGTGACAACCGTGTTCACAATCTTCCAGCACCTCGACAAGGGCCCGCTCCTCGCCGGCACCGGCTACCTGCAGTTCTGCATCGTCCCCGGCGGCGGCAACGACTTCGCCCACATCGCCATCAAGAATCTCAACGTGACGATTCTGCGCCCGGGCGGCCCGCCGGTCCACGGCGCCTGAGTCAGGCGGGCAGGGCGTCCAACCCTGCCTCCTGGCCGTTGACGAACACCTTCGCCGTTCCCGCGCCGGCGATCGTCCAGGCTCCCTCCGGAGCCCGGACGATCGCCGTCTGCTCGTCGACACCCACCACGGCCAGGCCGGCGGGGGCCAGGTGGATGGTGCGGCGGGCCTTCTCCGGCGACCAGCCGTCGTGGTGGGGGATCACCGTGAGCCCGGCCAGCAGCCCCAGCCCGACGGTGAACGCCCCGCCCCGCATGTCGACCATCGGGTCGCACAGCACCATCGCCCCGGCCGACGACGCGGCCAGGACCGCGCCGCCGGTCCAGGCCTCGACCAGCGCGTCCCACACGCCCGAGTCCTTCAGCACCGACCGCAGGTGCATCGGCGAGCCGCCCGAGAGGTAGAGGAACCGGGCCTCCCGCACCGCGGCCACGTTGGCCTCGACGTTGGCGTCGGCCCGGCGCAGCACCATCAGCCCCCGGGCGGTGCCCCCAAGGCGGGCGAAGTGGGCCACCGCCGTCTCCACCGCCCGCTCCGGGTGCTCGTAGGCGGCGGCGGTGGGCAGCACCAGCACCTCGGCCCCGCCGCTGGCCTCGAGCAGGTCCTGGTCGAACGTGCAGCCCGAACGCCACTCGCCCCCGCCCACCAGCGCCAACGGTCCGTTCATGGGCGGAGAACCTAACCGGACAGACTGGAGGCCATGGAGAGGGAGCTGGTCGTCCGCCCGGTGGCGGGGAAGGGTCGCGGCGTCGTGGCCGCGAGGTCGTTCCGGCGCTACGAGGTGGTGGCGTCGGCGTCGGTCGTCGTCCTTTCGCCGGAGGACTGGGCCGCCGTCGAGGGCACCGTCCTCGGCCAGTACGCCTTCCGGTGGGGTGAGGAGGGCGGCGAGCGGGCGTTGGCCCTCAGCCCGGCGTCGTTCTTCAACCACTCCTACACGCCCAACACCTGTCCCAAGCTGCTGTTCGACGACCTGAGGATCGACTTCCTGGCCATGGACGACATCGCCCCCGGCGACGAGCTCACCTTCAACTACAACGGCCGCCCCTCGGACACCTCGGCCCTGTGGTTCAGGCCGGTCGAGGGCTAGTCCCAGCCCTGCCAGCGCCAGGGGCGGACGTCGGGTGGGCGGGTCGCGACCGAGTCGGTGGGGGCCTCGTCGTCGAGCAGGGTGACCGCCAGCGCCACCGCGATGGCGACGACCTCGGGCGGCACCGGCGCCGACGGTTCAGAGGGGGACGTTGCCATGCTTGCGGCGGGGACGCTCGGCCCGCTTGGCGCGGAGCATGTCGAGGGCGGCGGCGACCGCGGTCCGAGTCTGGATGGGGTCGATGACGTCGTCGACGAAGCCCCGCTCGGCCGCCACCCACGGGTTGGCGAAGCGCTCGGCGTAGTCCTCGGCCAGCGACGCGTGGAGGGCGGCCCGGCCCCCGCCCGCCTCCTCCAGCTCCCGCCGGTGGAGGATGTCGACCGCGCCCGGCGGGCCCATCACCGCCAGCTCGGCCGTGGGCCAGGCCAGGGCCAGGTCGGCCCCCACCGCCTTCGAGTTCATGACCACGTAGGCGCCCCCGTAGCCCTTCCTGGTGACCACCTGGATGCGGGGCACCGTCGCCTCGCAGAAGGCGTAGAGCAGCTTGGCCCCGTGGCGGATGATCCCGCCCAGCTCCTGGTCGGTGCCGGGGAGGAATCCGGGGACGTCGACGAAGGCCACCAGGGGGATGTTGAAGGCGTCGCACGTGCGGACGAAGCGGGCCGCCTTCTCCGAGGCGTCGATGTCGAGCACACCCGCCAGGACCTGGGGTTGGTTGGCCACCACTCCGACCGGCCAGCCGTCGATGCGGGCCAGCCCGCACACGATGTTGCGGGCCCACAGAGGGGAGTACTCCTGGAGCTCGCCGCCGTCGACGACGGCCGAGACGACCCGCTTCATGTCGTACGGGCCGTGGAGGTTGCCCGGCAGCACGCTCTCCAGCTCGGGCGTGGGCCGGTCGGCCGGGTCGGTGGAGTGCGCCCGCCGGGGCGCGGCCTCGCCGCTGTTGGACGGCAGGAACCCGAGCAGCCGGCGCACGTCGTCGAGGCAGGCCTTGTCGTCTGTCGCGGAGGATTGGGCGACCCCCGAGCGGGTGGCGTGGGTGATGGCCCCGCCCAGCTCCTGGAGGCTGACCTCCTCGCCGGTGACGGTGCGG
>Ga0105245_10001107_pt1 | contig 24361 bp, 25 predicted proteins | sample KBSM54metaG_FD_81523 | JGI IMG/M metagenome (GOLD analysis project Ga0105245, IMG submission 81523) | Miscanthus rhizosphere microbial communities from Kellogg Biological Station, Michigan, USA - KBS M5-4 metaG | ecosystem: Host-associated > Plants > Roots > Rhizosphere > Soil | place...
ATCGATGCGTGCGGCGCGGTTGAATCCGGTTGACGCGCTGCGGCATGAATGACTAAGAAGCACGCATGAACGTTCTTCTTCTCCTCGCATCGATCGCTGTGAATCTCAGTCGCGAGCGCGTCGGCGCCGAGCCTTCGCGATTTCTCGCCGTCGTTGGCAACTGGATCATCGCGGAAGACGCGGGCAAGAAAGTCGTGCAGGTCGACGGACGCCAATGGATCAAAGGACAGCCGTCGGCGGGACTCGCGGCGAAGGCGCGCACGATCTACGGATCGAAGCACGAGGAGTTCATCGACAGCGTGAAGGCGTACGCGTACTTTCCATACGCCGTCGCAAAGGACGTCGACGATTTTCACGACGGCGAGATCTCGATTCGATTTCGCCTCCTCGCCGGCCAGCTCGATCAATGCGCGGGGATTCTCTTCAACCTGAAAACGAACGGCGACTACCTGACCGTTCGCTTCAACGGGAAAGAGGACAACCTCGTGCTGTGGACATTCAAGAACGGCAAGCGGAGCTTCGTGAAGAAGGGCGCCGAGGAAGTGCACTTGAAGATGGGGGAGTGGCATCGGATGAAGATCGCCGTCGCCGGCACGCAGCTGCGCGGTTATGTCGACGACAAGCTTCTGCTCGAGTACACGCTCGCCGAACCGGTGTCGGGCAAGATTGGACTGTGGTCGAAGACCGACAGCGTCAGCCAGTTCGACGACTACCTCGTGAGTGAATAGATCGTCTCGAGCACGATCTCTTCCGTCGTCGACCTGCTGACCGTGGACTTCCCGCCGAGGCGATAGACGATCGTTCCGTAGCGATCGTCGTTCTCGAACAGCGCCGATCGTGCGCCATACGGTGTGCTCACGCGCACCTCGCGCATCGCGCGCCGCAACTTCACCAGCACATTGTTCGAGAAGTCGCTCATTCGCGGATCTTCGGCCGCGAGGTAGATCGTGATTTCGAGCGGCTGCGCGATGCGGGAGAGTTTTGCGACTTCGGTTGGTGGGAAGGAGTTTCGTTGACTGTCGGAGACGTCGAAGCTGGTTTTGACTTGGGCGCAGAGCGCAATGGCGATGATGAGTGCCGCGGCGGCGGGGGCGCCGCCGCCCCACTGAGTGCCGCGACGGAGCGACATGGAGGTGAGAGTTAGAAAGAGTGCGGTCACGGCCAGCATCACCAGGACGACGTCCATGCGCAGAAGGCCGCGTTCGAACGTTCGTGTCACGGCCGCGGGTGTGAACTCGGCGAGTCGCTGAAGGATCCCGCCGCGACCCGTGGCCATGAAGTCGAGCGCCCACGTTCCGATCGTGAATGCGAGGACGACCACTGCAGCGTTCGCGGCGCCGGGCATGAGTGCCGCGGCGGCCATCGCGATTGCCGACGTCAGCGCGAACCGCAGTGTGTATCCGAGGAGGACGTTGAGCGTTTCGGATGCATGCAGATGTCCGCCGCGAGTCATCCAGATCGCCATCGCGATCGCGAACGGAATCAGCGACACCATCCACGCGAAGAGCAGGACCACAAACTTTGCTGCGATGTGAAGCCGCATCTTCACCGGCCACTGCAGCATCAGCTTCAACGCGTCCGACGATTTCTCCGATGCAACGAGGCGAATCGCGACGAACGGGAACAGCAACATGATCGCGAGGTCGTACGCGCCCGCGGACGGCGTCACGATGCCGTCGAGCGTGGAGAGCGCAGTCGTCGTGCTCACCTCGCGATACGTGTTCACCGCGTCGGTGTAGCTTTGCGCGAGCAGCAGACTGGTCGCGATCAGCACGAGCCAGTACGCGCGCGCGGCGAACAGCTCATCGATCTCTTTGCGCAGCAGTGCGCGCAAGAAAAACCTCCTCGAGATCTTCGTCGCCGAGCTCGTCGAGCATCGCCACCGAACGGCCGTTGTCGAGCAGGAGAAATCGATCGCACACGCGCGCGGCATCGCGAAGCTGGTGAATCGACAGCACGAGCGTTCGCTGCGATCGCCGCAGCACCTCCATCACCTGGCGCGTCTGACGCAGATCGAGTCCGTCGAACGGTTCATCGAGAAACAGAATCGCGTGCGGCGCACTGAGCGCAATCGCGAGATCGAGGCGTTTGGCTTCGCCTTTAGAAAGCGACTTCACGCGCTGATCCATCAAATGTTCAAGATCGAGATCGGCGGTGTTCGGGAGCGTCCCCCAAACGCGCGCGCAGAGATCGAGCGTCCATCGCACGGTTTGATCGGGCCACGGACGAATCGCATCGGGCATATAGAAGAACGGCTCGCCGCGGATCGTGCCGCTCGTGCGCGGAAGAAGACCGGCGACGCATTCGAAGAGCGTCGTCTTTCCCGCGCCGTTCGGACCGATGACGCCGAGGATTTCGTTGGGGCGGACGGCGAAGGAGACTTGCGAGAGAACGTCCCGAGTCCCGCGGCGCGCGGAGAGCTCCGACACCTCGAGCAGCGCCGACGTCAGTTCGTCTGCTCCTGCCAGAGGATCGTCATCACGCGCCAGCGGTCGCCGTCGCGCACGAGTTGAAAGCTGTTCACGCCGCTCGCGAACGGCTTCTCGTCATTCGACGCATGCCGCGACTCGTAGCGGCTGTAAACCTGCGCGATGTCCTGAAAGCGCTCGATCCTCGACTCGACCGGGTGCTCGAAGAATCCGTTGTCTTTCAAATACGGCGTGCTCTTCGCGATGAATTCGTCCGGTGTCATCACCGTCGTCTCTTTCTTGACGACGATCATGCGCGCGCCGGGTGCAAAGAGTTCCTTGAAGCGATCCCAGTCGCGGCGGCCGGCCGGACCGGAAATGACGTTGTAGACCGCGAGCACGGTCGAGTCGATGTCGAATTCGGGCGTGCCGGGTTGCGGTCCGCTCGAAGGTGGCGGCGCGCTCGTCGCGCAACCGCAGAACAGTAGAAGTGCGATCAGCGCGCGCTTCATCACCACGAATCGCTCGATCCGCCGCCTCCGCCGTCGCCGCCTCCGCCGCTGAAATCAGACGAGGAATCGGACGACGATGACGAATCCGACGACGACGAGAAAAACGATCCATCGCTCGACGACGATGACGACGACACGTTCACCCATCCGCGCTTTCGTCCGTACGTCAGCATGAAGACGATGAAGCCGCCGATGCCGAGGAACATGAACAGCGGAAAGAGGAGAAAGAGCGGGGAGTTGTTGTTGTGGTTCGTGCCCGCGACGTTCGCCTGCGCGACGGCGACTCCGCCGCCTTTGTGCTCCTCGCCGCTGGTGAAGTTCATGATCGCGCTCACCGCGGCGTCGACCGCGCCGGCGTAGTCGCCTGCGCGGATCTTCGGCTTCATCAACTCGCTCGTGATGAGCCTCGAGCGCGCGTCGGTGAGCGATCCTTCGAGGCCGTACCCGACCTCGATCCGCATCTTCCGATCCTCGGTGAAGATGAAGACGATCGCGCCGTTGTCTTTGCCTTTTTGTCCGACGCCCCACTCGCGAATGGCCTGCGCGCCCATCTCTTCGAGCGTCGTTCCGTCGGGGATCTTCTTGTCGACGTAGACGATGACCTGCGTCGACGTCGATTGCTCGAAGGATTTCAGCTTGGCGTCAATCGCTTCGACGCGATCGGCGGGCAGGACTCCGGCGCGATCGGTGACGAAGTGGTCGGGTTTCGGCGGCAGCGTGATCGATGCGAGAAAGAGCGTCAGAAGAGGCGCGAACATGATGCATATAATGCGCTCAATGCCCGCCGCCCGGCTCATTCTCGAAGATGGAACTGTGTACGAAGGCGAATCGTTCGGATCGACGGCGACGTCGATCGGCGAGGTGGTCTTCAACACCTCGCTGACGGGCTATCAGGAGATCGCCACCGATCCGTCGTATCGCTTCCAGATCGTGGTGATGACCTACCCGCACATCGGCAACTACGGCGTCGAGGCGGCCGTCGCGCAGAGTGAAGAGCCGCAGGTCGCCGGCTTCGTCGTGCGCGACGTCGTCGATGAGCCTTCGAGCGCGCACGCGGAGATGTCGCTCGCGCAGTATTTCGAGCGGACGAACATCTCCGCGATCGCCGGCGTCGACACGCGCTCGCTGACGCGGAAGATCCGCACGGAAGGCGCGATGCGCGGCATGATCACGACCGAAACGCGCGCGACCGACGAGTTGGTTGCGCAGATCCGCAGCGCGCCGTCGATGAGCGGACTCGATCTCGTGCAGCGCGTGACGGCGCTGCGTCCGTATCCGTTCGACGAACAGCCGAACGAGAAGAAACGCCGCATCGCCGTCTACGACTTCGGCGTGAAGCGTGACATCCTCCGTCAGCTCGTCCATCAGAACTGCGACGTGACGGTGTATCCGGCGACGACGCACGCCGACGAGATCCTCAACCTGAAGTTCGACGGCGTGCTGCTCTCGAACGGTCCCGGCGATCCCGAGCCGGTGACGTACGCGCAGGACAACATCCGCATGCTCGTCGGCAAAGTCCCCGTCTTCGGCATCTGCCTCGGCCACCAACTCCTCGGCCTCGCGCTGGGCGGGAAGACGTACAAGCTCAAGTTCGGCCACCGCGGCGGCAATCATCCGGTGAAGGACTTGCGCACCGGACGTGTGGAGATCACCGCGCAGAATCACGGCTTCTCCGTCGATCCCGAGACGCTGAGCGAGAACGACGTCGAGTACACGCACATCAATCTCAACGATCAGACGCTCGAGGGTTTCCGCCACCGCCGCGAGCCCGTCGTCGCCGTGCAGTACCACCCCGAGGCGGCGCCGGGCCCGCATGACTCGTTCTATCTGTTCGGCGACTTCATGAAGATGGTCGACGAGTGGAAGGGGCGTTGAGCGGCCCTCATGCCTTGTCGAACTTCGCCGGGAACTGCTTGATGATCCCGCTGCTCAGCACGTCCGCCATCATCAGGATGTGTTTCACGATCATGTCGTAGTCCTTGATGTCGGCGGCGTAGTCGCCTTTGAGACGATGCGTCGCCTCGTCGAGCGTCTGATCGAGATGCGTTTTCATCGCACCCTTCAGCGTGTCCAACGGCCAGTTCTTCGGATTGGCGCCGTGAAGGAACGTGGCGATTTCGTCGGCGTTGTCGTGCCACTTCTTGTTGAGCGTCGTCACCTTCGCGTTGTCTCCCGCTTTCGCGGCGCCGACGAGATCGGCGGCGATGAGAATGTGATCGCGAAGCAGCGCGGTGAGTTTGTCGCCGGCATCCTTGCCGTAGAACTCCGCGACCGCGTTGCCGATGTCACGCTGATTGTCGAGCAGTCGATTCGCCGTCGCTTGCGTGTCGGGCAAACCGGCGGCGGCGCTCACGATGTAGAGCCGCGTCCAGGTGACGTGGTCTTCCCACAACTTGCGCATGTCGGCCTGGAACTTGTCGCGCGAATGCGCGAACGCGGGCACGGTGAGAGCGAGCATCAAAACGAAAGAAGAGATCGCTTTCATTTTCCAATCCTCCTGATGCAATTGGAGTGCGGCGATGAGGATTGGTGACAGGCTCAGAAGCCTTGATCGCGATGTTCGCCGAACGTGCTCTTCAGTGTCGCGACGATCTCGCCGACGGTGCACTCGTTGCGCACGCAGTCGACGATGAGCGGCATCAGGTTCGCGGTGGATTTCGCCCCTTCGTCGAGTCGCGCGAGCGCTGCGGCAAAGTCGCCGGTGCGTGACGTGCGGAACGCGCGCAATCGCTCGACCTGATCGCGCTCGACGTGCTCATCGATCACGAGCGTCGGCAGCGTCGTCTGCTCGTCTTCGACGAACTCGTTCACGCCGACGACGATCGCTTGCTTCTCCTCGAGCGCGCGCTGCGCGCGATACGCCGACTCGCCGATCTCGTTCTGCATGAAGCCCGACTCGATCGCGGCGATCGCGCCGCCCATCTTCTCGATGCGATCGATCATCTCATGCGCGGCGCACTCAATCTCCAGCGTCAGCGTTTCGACCGCATACGAACCGGCGAGCGGATCCGCGGAGTTGACGATGCCGGTCTCGTACGCGAGCACCTGCTGCGTGCGCAGGGCGATCTTCGCCGCTTCTTCGGTCGGCAGCGCGAGCGCTTCATCGCGCGAATTCGTGTGCAGCGACTGGCAGCCGCCGAGGACCGCGGCCATGGCCTGGTAGGCGACGCGGATGACATTGTTCTCCGGCTGCTGCGCGGTGAGCGTCGAGCCGGCGGTCTGTGCATGGAAACGGAGTGCGAGCGAGCGCGCGTCCTTCGGCGCGTAGCGGTCCTTGATCAATTTCGCCCACAGCTTTCGCGCGGCGCGAAACTTCGCGACCTCTTCGATGAAGTCGTTGTGCGCGTTGAAGAAGAACGACATGCGCGGCGCGAACGAGTCGACGTCGAGTCCGCGCTCGACCGCCGCCTGCACGTACTGCAATCCGTTCGCGAGCGTGAACGCCACTTCCTGCACCGCCGTCGATCCCGCTTCGCGGATGTGATAGCCGGACACCGAGATCGTGTTCCATCGCGGCACCTGTGTCGCGCAGAACTCGAAGATGTCCGTCACGATGCGCATCGACGGCGCCGGCGGGAAGATGTACGTGCCGCGCGCGGCGTACTCCTTGAGGATGTCGTTCTGAATCGTGCCGGAGAGCTTCGACCACTCGATGTCGCGACGCTCCGCGACGACGAGCAGCAACGCGAGAAGGATCGACGCCGGCGCATTGATCGTCATCGAGATCGACACACGGTCGAGCGGAATCTGATCGAAGAGCGTCTCCATGTCCGCGATCGAGTCGATGGCCACGCCGACTTTGCCGACTTCGCCGCGCGCGCGCCCGTCGTCCGAATCCATCCCAATCTGCGTCGGCAGATCGAACGCCACCGACAATCCCGTCGTGCCGCGCTCGAGGAGATAGCGATAGCGCTTGTTCGATTCCGTCGCCGTCGAGAAGCCGGCATACTGCCGCATCGTCCACAACTTCCCGCGATACATCGACGGCTGCGGTCCGCGCGTGTAAGGGAACTCGCCCGGTTTGCCGAGGTCGCGTTGCGCGTCGAAGTCACGCTCGCGCAGCGAGGAGTCGTCGAAGGCGATGGGGATGTCGATGCCGGATGTGGTCGTGGGCATTGCATGGATCGTATCGCACGAGGTTGTAGGTTGTAGGTTCTAGGAGACCCTAAGACCTACAACCTAGGACCTAACACCTCACTGATAGAATCGCCCTCCTTCAATGCCCCTCACCGGCAAGCTGACGATGAACGCCGCTGACCTCCTTCAATGGGTCAGCCTTGGCCAGAAAAACGGCACGCTCGTCGTCGCTCGCGAATCGGTCGAGAAGAAGATCTTCTTTCGCAACGGCCGCGTCATCTCCTCCGCCTCCAACGATCCGCGCGAATACCTCGGGCAGTTCCTCATGTCGCACGGCTATCTCACCGAGCCGGAGCTGACCAAAGCGATGGAAGTGCAGCGCCAGTCCGGCATCCTCCTCGGCAAGATCCTGGTGATGATCGACGTGATCTCCGAGGAGGACTTGCAGCGATTCATGCGCCGCAAGGCGGAGGAAGAGATCTACGACGTCTTCCTCTGGCGCGACGGGAGCTTCGAGTTTCACGAGGATGAGATCCCGAAGAACGAGATGATCCCGCTGCAGGTCGACGTCACCGGAATCATCATGGAAGGGACGCGGCGCATCGACGAGTGGTCGCGCATTCGCCAGGTCATTCCCGACGAGAACGTCGTCCCGGTGCTGCAGAAGGCGATCGACGACTCGAGCCTCACCGACGTCGAGCGCAAGATCATCAACGCCGTCGACGGCCGCCGCAACATCTTCGACATCGTGCTGGAGAGCCGCTCGTCGAGCTTCGTCGTTTCGTCGACGCTGCTGCATCGCATCCGCGAAGGCGAGGTCCGCCTGATGGAGCCGCAGCAGCAGGTCGCGGCGCCGGCTCCGGCGCCGGTCGAAGAAGCGCCGGCGGCGCCCGCGGTGATGACCGAGGATGAGGAGATCACGTCGCTGCTCACGCGCGCGCAGGCGGCGCTCCGCGCGAAAGACTTCGAGAAAGCGCAGCGGCTTCTGCGCGCCGGACAGAATCTCGATCCGAATCATCCGAAAGTGCGCTCGGCCGTGAAGGGCGCGGAGACCGTGATCATCAACGAGCTGAAAGCGTCCGGCGTCGGCGACTCGAGAGTGCCGCGCGTCTCGCGGCCGTTCGAAGAACTGACGTCGATGAACTTCACGCCGAACGAGGGCTTCCTGCTTTCGCGCATCAACGGGACGTGGGACATCGGCTCGCTGGTGAAGATCAGTCCGATCCGCGAGGCGGACGCGCTGCTGATCTTTCACAAGCTCTGGAAAGACGGCATCATCGCCTTCGACTGATGTCGCGGCTGCACTGGAAGCTGCGCTGGCTCCGCGGCGCGCTCGACGATCTCCAGCTCTTCGTCACTGGGAAACGCGATCGAGATCTGCCGCCGATGCGATTGCGCTTCGTCGGCGCCGGCGACTTTCGCGCGGTCGGCGACGAGATGGTCAAGCTGTTGACGACCGTCGGCGGATTGCAGGCGAGCGATCGCGTGCTCGACATCGGCTGCGGTGTCGGCCGCGTCGCACTGCCGCTGACGCGCGTGCTGACATCGACGTACGACGGCTTCGACGTCGTGAAGTCCGCGGTTCGATGGTGCCAGCGTCACATCACGCCGCGGCATCCGCACTTTCATTTCACTCACGCGAATCTGTACAACTCGTTTTACCGGCGCCGCGGCGTGCCGGCGTCGCGGTATCGCTTTCCGTACGATGACGATTCGTTCGACTTCGCGTTCGCGACGTCGGTTTTCACGCACCTCGACGCCGCCAGCACGCGCAATTACCTGAACGAAGCGCACCGCGTTCTCCGCACCGGCGGACGTCTCCTCGCGACGTTTTTTGTTCTCGGCGCAGGTCACGTTCCCGGCTTCGATTTCGCGCATCGCTATGACGGATACGCGCTGCTCGACCCTAAGAATCCGGAGGAGGCGATCGCGTTCGACGCCGATTTCCTGCGCGAGCTGGCGCCGGAATCGAAGTGGCGCGTCGTGCGATTCGAGCGGGGTGCGTGGACGGGGCGCGAGGACGCGCCGACGTTTCAGGACACGGCGGTTCTCGAGAAGATCTAGTCCTTGTCTTTCGGCTTCGCTTGCACCGGCAGCTGCAGGAAGTGGCCGTCGGCGTAAACGATGTCGTCCTCGAGCCGATCGCGATAGTTCACTTCCGCTTCGTCGCCACCGGCGATCTTGACGGGCGTGATGCGGAGGCTGTCCCACTCGAAGTTCGCGTCCGCGCCGGCGCTCGCGATGCGGTAGTGCTGGCGATCGGGCGAGACCGCGTATCCGTACGCATGCCCCCACATGTCCTTCTGCGGCATCTTCTTGATGTACGTCGGCACGAGCACTTTCTCGATGGCGTTGATGTCGCCCGTGGGGAACGCGTTTTCGTCCGTCGCGTACGCCTCGACGGCGGTCGCGATCGTGCGGATGTCGGCCATTGTCTTGCGCCACGGCCGTGCTTTCTCCTGTTCCTCGCGCACCTCGTTGGTGATTTTCTGGAGCTTCGGTCCGACGAGATCCGCGCCGATCGTGACGGACTCGCGCATCAGCTGCGGCATCGTATCGATCATCTTTTTTCCCGTTGGGGACGTGTAGAACGCGACGAGATCGGCGAGCTCCTTCTCGGTGAAGTATTTCGAGTAGAGACGGATCTGCGCTTCGCGGAGGTCCTTGCCCAGGTCGATCTTCATGGCGCGGTCGCGAAACATCTTGAATGCTTCGCGCGCCTCCGACTCGTCATCGGACTCGCCGAGGAGCTCTTTCTCCATTTGCCCCAGCATGGCGTCCATCACGGCGTGCGTGCTCGCGTCCGCGTTCATGAGGACGAGCATCTTCTCGATCAGCTCGCGCTGCTTCGGCGTTGGATTCGGCTCCGTGGCGGCGAAGAGCGGACAGGCCAAGGCGAGGATGACGATCAGTTTGCGCATGCGTGCATGTTAAATCGAGCCACGCGAAATCGCGTATTCTGTCCGTCTCTCTACATGAAAGTGAAAAAGTATCTCTGGGACGCCGTGCGTCTTGTCTACCGGTGGTTTTTTCGCTATCCGGTCATCGGCGGCATCGCCGCGCTTCTCGTCTGGGTCGTGTCGTTCAACGGACTCTCGACGATTGGGCTGCCGGATTTGTTCTGGCAAATCAGCGCGGCGAAATCGTTCTGCGCGGGACTCGGCATCGCGCTCGTGTTCAGCTTCGTCGTGTTCGTCGGATTCCTGATTGATTCCGAGGAGTTCACGGCCGACGGACACGATCTGACGTGGTACGCGTGGCGAACGTATCCGCTGCTCGTCATCCTCTTCGCCGCCGGCGTCGTTCGCTCGCGTGACGGATTCTGGTGGCAAGTCGTCCTCGGGTACGTGCTGGGCGCGATCGCGCTTCGATTCATTCACGAATGGCTGATGCGGTTGGCCACGCGCTTCACGCCGCGTGTCGCCGTCCGCCGTCCCGTGGGACCCGCGATCCGCGGCGCGAGTCCCGGCAACGAGCCTTTTCACGTGTACGCGTTGCTCGTCGCCGTGATCCTCGGCGTGAGCTACGCGCTGTTCGCGATCGTGCCGCCGTTCTTTGCGTTCATCAGCGCGCCGCTCGCGATCGCGATCCTCCTCACGATCTCGCTCATCGGCTACGGCTGGCCGTACTTTCGATTTCCGAAACAGCGGCTGGTCATTCCGTTCGTCGTTGTCGTGCTGATCATCGCGGCGAACGCCGCGGTCCGATATCGCTACCGCTATCCCAACATTTCGTATCCGCCGCAACGAACGGCCGTCGATCCGCTCGTCTCCGACAGCGCGGCGTTATCGAGCTGGCTCGCGCATCAACAAGCCGGAAAACCGAAGCTCATCGTGATCGCCACGAGCGGCGGCGGAATTCGCGCAGCAGTTTGGACGAGCGTGGTGCTTCACGACCTCGCGAGCCTGCCGGATTTCATGTCGCACGTTCGCATCATCACCGGCGCGTCGGGCGGAATGGTCGGCGCGGCCGACGTCGTCGCTTCAGGCGGCGCAACTTCGAAGCTCGAAACGGAAGACTCGCTCGACGACGTCGCTCGCTCGCTGGTGTTGCGCGATGTCCCCAAGCTCGTCCTGCCGTTCGCGATCCCCGATCGCGGCGTGGCACTCGAGAGACGTTGGGAAGAACTCTCGCCGGCGCTGAAGCAGCCGATCGGCGCTCTCGCGGCTCACGAAGCCGACGGCACGCGGCCGTCTCTCATCTTCACGCCGACGATCGTCGAGAACGGACGCCGTCTTCTCATCAGCAATCTCGATTTGCGCGCACTGACGTTCGATCAAGTCGGCGACGAGACCGGACGCACGTCGGTGCAACTGTTCGACATCCTTCCGAGTGTGCGCGCGCAGATGCACATCGCTACCGCGGCGCGGATGAGCGCGAGCTTTCCGTACGTGAGTCCAGCATCAGAGCTTCCGCTCGAGCCGCGGCGCCACTTCGTCGACGCCGGCTATTGGGACAATTACGGCGTCGCCACCGCGACGGCGTGGATTCGCTTGCACAGGCAGGAGATCGTCGACAAGAACATCGACGTCGCGCTCGTACAGCTCCGCGACACGCCGGAGCGCATTCACGCCGGCGATGGCAATCACCCAGCCACCGATGTCGCGACCGTCTTCTTCTCCGAGCTCATCGGCCCGATCGAAGGCGCCCTCGGCGTCATCTTCACCGGGAGCATCTATCGCAACGATCACCTCATCGCACAACTGGAGGAGATCGTTCCCGGACACGTGAGCGTATTCACCTTCGAGAATGGCGAAGACGTCCAGCAGCCGCTCAGTTGGGCGCTCACGAAGAAGCAGCGCGAGAAGATCTGCAAATCGTTGGAAGGTGTGGCCGGCGAAAGAGCGAAGCTTGCCGCGTGGCTGTCAGGCCAGTCCGACGCGATTCCGCACTGACAGCTCCAGCGCGTTCATCTCGCCTTTGTCCGTCTCGTGGTCGTAGCCGAGGGCGTGCAGGATTCCGTGCAGCACGAGGTAGCGCACTTCTGTTGCGAGCGAATGCTTTTCGTCCGCGGCCTGGCGGCGGGCTTGATCGATGGAGATCACGATGTCGCCGAGGTGCGTGGAGTCGTCGCCGCGGAAGGTGAGGACGTCGGTCGTCTTGTTCTTGTGGCGGAACTTGCGATTGAGATCGCGCATCGCATCGTCCTCGACGAACGCAATGGCGAGATCGCTCGCTTCGACTTCGAGCGCGCGCAGCACACGCCTTGCGAAGTTCGCAATCTCCCGTTTCGGGAATCGCGGCACGCTGCCGGTGACGTCGATCGTCGTCACGAAATCGGCTCGGGCGCCTGCGCCGCCTCGGCGTCCTTCTTCTCTTTCTCGGCGCGGTCGTAGGCCACGACGATTTTCCCGACGAGCGGATGGCGTACGACGTCGCGATCGGTGAAGTCGAAGAACTTGATTCCTTCGACTTGCCCGAGGATCAGGCGCGCTTCGCGGAGTCCGGACTTCTTGCCGGTCGGGAGGTCGACCTGCGTCACGTCGCCGGTGACGACGCACTTCGAGCCGAAGCCGAGGCGGGTGAGGAACATCTTCATCTGCTCGGGCGTGGTGTTCTGCGCTTCGTCGAGAATGATGAACGAATCGTTGAGCGTACGGCCGCGCATGAAGGCGAGCGGCGCGATCTCGATCACGCTGCGCTCCATCATCTTCTCGACTTTCTCGAAGCCGATGATGTCGTACAGCGAGTCGTAGAGCGGACGAAGATACGGATTCACTTTCTCCGCGATGTCGCCGGGGAGAAAGCCGAGGCGCTCGCCGGCTTCGACGGCGGGACGGCAGAGGATGATGCGCTTGATCGATTTCTCCGCGAGCGTGGCCGCAGCCGCGGCGACGGCGAGAAACGTCTTGCCGGTGCCGGCGGGGCCGATGGCGAAGACGATGTCGCTTTCCTGAATCGCCTGCAGGTACAACTTCTGTGCGAGATTGCGCGGCGTGGCCACGCGCTTGAGCGACGGCTGCAGCGAGTCGTCGCTGAAGAACTCGACGAGGTTGATGTCGGGCTTGTCGCGGAGCACGCGCACGCCCGTCGAGATGTCCGACTTCTTCAGTGGATATCCCGACTCGATCAGCGTCTGCATCTGCGCGAGCAGACGTTCGACGGGGCCGACGCTGTCGGCATCGCCCTGCACTTTGATCTCGCCTCCGCGCGCGGAGATGCGCACGTCGAACGCGTCTTCGATCATCCGCAGGTTCTCGTCGTGATTGCCGAAGAGCGTGTGTGTCCCTTGTTCGTCGAGGGTCAATTCCATTTGTTGTTCACCTGTTGCGCCCGAAAAATGTGATCCATACCTCGCCGTATTCCGCGCGCCTCGTTTGCACGAGGTGTTGCAACTCCGCGGAAAACGGTTCCTGTTTGCGCCGATGTTCGATTGCTGCGAGCTTCGGTTCGTATTCGTCGATGGCGAGAAGCAGTTTGTCGTACCGATCGAAGTCGTACGGCGGATCGGCGTAAACGAGATCGATCTCGCCGGCCGGACGATACGCGATCGCATCCGCGACGACGCCCTTCACCGCGACGTTCCACTCCCTCGCCTTCGTTTCGATCTCTGCAATATTGCTGCGCGACGTGTCGACGGCCGTTGCCGACGCCGCGCCGCGCGACACGGCCTCGAACGCGAACGCGCCGCTGCCGGCGAAGAGATCGAGGAAGCGCGCGTTGCGCACTTGCTCGCCGACGATGTTGAAGAACGCCTGACGCGCGCGCTCCGAAGTGGGACGCACTTCGCGCGGCGGCACCGCGAGGCGGCGGCCGCGAAGAGTGCCGGCGGTGATGCGGAGACTAGTCGTTGCTCGCCACCGGTTTACCGACGAAGTAGTTGTACAGATCGTGCTTGTCGACGTAGATGATGCTCGGCTGTCCGACGCAATGCAGTTCGACGAGGTTGTTGAACACGCGCTCGATCCGCCACGTCTTGCGATCGTCGCTCACCAGCTCATCGCCGACCTTGGGCTGGTAGTCGGCGACGGTGTTCGTCACCGCGCGGTCGAGCGAGATCGCGCGAAGCAGATCTTCGAGCGGGTGGACTTGATCGGCCAGCGCCTTCGGAATCACGCCGATGGGATCGAACGCCAGCTCGACGTGTTCGCCGCTCGCGCGATAGAGGCGGATCAGCGAACGGCGTCCGGTGTCCGGCGCGCTCACGTCTTTCGAGCGGACTTGTTTGAGCAGATCGGGCGACGCCGCCTTCATGTAGCTCTTCAGCGTGTCGTCCGGCAGGATCACGCGCTTCAGCATCGATGCGCCGGCGGTTCCCGTCAGCCGGACGACCACGAGGCCGCGCTCGAAGATCGAGATGCGCTGCTCGACGTTGTGATCGATCACCACGTAGTCGACGATCGGCCGCGGCAAGTGTCCGTCGACGAGCTGCGAGCCGAGGGCCTGGCGAGCGCCGACGAGCTCGGGGATGTCGTACTTTTTCATCTGCCGGCGCTGCTTCTCCGGAAGCGGCGTGGCGATGACGGTGCCCGGCGGCGCGGGGTCGACTTTGCTGATGTCGTGCTCTTCGGCGGAGAGGGGAGAAATTGAAAATTGAAAATTGAAAATTGAAAATGCTGCGACGATCAGGATTCGGGCGTGACGTTGCACGCAACCATTGTCAATTTTCAATTTTCAATTTTCAATTCGTTCAAGTAGCGGAGGGCGAGATCCCGCGCAAAATCGCGCGCTTCGTCACTCGTGATTTCACCCGTAAAAACCGCCTCTCGCGTGCGCTCGAGCGCCTTCGCGATGTGCGGACCGACGGGAACCAGCAAGTCGTTGCCGCGGAGGGGGAGCTTGAAGCTCTGATACTCCGTGTAGCGCTGCACGCTGGGCGCGGCGGGCGTCGTCGCAGCGATGACCGAAAGCATTTCCGGCGACGCGTGACGCAGCACGCGGAAGCGATGGCGCTCCGATTTCGCGTCGGCGAGCGCGTCGGCGAAGCGCGGAACTTCGTTCGCAATCTGCACGACGTTGCGCGCGCGTTTCTGTGAGAAGCCGGAGCCTTCCAGCTCGATCGGCGACGCGTCGCCGTAGAGGATCGCACTCGTGAAGAGGACATAGCGATCGAGCCCCGCGTCCGCGTTGATCTGATTCTGCACGGCTTGCAGTCTCGAGACGTCGACGCTGCTGCGCGTGCCGAACAACGTCCGTAGCGCGCCGCGCGTGTTCATCTCCGCGAGGATCTTCGGCGCGGCCGTTTCGTCCATTGCGAGGAACAGCTCGCGCCAGATGCGCTCCTTCGTGATCGTGGTCAGTGCGCCGTTCTCGATCGCGTCGCGCATCAGCTTCGCGGTGTGCTTCTCGATCGAGAAGTCGAGACGCGTGGCGAGGCGGATGGCGCGATAGATCCGCGTCGGATCGTCGATGAAGCTCTGATCGTGAAGCACGCGGATGCGGCGCTCGCGCAGATCGCGTTCGCCGCCGGTCGGGTCGTGCAGTTGATTCGACAGCAGGTCGAGTGCGATGGAGTTGATGGAGAAATCGCGCCGCAGCAGGTCGTCTTTCAGATGTCCGCGCGAGACCGCGGGAAGCGCGCCGGGCTTGCGATATCGCTCTTTTCTCGCCGTGGCGATGTCGATCTCCGGCATGTCGGCGGCGACGACTTTGTAGGTCAGAAACTGCGGGAACGACTTCACGCGCCCGTTGACGCGTTTCGCCAGCGCGCGCGCGAAAACGGCGCTGTCTTCTTCGATGGTCAGATCGATGTCGAAGGCGGTGCGGCCGAGGAGGAGGTCGCGGACGGGACCGCCAACGAGGTGAGGGCGGACGCTCTTCTCGGTCGCGGTCTCGCGGACGAGATCGATGGCGTGCTTCTGCGGTTTCGGAAAGTCGGGCGTCTTCATGCGATGAGGCGTTCGTAGACCTGCAGCAGGACGCGCGTCCGTTGGCGCGACCGGTACTTCGATACTGTCTGCCGCGACGCTTCGGACCTCGCGCGTGCGATCTCCGGCTTGAACAGGGCGGCTAGTATCGCATGAGTGAATTCGTTCGAATCGCATGGGGGGACGAGGAACCCGGTTCGTCCTTTCTCACATCGTTGAGCGTTGATCGCCGTTCGCGCTGCGACCACGATCACGCCCGCCGCCATCGCCTCGGCCACGAAGCCGTCGTAGTCATCTTCTTTTACGGCGGGATCGACCCAGACGTCGACGGACGCGATCTCCGCCGGCGATGGAGGAGCGTCGAAGACGCGCCAGGTGACGTCGTCGCGGAAGCGGTGGATGCGCGCCATCGTCTGCTCTATCACCGGAGTGACTGATTTGCGCGAAAAGCTACCGAGCGTAGATCCGGGCTGGCGGCTAGCGGGAGGCGGGTCGAAGTAGATGTCTTCGACGGCCTCGGGGACGTTGAACGGTGTGATCGGCTCGCGCTTCGCGAAGAAACGCTTCGCCTGTACCGCGTACGCGTTCTGCGCGTACACGTGCCGGACCTCCGCTCCCTCTTCCGCGAACTGGACGTTTTCGAATGGGCGCAACGCGGCGAAGTCTATCCTCTGCGACTTCCGTTCATACTCCGTCGCGCGCGCATCGACGATTTGGGCGATGATCACGCGCGCATCGTAATCGTGCTCGTCGCCTTCCTCTACTTCGCCACCGCCATCGCGTTGCTCGCGCTCACCGCGCGGACCGTTCGCGAGCTCTCGCGCGCCGCCGCGCTCGCGTTGCTCCTTCTGCCTCTGTGCTTTACGGGACGGGCGCTGCGCACGGGACGCGTGTACGGGCCGGTGGAGATGCCGTACATCTTTCTTCCGTTGCGCGATCACGCCGCGGAGCTCGGCGCGACGACGGTGCACGACCGCAACCTGTTCGACATCGCGTTCCAGATCATTCCTTGGCGCGAAGCGCTGCGGCATTCGGTGGCGAACGGGGAGTGGCCGCTGCTCAATCGATACTCGGCGAGCGGCGATTTGCTCGCGGCGTCGATGCAGTCGGCGGCCTACAGTCCGTTCACCTGGATCGCGCTGATTGCGCCGACGGTGACGAGTTTCACGTTCACCGCCTCGATCGCCTTCTTCCTCGCCGCCCTCGGCACGTTCCTTTTCGCGCGCGAGCTGGGCGCGAGCGAGCGGGCGTCGTTCGTGGCGGCGATCGCGTTCGCGTTCTCCGCGCCGATCGCGTTTCAGATTCTCTGGCCGGTCGGCTTCGCGTGGACGCTGCTGCCGTTCGTGTTCGTCGCGGTGCGGCGCGTCGTGCACGAGCCGTCGTGGCGATCGATGACGCTCCTCACGATCGCGCTCGTGCTCGAGATCACGGCGGGGCATCCGGAGTCTTTACTGCACGTGACGACGCTCGGCGCGATTTACGGAGTGTTCGAGCTCGTTCCGCGGAGGCGAGGGCGCCTCCGCCCCACTGGATTCGCGATCGGCGCAGGCGTCATCGCGTTGTTGCTCACCGCGATCGTGCTTCTGCCGTTTCTCGATGCGACGACGCAGACGATCGATCACCAGATCCGCACCGTCTGGTCGAAGTCGCCGCTTCCTGTCGTTGCCGGTGCGCCGCGCGCCGCGCTCGTCGCCGATCTTCTGCCGTTCACACGCAGCGGACTCGCCGCGCGCGCGGAGGCGGGGAGCATCGTGATCGCGCTCGCGCTTTTCGGCGTGGTCGTGGCGAGGCGCCGTCGCGAGACGTGGTTCTTTCTCGCGCTCATCGTGATCGGCCTCTACGCCGGCGCGCAGGCGTGGCCGCTCGCGCAGCTGATGCACAGCGTTCCGCCGTTCAACATGTCGATGAACGATCGCATCACCGCGGCGGTTCCGTTCTGTCTCGCGATCCTGAGCGCGTTCGCAATCGACGGACTCTCGCGCCGCGCGACGATCGCGTTCCTTTTCACGTTCGCCGTCGTCGCGCTCGGCGCACACCAATACAAAGGCGCGATGCTGGATCCCGAGCGGACAATTGCTGATCTCATCCCGCTAGCAATCGCGTGCGTCGTCGTTCTCAGTGGGGCGCCGCGGCCCTCCGCGGCGATCGCTCTCGCCGCGCTCCTGATCTCCCAACGCGTCATCGCCGACGCCAACCTCATCCCAGTCCACGACCGCGAAACGGCCTTCCCGCGTACGCCGATCTTCGCGCCGATGCTGCGCGCGCTGAACGATCCGCCATTCCGCATCGTCGGCACGAACGGCGTTCTGCTTCCCAACACCTCGACGATGTACGGGCTCGAAGACATCCGCGGCACGTCGCCGATGACGTTCGCGCTTCTCGACGAGACCGCGCCGCTCTGGTGCCGCGGGCGTGGCGGCGCGTTCGCGAATCTGTTTGATCTCTCGCGTCCGATGATCTCGATGATGAACGTCCGCTTCGCGCTCCTGTACGCCGGCGAAGGAAACCCGTTCCCGGGATGGCGCGAGGTCCTCGTCGAGCGCCACACGCGACTCCTCGAAAACGACCACGTGCTTCCGCGAGCGTTCGTTCCGCATCGCGTCGTCTTCAGCGACGACCTCGAGGCGATGAACAAAGAGACCGACTTCGGCGAGCGCTCCTACATCGCGATCGACGGCCAGTCCGGCGAGCAGGACAACGGCGGCGGCACGATCCGCACGATGAACGCGAAGCTCGGCTACGACCTAGACGCCACGATGCAGCGCGACGGCTATGTCGTCGTCAGCGAAACCGCCTGGCGCGGATGGCGCGCGTACGTCGACGATGTGCCCACCAAAGTCGTCCGCGCGAACCACGCTTTTCTCGCCTTTGGGGTCCCCGCCGGCCACCATCGCGTACGCCTCCGCTTTCTGCCGCAATCGTTCGTGGTAGGCCGTAACGTGACGCTTGGCACGCTGGTCCTTTTGATCGGTTGTAGACTCTCCCCCTGGCGATGGCGCAGACGATCGGCGTCTACTCCGGCAACCCCACGGTGATTCAGCTCCTCGGCGAGCGGTGCAAGGACTTCTCATTCGTCGACGGCGCTGAAGCGGATCGCTGCCGCGTCGTGGTCGTCGACACCGATTCCGATGCGCAACCGCGCAAGAGTTTGGCGCGTGTCGTCCTCGACGACGGCAAGCTCGATCAGCCGCGACGCCATGGCGACTTCCGCATCGAGCGCGAAGCATTTCTCAAAGAGCCCGGTCACGCACTCGAGGCGGCGATCGATCTCGCGGACACAGTGCTTCACGCGACGACGCTCGAGCAGGAAATCGGCTACCTCACGCAGATCCACGAGCTGATGGCGATGATCGAGCCGGAAGCCGTCTCCGAGCGCGTCACCCGCACGGTCCTCAATCTCCTCGGCGTCCCGCGCGGCGCGCTGCTCCTGCACGATCCGCGACTCGAGCGCTACGTCGCGAGCTTCAGCAACGATCCGAGCTCGCGCGACACCGGCGAGTTTCTCCCCGGCATCCCGGCCGATGTTCTCCAGCGCGCGCTCTCGAGCGGCGATTACATCGCCATCGATCGCGCCACGAATCTCGTGATCATGCCGCTGCGCGTCGACGACGACTTGATCGGCGTCATCCGCGTTCCGATCGAACCGACCGACGTCATCGACGACGAAGCCTGCCACGCTGTCGCGCGCTACCTCAAAGCCGTCACGCAAGTTCTCGGCAACGTCTATCAGCTGACGCGCAGCCGCGATCTCGCGATGCGCGACGATTTGACGAAAGCGTTCAACCGGCGCTTCTTCGAGTCGTACCTCGACGAGGAGATGGAGCGCGCCCGCCGCTACGGCTCGCTCTTCAGCATCATCTTCCTCGACCTCGACGACTTGAAGATGGTGAACAACTTCTACGGCCACCTCAGCGGCTCACGGACGCTGCAGGAAGTGGCGAAGCGAATTCTCAACGCCGTTCGCGGCATCGACAAAGTCGTCCGCTTCGGCGGCGACGAGTTCTGCATCATCCTCCCGCAAACCGACCAGGACCAGGCGGTCGCCGTCGCCAACCGCGTCCGCAAAGCGTTCGTCTCCGCCCCGTTCATGCTCGAACCAACGATCGAGATCTCGATCACCGCCTCCTTCGGCATCGCCACATACCCCGCCCACGCCGTGACGAAAGAAGACCTGATCCGCCAAGCCGACAACGCGATGTACCGGGTGAAGTCGACGACGAAGAATGCGGTGGGGGTGGCGACTGTGGAGGATGCGACGAGGCCGGCGACGATTTGAGGCTGGCGGCTAGCGGGTTGCGGGTCATTTCGGATCCAGCGTGCGTAAGAGTCCGTTGATCATGCGCGCGATCTGTCTGGCGCGTTCGATCAGCTCTTCGGCTGCTTGGTGTAGATATTCGAGATCGGTTGCGACGATGAGTTGGGCTTCGATCTCAAACGTTGAACCACGCGCGATACGAAGGAACGCTCGATATTCACGCGGCGAGGAGCGTCCTTTTCCTTCCGCGATGTTGCTCACGATCGAGATGGATGCGCGCCTCATCTGCTGCGTCAATCCAAAGACTTCCTCACGCGGAAAGTTGCGCGTTTCTTCATAGATCCGCCGCGCAAGAACACGCGCGTTCTGCCACACATCCAGACTTTCAAAATTACTCATGCCGCGGTTGGTGGCGAAGGGTATACGTGCTCGGTCGTGTGGGAGCTCGATCCTACCTCGGAATCCACGCCACTGTCCCGCCGCCCGCCACCTGCTACCCTAATAACGCGATGTCCGAAGACGACCTCTCCATCCAGGGAACCCTGGCCGAAACCACGGTTCCCGACCTCTTCCGCTCTCTTGTTCGCAGCGGCGAGACGGCGGTTGTTTCGCTCGACGCCATTGGGCGCAATGACGTCATCTACTTTCAGGAAGGGAAGATCATTTACGCGTCTTCGACCGATCCCGATATGGGGCTTGGCGAGGTGTTGCTGCGCGAGGGGGAGATCGATCTGCAGCAGTACAACACGGCGATGGATCGCATCGTCGTCGCGCGGCGGATCGGGACGACGCTCGTCGAGCTCGGGTATCTCGATCCTGATCGTCTGCTTCGCGCGGTCGAGCAGCAGGCGCGCTCGATTGTCTTGAACGCGATGGCGTATCGCACGGGCAGCTACACGATCGAATTCTCGTCGCATCTGCCCGACGGAATCCTCACGCTTCATCTTCCGACCGAACGGTTAATCCTCGATGGCGTGCAGCACATCGAATACTGGTCGCTGATCCTGCGCGGCATCGGACGGTTCGAGCGGACGCTCGAAGCCGTGCCGGACGCCGAGATGCGCGGCTACTCGATCGAGTTGAATGACGACGAGAGCCACATCCTCTCGTACTTTGCCGAACCGCAGACCGTGGAGAGCGTTTGCGCGCGCAGCTACCTCTCCGACTTCGCGACCTGCCGGACGCTTTGGGGACTCCTCAGCGTCAACCTGCTGCGCGACGCAGAGAGCGACGTCGTCGAGGAGAAGCGCGCCGCGGAGCTGAACGAATACGAGCTCGAGGGACTGGTCGAGAAATACAACTCGCTGTTCCAGTCGATCTTCGCGCTCGTCTTCCAGAAGATCGGCGATCACGTCTACGACTTCATGGATCGCGTCGTGCGCCATCTCTCGCCGGAGACGATGCCGTATCTCTCCGGGATGAGCATGGTCAACGAAGCGCGCATCGACTTCGATCAACTGCTCAACAACCTGATCGCGTCAGGATCCGCGGATCACACCGCGATCGTGCAGAACGTCCTGAACGAATTGCTGTACGGCTGGATCTTCGAGATCAAAGCGGAATTCGGCGCGGCAGTCGAAGCGGAAGTCGTGAAGATGGCCGAAACCGTAAAGCGATGAAGAACTACATCTGCCTTCTGCTTTCTGCCTTCTGCATTGCCTGCGCGGCGTCGGGCCCGCCCACGCAGCCCAACGATCGCGAGTGGAACCTTCTGATGGCCGACTATCAATGGCTCGAGACTCTGCGCAAAGCGCAGGTGTTTCCGCCGGCGACGGCGAGCCGCAAGCAGCAGATCGAGGCGCGGCTCTCGAACATGCAGAAGATCGAGCCGGTGTACGTCGCGTTCATCGACAAGCTGCGCGAATACGAAGAGCGAACGCACGACCCTCGCGGCTCTCAGCTCCTCGCCAAAGAGAAAGTCGCCCTCGGCGATGAGTACATGAACGTCCTCTCGCGCTACGACCGCGCCATCTCGCTGTACCGCGAGGCGCAGCAATACGATCCGAACAATGCCGCCATCGCGCAGAGAATCTCGGCAGCCGAGCAGCGCCGCTTCGTCGCCGTTTCCGCGTTCGCGAACGTCAAGAGCGGCATGAAAGAGGACGATGTCCGCTCCACTGTCGGCCTGCCGCGTGAGGATTGGATCAAGCAGGTCGTGCAGAACAACCGCGTCTACTCCGTCTGGATTTACCCGAAGTCCGACGGAGGGGCGGCCGCCATCTACTTTGACAACGGCGTCGTTTATCACACAAACTGGAATGCCGCCGCACCGCCGGCGCAGACGCAGTCGACGAAGTGATCCTATGCGAGGGAGGGTGTGATGTCTGACGAAAGCGTCGTCCTCACCGACGATCAATCCCACTACGAAATCTCTTTGACGGCAGGACAGGCCTTCATGGCCTTCGTGCTGTTGCTTCTGTCGCTCGCCGCATCGTTCGCGTTCGGTCTGATGATCGGCAAGAGCCAGGGCGACGAGCGCCTCGTCGTCCGCAAAGAGCCGTCCGTCGTCAACGAAGCGAGCGTGATCCCGAAGAAGCCGACGGGAAAGATCGTTGAGCTCGGCTTCGCGGATTCGGATTTCAAAGCGCCCGCAGAGACGACGATCACCGAGTCGACGACATCCGGTGGAGGACAGGCGCCCGCGCCTGTCCAATCGACGGTGCCGCCGACAGTGACCGAGGGACAGGCGGGGGCGCCTGTCCTCCACGAGACGCCGGCAGTTCCTGTCTACGCGCAGCTTCTCTCCACGTCCGATCAGAAGACGGCCGAGGCGTTGGCGGCGAAGTTGATCAACGGGGGATTCAATGCGGCGTATGTTGAGCGCAGCTCGACGGACAAAGGCACTGTGTTCCGCGTTCGCGTCAAGTTTGCGAGCGAAGCCGACGCGCACGCCGCGGAAGCGAAGCTGAAAGAGTTTTCGAAGGACGTCTGGATCACGAAGTGACACCGCCGGATCCGAAGACATCGACGCCGCAGCTGGAACAACTTCGCGAGTCGCAGGCGAAGAAGCGCACCGGCGTCGATCCGGCGCACATCCTCGACAAGGCCATCTATCAGCTCTGGGAGACGATCAACGATCTCGATCAGATCCAGCCCGAGCGCGTGGAGCATTACCGCGTCTCGATCTTCGGCAGCTCGCGCATCCGCCGCGGCGATCCGATTTACGAAGAAGTGAAGAAGCTCTCCTACGAGCTCGCGCACATGGGAATCGACATCGTCACCGGCGGCGGCCCCGGCTTGATGGAAGCCGCCAACGCCGGCGCCGTCGAAGGGCAGATCGAGTCGCACGCGCGATCGTTCGGGCTCGCGATTCAGCTGACGACCGAGGAGGGCGCGAATCCGTTCGTCAACAAGGTCTTTCGTCACCGCACGTTCTTCTCGCGTCTGCATCACTTCGTCCGGTTGTCGTCGGCGTTCATCGTCATGCCCGGCGGCATCGGCACCGCGCTCGAGCTCTTCATGGTCTGGCAGCTCGTGCAGGTGAAGCATGTGACGGAGCATCCGGTGATCCTCGTCGGTACAATGTGGACAGGTCTGATCGACTGGATCCGGGAGACGATGGTCGGGCGCGGTCTGGTGAGTTCCACAGATCTCGACACGATCTCCATCGTCTCCTCGTCGGACGAGGCGATTCCGATCATCCGCGCTTCGTACGAGCGCTTTCGCGAGGAGAACACCAATGCCCAACCCGGAGCAGGTTCTTGATGCGCTGAAACAGGTCAAGTTTCCCGGCCTGTCGCGCGACATCGTTTCCTTCGGCTTCGTTCACGACGTCCGCGTCGACGGCGACGTCGTTTCTTTCACCATCCGATTCCAGACCGAGAACCCGAACGCTGGCGCGCAGGTCGCGCGCGACGCCGAAGCGGCGGTCCGCAAGCTCGAAGGCGTGCGCGACGTGAAGGTGCAGGTCGACATCGCGCCGAGGCAGAGCGCGGCGGCGATGGGATCGGCGGGACAGCGCGGGATTCTCGAAGGCGTGAAGTACAAGATCGCCGTCGCGTCAGGCAAAGGCGGAGTAGGGAAGTCGACGGTGTCGACGAATCTCGCGCTCGCGCTGCGCGCGCTCGGATACACGGTCGGACTTCTCGACGCCGACATTTACGGACCATCGCAGCAGATGATGCTCGGCATCGAAGGGCGTCCGCAGATCGACGAGCACGACGAGAAGATCATGCCGATGGAAAACCACGGCATCAAGACGATGTCGTTGGGTCTCATTACCGATCCCGACACGCCGGTGATCTGGCGCGGACCGATGGTGATGAAGGCGCTCGATCAGTTCCTCACCGATGTGAAATGGGG
>Ga0105245_10001108_pt1 | contig 24360 bp, 20 predicted proteins | sample KBSM54metaG_FD_81523 | JGI IMG/M metagenome (GOLD analysis project Ga0105245, IMG submission 81523) | Miscanthus rhizosphere microbial communities from Kellogg Biological Station, Michigan, USA - KBS M5-4 metaG | ecosystem: Host-associated > Plants > Roots > Rhizosphere > Soil | place...
GAATGCGTTTGGCCGTCTCGATCGAGCCCCTCGCCTCGATGTCGCGCAGTACTGCGAGAATGAGCGGCGGCGTGAGATCTGCGATCGGCAGACCACCGATCGCGGGAAAGACATCGCGTTCCAGGCTGCGCATGACGTCATTGGCATGTCGCTTTGCCCACTGCGACTTTACGTTCCCGTGCCACTCTCTCCACGCGTTCGAAAGTCTGGCGCGACGCCTCGAGATTGGCTTCGATCTTGAGCTTCTTGACGACGGTCGGATCGCGCCCTTCACAAAGGATGGTGTAGGCGTCGTCGCGCCTGGCGCGCGCATCGGCCAGCGAGACGAGCGGCCAGGAGCCGAACACCATCGCCTTGTGCTTGCCGTCGAACGTATAGTTCCAGCGCCAGAGCTTGCCGCCGCCGGGCGCGACGAGCAGGAAGAGACGATTGGTGTCGAAAAGCTTATAGGGTTTCGGCTGCGGCTTGGCGTTGCGGACCTTCGCATCGGTGAGCATCGCTCGGTCTCCTGAGATACCTCGTTTTTCGACCGCCGATACCTCGTTTTCTGCCCTCCGATTCGTTGGATGGGCATGAACGGGTACGCACGGCCGTGGCCGAGCTGGTCGCCTAAGTATCGGCATTCAGGCTGAAAAAGTCGATCCCGATGGACCAGCAGGGACCCCTGTGGAGGGCCCCGTGGCGGAGAGGGTGGGATTCGAACCCACGGTACCCGTGAGGGCACAACGGTTTTCGAGACCGTCCCAATCGACCACTCTGGCACCTCTCCGCAGAGGTATTTGCGAACAGCCCAGGCTCGTGAAAAGCAAGGGCGCCGGTCGAAGAGCGGGCGCCTCTAACGCAATCCACAGGGTCACACAAGCGTCTGGCGGCGCTATCCGCTTGTGCGGCGCAAAAGAGCCACTAGATTGATGACATGTCCCGTGCCCACATCCCTGCCCATCCCTTCGACGCCGAAATCCCGCTGCCCGCTATCTCGCATGCCCGCTTCGCGATCGGCGACGTCGTGCGCCACCGCGTGTTCGATTTTCGCGGCGTGGTCTTCGACGTCGATCCGATCTTCGCCAACAGCGCCGAATGGTATGAGGCGATTCCCGAAAACATCCGGCCCCGCAAGGATCAGCCCTTCTACCACCTGCTCGCCGAGAATATGGAATCGAGCTATGTCGCCTATGTCAGCCAGCAGAACCTGATCGCTGACGATACCGACGAGCCGATCGACCATCCCGCGATCTCCGGGCTGTTCACCGACTTCGCCGACGGGCGCTATCAGCTGCGGCGCGAACACAAGCATTGAGCGGCTTATAGTGACATGACGTGGGCAAGGCGTCCGATTGCAAAGTCGGACGCCCTTTTGCTTTCACAGTGTCGCTAAAGCCCGGAGGCGTCGGGACGCCCCCGGGGATTCGCTACCCTCAATATTTTACCCGCAGGCGCACGTACCAGAGGCCGCCATTGAGACCGAATGGACCGCCGCTGCTCGGATAGAGCTCGCCGGCATTGTCAGCCCCGCCCCCGAGAGCGTAGATCGCGCCGGACGCCGCGTTAAGCCGGTCGGGACGCTCGTCGAGCAGATTCTGGGCACCCACCGTCACTGTATAGTGATCAGCGAAGGTGTAACTCACATCGAGATCGGTCACGAACTTCGATCCGAAATGCTGTCCCCCGCCATAGCTCACCTCGGCCGTCCACCAGCTGTAGAAATTCTCGCGAGCGTTGATGCTCAAATTGCCGAGCGACCAGTTGGTAGTGAAGACGGCGCGATGGTTCGGCGCTGCATGCGCGATATCGGTAATCTGCTCGGCGCTGATCACCGCCGGATCGTACTTCGTCGCCTTGCTCTTGTTGTAGTTATAGGCGAGCGTGAAGTTGAGCAGCGCTTCGCTGAGGGTCGTATGATAGGTGGCGACGACGTCGATACCCTCTGTCCGCGTGCTGAACGCGTTGGTGAAATACTGGACTGCGCCTCCATTGCCGACCGCCGCCAGCGCTGGCTGTTTCGCGATATCGGCGGCCGTGACATTATATGTCTGCGAGACACCGATCCGGTTGCTCACGTCGATGCGATAGGCGTCGATCGTCAGGGTCAGCGCTTTGAGGGGCGTAATGATGGCGCCGAAGCCGTAATTGGTCGAATTCTCCGGCGTAAGTGTTTTCGATCCGAAATATTTGGAGATCGGACTGTCGACCGGATAGGTGCCGGTCTGTGTTTGAATCCCGTTCTGAAAGGCGGTCGTCAGGATCGAAGTGTGCGACTGACCCGGCGAGGGCGCATGGAAACCGCTGCCCACGGTGCCGCGAATCGAGAGCGCATCAGCGATCTTGTAGATCGCGTTGAACTTGCCCACCCACGAGCCGCCGAAAGTGTTGTAATGTTCGTACCGGCCCGCCGCCCCGACGCTCAGGCCTTCGATAAGATCGGCTTCGAGATCGGCATAGATGGCGTAGTTGGTCTGGCTCCACTTGCCAGCCGCGTCCGGGCTCGTACCGCCATAGCCGCTCGCGCCGGGCGATAGCGCGGACGTGGTTCCGGCGGGTGCGTAAACGCCGGGTGAAACAAGCGAATACAGTGCCTGTGGCGCCGCATAGGGACCTGCGCCATAGGATTGCACATCGCCGGCGGTGAGCGTGTAGGTTTCCTTGCGGAATTCAGCGCCGCCGGAAATCGTGAGCGGGCTCGCGAGACCTATCTCCAGCGGATAGCTGAGATCGAGATTGGCGTTCAGCTCCTCCTGCTTGAGTTTGCCGAACTTGAAGCTGGTCTGGGTCTGCGGCCCGTAGGAACCGTTCAGTGAGCCATACATCGACAGGTCGAGCGTGTTGCGTGCTAGCGTCCCGGACAGATCATATTTCAGGCCACCGGCGTCGCCCTTGTAACCGGCCGTGCCGTACATCTGCTCGGTCACCCCGACGAATTGCGGCGTGAAGCCCGCAGGATAGAGCGACGAAAACTTGAAGGTGTTGGTGTCCTGCACAAAGCCGCCCGTGGGGCAGGTCGCGTTGCCGGCCGGGCAAGGCGTCAGATAGAAGGTGTTCTTGAAATAGGCATTTGCACCGCCGCCGCCCGAACCGCCACCGACAAGGGGGAAGGTCCAGTCGAGCACCGGGCGATAGTTGAAGCTCTCGGTGGCCTTCACATGCGCATAATTGCCGAAGAGGTAAAACTTGCTGTTGTCGGTGACGTCGATCGCTGCGTTGACGAAGAACTTGTAGCTCTCTGCCGGCGACGAACCCCATATCTGCGCCGGCCGCGGATAATTGGGGATTTGCGACGCAAGCGCGGGAAACTGCTGCGCGAGAAAGACCGCGGACGGCCGCGTCACACCGCGACTGGTCTGGCCGTCATGGTTATATTCGCCCGCGACGTTGATGAAGCCGATATCACCGATGCCGAGACCGACATCACCGGCGACCTGGTAGCTCTTGCCGTCGCCAAATTGGTAATATTGGCCGTAGCGAGCCTGCAGTTCGAAGCCCGTCTTCTCCTTGAGGCCGTAGTTCAGCACGCCGGCGATCGCATCGGAGCCATATTGTGCGGTCGCACCGTCGCGCAGCACCTGGAGGTTGCCGACCGCAATGGCGGGGATCAGCGAAATGTCCGCTCCCTGCGAAGCGGCCGACAAAGCAGTGTCGCTGCCGCCGGCGACCTGCACCAGCGCCGAACGGTTGTAGCGCTTGCTGTTGATCATCACGAGCACTTCGCTGCTCGGCAAGCCGCGCAGCGACGGCGCACGCACGAAGGTCGATGCGTCGGTGATGGTGTTCTGCGGCACGTAGAAGGACGGGATGATGTTCTTGATCACATCCAGCATGTTGCCGGAGGGCTGCGCGTTCAGTTCAGTCGAGCCGATCACGTCGATCGGCGAGGCGGATGTGGTCAGGGTTCGGTCGGTTCGACGCGTGCCGGTGACGACGATGTCGGGTGCGGGAGGCTCAACCTTGTCCGTCTCGGGCTCGGCCGCCGGCTTTTCGTCAAGCGCCGCAACCGGTTTTTCATCGGGCTTCGCAGCGGCGAGCGCGGGCATGGCCGACGCCACCATCGCGACGGTCATTGCAAATAGCGAAATCGAATGTCTGTACATGCAGAGTCCCCCAATAACGAAAAGGTGACTCTCAGGATCCGCCCCACTTCTTTGTTATAGCACAATAAAACGCGCAACTAACACAGCTCAAGGCACACTATCCCAGCCCCGGAAACCGTCGTTTTCGACGAATCCGGGCAGACTCGACAACCACGGAGCCGGTCCCGGCTCCTTTTATACTATCCTCCCGGGACGGATTGGCATCATATGGCCAATCGCGTAAATTCTTCACTTTCCGGCTCAAGACGTGTTGGCCGAATCAAGGCAGTTTTTACTGCGAATCGGATTGCGCCACATTCGATTTCGCATTGCAACATAAACTTCACAAAAAGGGCGATCAGGCGTGCGAAAGCGATCTTTCTGCGGCCGCTATTGCGTTCGGGCAACGTTTCCGGGGCGGGCGGGGCTTGCGAAGCAACGGCCGCCTCGCGCATCCGGGGCCGCGCCAAATATTGAGCAACCCAATGGTCCCCGGGGGCGTTGCGGAGCTCCCGGGTCTCCCGCGCCCTGTCGCTGACATATTTCCCTTCATACTTCCGGGGTCATGCCGATCTTCACCCACCGCCTCGCCACGCTCGACGATCTCGATTCGCTCCGCGCCCTGATGCGCCGGTCGATCGAGCAATTGCAGCAGGGCTTCCTTACGCCGGAACAGGTCAGCGCCAGCCGCAAGGTGATGGGCCTCGACAGCCAGCTGGTGCGCGACCAGACCTATTTCATCGTCGAGGACGGCGACCGGATTGCCGGCTGTGGCGGCTGGAGCTGGCGCGCGACCCTGTTCGGCGGTGACGACAGCGTGGTCGCGCGCGAACCCGCGCCGCTCGACCCCGCGACCGACGCGGCGAGAATCCGCGCGATGTACACTGATCCCGCCTTTGTCCGCCGCGGCGTCGGCGGCCTGATCTTGGACCTGTGCGAGGGCGCCGCCCGTGCGCGCGGCTTCCGCCGGGTGGAGATGATGGCGACGCTCGCCGGCGTGCCGCTTTACGAAGCCCGTGGTTATATGCCGATCGAGCATTTCTCCACCGCCCCGATCGACGGCGTTGTCGTGCCGCTGATCCGCATGGGAAAAGACCTGCCTGACTAGAGTCTCATCGCGTTGGCGGGATCCTCGCGGCGGTCGCCGAGTCGGCTCTGTTGGTGGTTGACAGAATCACCTGCGCGCCTTAGCTGCGCCCCTTCTCCCGCCGGGCATGCCTGCGCGGGCATATGCATTTGGAAAGTGACAAGGGCCATGTTCGCAGTCGTGCGCACAGGCGGCAAGCAGTATCGCGTTGCCGCCGGAGACAAGATCGTCGTCGAGAAGCTCGACGGCGAAGCGGGAGCGTCGATCACGCTCGGTGACGTTCTGCTCGCGGGCGAAGGCTCGGAGCTGAAGTCGGTCGAGGGGCTCACCGTCTCGGCCGAGATCATCGCGCAGGCGAAGGCCGACAAGGTCATCATCTTCAAGAAGAAGCGCCGCCACAATTATCGCCGCAAGAACGGTCATCGCCAGCAGCACACGATCCTGAAGATCACCGCGATCGGTGCGCAGGAGAAGAAGGCAAAGGCGAAGAAGGCCGATGCGGCCCCCGCAGCAGCTGAGGGCGAAGCCCCGGCGGCCCAGGCGTAAGGAGTAGTTCGAGATGGCACATAAGAAAGCAGGCGGTTCTTCGCGCAACGGTCGCGATTCGGCAGGCCGTCGCCTCGGCGTCAAGAAGTTCGGCGGCGAAGCCGTCGTTCCGGGCAACATCCTGGTGCGTCAGCGCGGCACGAAATTCTATCCGGGCGTCAATGTCGGCATGGGCAAGGACCATACCCTCTTTGCGCTTACCGGTGGGCGCGTGACCTTCAAGGAAGGCAAGCTGGGCCGTAAATTCTGCTCGGTAGAAATTATGGCGGCCGCGGCCGAATAAACGGGCAACCGATCGGGTTGCCCAACTGGGCGACCCGGGTTTCCATCAGGAAACCGCAAAAGGGAGACGGGTCGTCCCAGTCTCCCTTTTTTCATGCTCCCTCCACCCCCATTGTCGCGGTCCCGTCATCCTGACGTGGCAGCGGCACTGGTGACCGACGAGGAGAGTTTATGATGTTCGCTCGGACCAGTAGATTGACGTTGCGCCCCGGCTGGCCGGAGGACGCCCCTGCCCTCGCTCAGGCTATCGCGCACGAGGAAGTCGTGACACGGCTGTCGCGCGCGCCCTGGCCCTACGGGCTCGAGGACGCGGAGACCTTCCTCGCCAAGCCGCGTGATGCTGCCGCGCCCAAGTTCCTCATCCTGTCGCACGAAGCGGAGTATCCGTGCATCGTCGGCAGCGTCGCGATGTGGCCGGAGGGCGACGCCCATGAGTTCGGCTATTGGCTGACGCCCACGGTCTGGGGGCGCGGCTATGCGACAGAGGCGGGCCGCGCCGTGCTGCACATGGCGCGCTACGCGCTGGGCGTGAAGCGGGTCCGCGCCGGGCACTTCATCGACAACCCCGCCTCGGGCCGGGTGCTGACCAAGCTCGGCTTCCGCCCCACCGGCAAGATCGAGCCGCGCCACTCGCTTGCGCGCGGTGCCGAGACGCCATGCGCCTTGTTCGAGCTCGATCTCGACGAGGACCGAATGTGCGATGTGAAGATGGCGGCCTGAATCGCCATCCTGAAGGCGAATTTTTGCCGGGCGACGGGTTGGAATGCCTCCGGGCATTTCCGAAAAACATGCCGGCGCATGTTTCACCCGGCGCTCGGCAAGACTGGATAGAGAAACTCGGGAACGAAGCGGGCCGGGCCGTGAACCTTGGCCCGCGAATTGCCAAAAGTGATGGGAAGTGCACTTGAGGTAAGCGAAGTTATTTACCGGCTTTCGCTGTGCAGCGGAAAAATGCCTTCCGCACAAAGTCTGGCAGCTCGCCTCGGCTCTGCATTCCCAATAGTTTCTCGAGCGCCGCCGATGTGTCATCCGGCTGAGCGGTGCGAATTGACCGATAGGCACTCAGCGCACCCTCAACTCCCGCCAGCTGCTGCGCGTCCGGATCGTTCGATTTCCCCGGGTTCTGAATGATGAAAGCAGCCATGGCGACTGTGTACTGGAGGACAATCTCCGGGGTGTGCGCATAGTTTTTTCGGACACGCCCCCGAGAGGATCGAGACAGACGTTGACTGACACATCCGGCGCATCAATCAGCCACTGAATCGCCCATTTCCGATCATCCCGCAGGCTTGGGTTCAGCGGATCGCGTTCGAGACTCTGCTCGATGGAGACGAAACGCTGCCGATCTTCAGGCGAGGAATGCGCGCTCGTCTGGGCAAATGCTGGAGTTGCGCAGAGCAGAAGCGCGAGCAGCGCGGCAGGCAGGGTGGTTATCTTCATCCAGACCCCTTTGGATCACGGCACGAATGTCAGCAAGTGGGACATTTGCCGACTGGCCCCGCTTTCATGGCCGCCTCTGATTCAAGCCCAATGAGTCGACATGATCTGACCGACGTCGAATCCCGCGTGATCAAGCCACGCCTGAGTGCCGGCTTTAAACCGGCAAATGATTTCTTCACTTCAATCTCTACCGAACGGTACGATTATAGACGCATCGATCCGCGCGGAAAAACCTTCGAGCTCCTCGCGGATTATGACGAATAAAAAGAAAGGGTTCCGCACATGACATCCCGTTCCGCCCTTGCGCTCGCCGTATCGACTCTCGCGCTCGTCCACGCCCCGTCGGCAATGGCGCAGGAAACGCCACCGGCCGCACCGGCGACGGCCGCGGCACCCGCAACCGACGCGCAGCCACAGGACGATATCGTCGTCACCGGCACGCGCACCGCCGGCCGGTCGCGGCTCGACAGCACATCTCCCATCGACGTGCTGAGCGCGGCAAGCCTGCAACATCAGGGCACCACGGAACTGGCCGCGTCGTTGTCAGCGGTCGTGCCGTCGATCGACTTCCCCCGTTCATCCGCCGTGGACGGTACCGATTCGATCCGCCCCGCCACGCTGCGCGGCCTCTCGCCCGATCAGACCCTGGTGCTCATAAACGGCGTGCGCGCGCACACCTCGGCGCTGCTGAACGTCAACGGCTCGGTCGGCCGCGGCGCGGCCTCGGTCGATCTCAACACCATCCCCTCAATCGCGCTCGACCGGATCGAAGTGCTGCGCGACGGCGCGTCGGCGCAATATGGCTCGGACGCGATCGCCGGCGTCGTCAACCTGCGCCTGCGTGAAGCCCGCAGCGGAGGCGGTGCGACCGTCAGCTACGGCGAATATATCACTGACGTGAACACCGCGCGCGGCTCGCGCAGCGAGCGAGACGGTCAGACGGTCACCGCTTCCGCCTGGCAGGGCGTATCGCTAGGCTCGGACGGGTTCCTCACGCTGTCCGGTGAGTATCTGAACCGCAACCCGACCAGCCGCGGCGATTTCGATCCGCGCAAGACCCCGATCAGGGTCCGCTCGCGCTTCGGTGATCCGGACGTCGAACAGTACAGCTTTTACGTCAATGCCGGGAAGCCGATCGGCGACAGCGGCTGGGAGATCTATGGTTTCGGCGGCTATCAACACCGCGACAGCACGAGCGCGGCCACGCCCCGCATCGTCGGCGGCACCGGCTCCAATGCCAATGCCAGCGCTGACGCGCTCGCAAGCCTCTATCCCGACGGCTTCACCCCGCTGATCGCCGTCGAGTCCGTCGACCTGACGACAACCGGCGGCGTGCGCGGCGAGCTCTCCGGCTGGAAGGTCGATCTGAACGTCTCCTACGGTCGCAATAAGCTCACCTTCAACACCCGCAATTCAGGCAATGCCACCTATGGAGCGGCGTCAAAGACGAGCTTCTACGATGGCACGCTGGCCTATGATCAGCTGGTCGGCGGCATCGACGTATCGAAGGAATTGCCGCTTGGTGACGGCACGATCAACATCGCCTGGGGCGAGGAATATCGCCGCGAAGGCTTCCAGATCGGCGCCGGCGAGCACGCATCCTATGATCGAGCGCCAGGGGCCGCCAACAACCTGGGCTCAGGCGCGCAGGGTTTCCCCGGCTTCCAGCCCTCCAATGTCGTCAACGTGCACCGCGACAATGTCTCGGGCTATCTCGATCTGGAAGCCAAGCCGACCCACGCGCTGACGATCGGCGCCGCAGTGCGCGGCGAAAGCTATTCGGATTTCGGCGAGACGCTGAATGGCAAGCTTTCCGCGCGCTATGAATTCGCCCCCTGGATCGCCGTGCGCGGCACCGCCTCGACCGGCTTCCGCGCACCGTCGCTGCAGCAGCAATATTTCACCTCGACCGCCTCTGTACTGAGCAACGGCAACATCGTCGAGACCGGCACTTTCCCATCGGTAAGTGCGGTCGGCACCGCACTCGGCGGCAAACCGCTGCGTCCGGAAAAGGCCACTAACCTGTCGGCCGGCGTGGTGCTGCGCAGTGGTGGTTTCGATCTGTCGGTCGATGCCTATCAGATCAGGATTCGCGACCAGATCGCCTTGTCGGAGAATCTCAGCGGCGCGGCGGTCATCCAGACGCTGGTCAATAACGGCATCACGTCAGTCACCGCGGGCCGTTTCTTTCTCAACGGCATCCGCTCGCGCACCAAGGGCATCGACGTGGTCGCGCATTACCGCACCAGAAGCGACAATATCGGCACCTTCGATTTCACCGTCGCCGGCAATTTCAATGACATCAAGGTAACCGAGGCGCCGGCACCGGTGACGATCACCGCGGCGGTGCCCGGCGGCTCGCCGATCAGCGCGACATTGCCGATCTTCAGCCGTCAGCGGATCATATCGTTCGAGCAGGGCACGCCGCGTACCAAGGTCGTCGGCACCGTCGACTGGTCGCTGAACAAGGTCGGTGTCACGGCGCGCGCAGCCTATTATGGCGACGTCACCCAGCCGAGCAGCAACGGCTTTGCCGAGGACGATATCCATACCGGCCGCCATACGATCTTCGATCTCGAGGCGCGCTATCAGGTGATCAGGAATGTGAACCTCGCGGTGGGCGCGAACAATCTGTTCGACACCTATCCCGATTATGTGAAGCTCACTTCGTCGCGCGGGACAGTCCTCAACAGCACCGGCCTGGTCGGTTTCCCCTATTACTCGCCGTTCGGCTTCAATGGCCGTTATGTCTATGGCCGGATCGGGCTTACCTGGTAGATCGAAACGCGGAGGGTGGGCCTCGCCTGCCCTCCGCTTTTGACCTCACGCTGCGATGACTTCGCCCGGCAGCCTGGCCGCCTCATACTCGCTCTCGTACAGGCCGATGAGTTTGCGGTCGTCATGGTTCCACGGATGGAAGCCGGGCAGGAAGAAGGCCAGCCACTGCGCGGCGATCTTGCGCGCCATGCCGGGGCGACCGAACGCGTACCAGAACATCCGGGCCCAGACTTTCGGCCCTGAGAGCCCGTCCTGCCGCAGCAGATCGAGCATGCCCCGGATGCGGCCGCGGGTGAAATTATTGGTGACGGCAAGCATCACAAATGCCTTCACCTTGAACCGCCGCCACTCGGACCAGTCCTTGGTGGCGTGCAACCAGGTGTCATAGGCGACTCCCTTGTGTTCGATCTCCTCGGCGGCATGCCAGCGCCAGAGATTGGCGAATTCCTCCTCGCCACCCGCGAGGTGCCGCGGATTGCCGAGCAACTCATGCGCGATGATCGCGGTGAAATGTTCGAGCACCATCGTCGCGGTGAGGTTCGCGATCGGCGGGCGGCCCTTGGTCAGGTCGAGCCCTTTTTGCACCCGCGCCTCGAGCGCCGTGATGTCATAACCCTGATCCACGACATGCCGGTTGAACGCGACATGCTCGCGGGTGTGCATCACTTCCTGCTTGATGAAGGCCTGGATCTCGCCGGCGAGCTTGGGCGGAACATCGTCGCGAAAGGCGCGCACGCTGTCGACAAAGAACGCCTCGCCCTTGGGAAAGGTCACTGAAAGCGCATTGTAGAAAGCCGTAGCGTAAGGGTCATTGTTGAGCCACCAGCGGCCCATCGCCTTGTCCCTGCCGAAGCGGCGATCACGCGGCGTGATGGTCAGGTCGCCGGGAGTAGTTGCTTTCGCCACGAAAACCTCCGAACAGAAGAACAGGTACCGCTAACAAGACTGTCAATAGGCATTACTTACACTCGTGTCAATAACTCGCAGACGTCTCAGCCCTGAAGAATCCCGCGATGCCGCGATCGAGGCGGCGCGCGCGCTGCTCATCGAGGAGGGCCCGCAGGCCGTCACGCTCAAAGCGGTCGCGATGCGGATCGGGCGCACCCATGCCAATCTCCTCCACCATTTCGGCTCGGCGAAGGAGCTACAGCGGGCGCTGATCAAGCATCTCGCCGACACCATCACCGCGCAGATCGGCGAAGCGGCGAAGCGCGCAAGGGCAAGCGACCAGAATCCGCGCGAAGTGGTCGACATGACCTTCGACGCCTTTGCGCGCGGCGCCGGCGCGATGGCGAGCTGGATGATCCTCACCGGCAATGAGGATGCGCTCGACCCGATTCTCGAGGCGATCCACAATCTTGTCGACGATCTCGCCCAGGATCACGACCATAAGGGCTCGACCCTGCAGGAAGAAACGCTGCAGCTCGTGCTGACCGCGCTGGGCGACGCCTTGCTCGGCGGCCCGATGGCCAAGGCGCTCGGCCTGCCCCGCGAAAAGGCGCGCGAGCTGGCGGTGAACGCGCTGATCGCGTCGCATAGGGTGGAGTAACAGGCCTTCCTTCTGCACTTCCCCGGCGGAGGCCGGGGCCCAGTTGGGGGACGCTGATGATGTGCGTTGCCCGTCCTTACATCTGCCATCCCGACTGGGCCCCGGCCTTCGCCGGGGAAGCAAGAAGGGGGCTGGGGAAGCAAAAAGGGAGCAGCGTCGATTCAAATCCAGCGCGGATCGTTGCAGCACGGCACCGGACGGATGCTGCGAAGCCCCCTTCCCGCTCTTTGACATGACTGGTTTTATCACCCCTGTTTTCCACCGCTGTTCCGGCGGGGAAACACCGCTGTTCCTCCGCTGTTATTTCCAACTTTCACCGCTGTTATCCAGGAACAGCAAAACTGGGTTCATCTCATTGAAAATACACGCCAAATTCTGCCGCAAAATCCGCCATAACAGCGGCAGAAAAAATTGAGGCGAAGAACAGAGGATAACAGCGGAGAACCCGCGCCAAAATCGCCCGAATCGCCGCCCGGCATCGCCGCGGGGTGACGCGGCGCGCCAAATGTCTATATGGCGCACATGCATTTTCTCGACCAAGCAAAGATCTTCGTCCGATCGGGCGCGGGCGGCCCCGGTGCCGTCGCCTTCCGGCGTGAGAAGTTCATCGAATATGGCGGCCCGAACGGCGGCAATGGCGGCAAGGGCGGCGACATCATCTTCGAGGCGGTCGCCGGCCTCAACACGCTGATCGACTTTCGCTACACCCAGCATTTCCGCGCGCCCCGCGGTGCCGGCGGCGCCGGCTCGAACATGACCGGCGCGGGTGGCGAGGATCTGGTGATCAAGGTGCCGGTCGGCACGCAGATCCTGTCCGAGGACAAGGAGGAGGTGCTCGCCGATTTCACTGTCGCAGGCCAGCGCGAGGTGTTCCTGCGCGGTGGCGATGGCGGGCGTGGCAATGCCAGCTACAAGACCTCCACGAACCGCACCCCGCGTCAGCATGGCGAGGGCTGGCCTTCTCAGGAGGCGTGGGTCTGGCTGCGCTTGAAGCTGCTCGCGGACGCAGGGCTGGTTGGCCTGCCCAATGCGGGCAAATCGACCTTCATCAACGCTGTGACCAACGCCAAGGCGAAGGTCGGCGACTATCCCTTCACCACCGTACGTCCGCAGCTCGGCGTTGTGAGCCGCCACAATCGCGAATTCGTCATCGCCGATATCCCCGGCCTGATCGAAGGCGCGGCGGACGGCGCCGGGATCGGCGACCGCTTCCTCGGGCATATCGAGCGCTGCAAGGTGCTCCTGCACCTCGTCGACGCGACCAGCGAAAACCCTGTTGCCGATTACCGCGTCGTGCTGGGCGAGCTCGATGCCTATGGCGCCGGCCTGATCGACAAGCCCCAGGTGATCGGCCTCAACAAGATCGATGCGCTTGAGCCGGACGCGGTGAAGAAGCTCGTCACCAAGCTCAAGCGCGCCAGCAAGGCCGAGGTGATGCCGCTTTCAGGCGCCGGTGGCGAGGGTATCGAGGCGGTGCTAGACCGGCTGATCGATGCTATCGGACCGGGGGAGGCAAAGCCTGTGCGGGACGATGGCGCCGAGGATCCCATCGAATGGTCACCGCTCTAACCTGATGTTCTCGCCCTCCGCCTGTCCTCGCCTGATCGTCAAGGTCGGTTCAGCGCTGCTCGTCGCAGCGGACGGGACCGTGCGGCGCGAATGGCTGACCAGCCTGGTTGCCGACATCGCGGCGCGGGCAAAGGCCGGCCAGGAGATCGCGGTTGTCTCTTCCGGGGCGATCGCACTCGGCGCGCGGCGGCTCAAGCTCGCCAAGGGCGGCCGCGCCAGCCTTGAAGACGCGCAGGCAGCCGCCGCGACCGGGCAGATCGCGCTCAGTCAGGTCTGGTCCGAGCTGCTCGGCGCCGAGGGCCTGACCGCGGCGCAGATCCTCGTCACCCTCGACGACCTCGAGGATCGCCGCCGCTATCTCAACGCCGCCGCCACGCTCAACCGGCTACTCGCGCTCGGCGTGGTCCCGGTCATCAACGAGAATGACAGCGTCGCGACTGAAGAGATCCGTTTCGGCGACAATGATCGCCTCGCCGCCCGCGTCGCCCAGGCGGCTGGCGCGCAGGGCGTGATCCTGCTCTCGGACGTTGATGGTCTGTACGACGCCAACCCCACCACAAATCCCGGCGCGACAATGATCGGGCGTGTCGACCGTATCGACGCGAAGATCGAGGCGATGGCCGATGGCGGTTCCGATTCGGGCATGGGATCGGGTGGCATGGTCTCCAAGATCGCCGCCGCACGGATCGCGACGGCAGCGGGCGCCCATCTCGCGATCGTCTCGGGGCACAAGACCAATCCTCTCGCTGCCTATGGCGATAGCGGGCACGGTACGGTGTTCGCCGCCGAGAAAGCCGCGCCCGCGCGCAAGGCCTGGCTGGCGGGAGGCCTCACGGCCAAGGGTGAAGTCCATATCGATGCCGGCGCGACCAGGGCGTTGCTCAGCGGGAAGAGCCTGCTTGCGGCCGGCGCGGTGCGGATCGAGGGGAAGTTCAAGCGCGGCGATCTGGTCGCGATCTGCGGCCCTGACGGCAAGCCGGTCGCGCGCGGCCTCTCTGAATATAGTGCGGCCGACGCTACGAAGATCATCGGCCATCGCAGCAATGCGCTCGCGACGATCCTCGGCTATGCGCCGCGCGCCGCGCTGGTGCATCGCAACCATATGGCGCTGGTGTGAGCCTGCTCGCGATCACCGGCGGCACCGGCTTTGTCGGTCGTACGCTGATCGAGCTCGCGGTGCGGGAGGGCCATGAAGTCCGCGCCCTCACCCGCCGCCCCCAGCCCGACATGGCGCGCGTCACCTGGGTGTCGGGCGCGCTCGATACCCCGATCGCGCTGACCAGCCTGATCCGCGGCGCCGATGCGGTGATCCATGTCGCGGGCGTGGTGAACGCACCCGATCGCGCCGGTTTCGCCGAGGGCAATATCGCCGGCACCGAGGCGGTCGTCGATGCGGCCAAGGGCACTGGCGTCCGCCGTTTCATCCATGTCTCCTCGCTCACGGCCCGCGAGCCGGGCCTCTCGGACTATGGCTGGTCGAAGGCCGGTGCCGAACATGTCGTCGAAGCCTCAGGCCTCGACTGGACGATCGTCCGCCCGACCGCGATCTATGGCCCGGGCGACATGGAGATGCGCGACATGTTCCGCATCGCGAAGTTCGGCCTCGCGCTGCTGCCGCCACCTGGTCGCATGTCAGTGATCGAGGTGAGCGATCTCGCCCGGCTGTTGCTCGCGCTGGCGGTGCGCGATCCCGGCCAAGTCATCCTCGAAGTCGATGACGGGGCGGAGGGCGGCTGGACTCATCGCGCTTTCGCCCGCGCGATCGGCGCTGCGGTCGGCCGTCGGGTGCTCCCACTCCCGCTGCCCAGGGCCATCCTGTCGGTCGCGGCGAAGGGCGATCGTCTTGTACGCGGCGCAAAGGCCAAGCTCACCGCTGACCGCGTTGGCTATCTCAGCCATCCGGACTGGACGGTCGACCCGGCGCGGCGCCCCGATCCCGATCTTTGGCGACCCGAAGTGCCGACACCGCAGGGTCTCGCGACGACCGCCGCTTGGTATCGCGCGAACGGTCTATTGTGACCGCGCGGTGGCAACGCTGGACAGTGGTGCTATAGCGTCGCCGGAAAGCCGCCGCATTTTCTTGGCAGGGCAAGCCATCCAATCTTCGAGGGACATGCATTGAGCGACCGCGCACAGGTATTCGACACCGTCACCGGCCTGATCGAACCGTTCAACAAGAAGGGCGTCTCGCTCTCCGACGCGACCACCTTCCAGGGCGATCTCGAATGGGACAGCCTGACGGTGATGGATTTCGTCGCAGCCATCGAGGACGAGTTCGAGATCATCATCACCATGAACATGCAGGCCGAGATCGAAACCGTCGGGCAGCTTGTCGATGCGGTGATGAAGCTGAAGGCCTGATCGATGACCGATTCTGCCCAGACCGCCGACGCTCCTCCGCTCAATCCACCCGTGATCGCGCCCGAGCGGGACCTGTTCACCAAATATGACGCGCTGATCGCGGAGCGTCAGGCGCTGCTTGATACGGGCGTGCGCGATCCGTTCGCGATCGTGATGGACGAAGTGAAGTCGCCGACGGTCGCTGTGATCAAGGGCAAGGAGACGATCCTGCTCGGCACCTATAATTATATGGGCATGACGTTCGATCCCGACGTCATCCAGGCCGGCAAGGACGCGCTCGACCAATATGGATCGGGCACCAATGGCAGCCGCGTGTTCAACGGCACCTTCCGCGACCATGCCGATGTCGAGGCGGCGCTGCGCGAGTTCTACGGCACGACGGGCGCGATCGTCTTCTCGACCGGATACCAGGCCAATCTCGGCATGATCTCGGCGCTCGCCGGCAAGGGCGAGTATATCATCCTCGATGCCGACAGCCATGCGTCGATCTATGACGGCTGTTCGATGGGCAATGCCGAGATCGTGCGCTTCCGCCACAATAGCGTCGAGGATCTGGACAAGCGCCTCGGCCGGCTGCCGCCGGAGCCGGGCAAGCTCGTGGTGCTGGAGGGCGTCTATTCTATGATGGGCGACGTCGCCCCGCTCAAGGAGATGGTCGCGGTCGCGAAGAAGCACGGCGCAATGGTGCTGGTCGACGAGGCGCACTCAATGGGGTTCTTCGGGCCCCATGGCCGCGGCGTCTATGAGGATCAGGGGCTTGAGGATCAGGTCGATTTCGTCGTCGGCACCTTCTCCAAATCGGTCGGCACGGTCGGCGGCTTCTGCGTCTCGAACCATCCCAAGTTCGAGATCATGCGTTTCGTTTCGCGCCCCTATATCTTCACCGCTTCTCTGCCCCCCTCGGTTGTCGCGACCGCCGCTGCCTCGATCCGCAAGCTGATGTACGCGCACAACAAGCGCGCCCATCTCTGGGAGAATAGCAGGCGGCTGCATGGCGGCTTGACCGAGATGGGCTTCACGCTCGGCACCAAGACTCCGGAATCGGCGATCGTCGCGGTGATCCTGCAGGACCAGACCCAGGCGGTGGCGATGTGGCAGGCGCTGCTCGAAGGTGGGCTCTATGTGAACATGGCCCGCCCCCCCGCGACTCCGGCCGGCACCTATCTGCTGCGCTGCTCGGTATGCGCCGAGCATAGCGCCGAACAGATCGAAACGATCATCGCGATGTTCCGCGCCGCGGGCCAGGCGACCGGCGCAATCAGCTAACCTGTATCAGCCGGGTTCTCACCAACCGCGCTTCCGGTTAGAAGGACCGCGATGAGCGGTAACGACGGCGACCTTGTGGCTCCCCGTGGGTCTGGAAACGCCTGGCGCACCATCATGCTGGTCGTGGTGGCGCTGCTGGGCGCGCTGGTGCTGATCGCCCTGATGCTGACGCTCGACAGCGCAAGCAGGCAGCGCGACGAAGCGCTCAAGCAACAGGCTCATAGCTATGAGGTAATGATCCTCGTGCGATCGCTGTCCGGCACGCTCGCGCAGGCCGAAGCGTCGCTGGGCCGTTATGTGATCAGCGCCGACAAGACGCTCGGCCGCCGCTTCTCCGATCAGTGGCAAGTCGCCGGGCAGCAGATCGATCAACTCGATGCCGTCACCGACGCTCATCAGCAAAAGCTGATCAACACGCTGCGCCAGGCCTTCGACGAGCGCGGCAAAGAGCTTTCGGAGATCGCGCTCAGCACCATCTACAAGAAGAACGATCAGGCGCTCGCACGCTATTATCAGGCCCGCCAATCTCCCTCGCTTGAACGGATCGATCGTCTGCTCAAGGCGATCAATACCGGTGAACGAAAATTGCTCGACGAGCGCACCGGCGAAGCGATGCGATCAGTTGAGCGATCGACCAATGTCGCCGAGATCCTGATGGGCTTCGGTCTGCTGATCGTTCTCGGCGCGATCGCGCTCGGCTGGCTTACGGTGCAGGCCTATGGCCAGCGCGCCCTTGCGCATGCGGAAACCGAGGCGGAGCGGCTGCGCGCCGAAGACCTCGAGGCGGCGGTGGCGCGCGCGACTGCCGAGCTGATCGACAAGGAAGCGCGGCTGCGCCAGGTCCAGAAGATGGAAGCGATCGGCCAGCTTACTGGCGGGATTGCACATGATTTCAACAATATGCTCGCCGTGGTTCTGGGCGGGCTGGAGCTGGCCCGACGCAATGTCAGCGATGTCGACCAGGCGACCCGCCATATCGACAACGCGACCGAGGGGGCCAACCGCGCCGCCGCGCTCACCCGGCGCCTGCTCGCCTTCTCGCGCGAGGAGGCACTCAAGCTCGAGGCGCTCGACCCTGGCGCGCTGGTGACGGACATGTCGGATCTGCTCGACCGCACGCTCGGCGATGCGATCATTGTCGTGGCGCAGGATGCCGCCACCGGCTGGCGGATACGCGCTGACCGCTATCAGCTCGAGAATGTCGTCCTCAATCTCGCCGTGAACGCCCGCGACGCGATGGAGGGGCGCGGCTCTCTGACCATCGTCACCGCCGGCACAACCTTGGCGGCTGAGGAGGTCGGCACCTGCCCGGCCGGCGATTATGTGACGATCGCGGTGACCGACACCGGCTGCGGCATGACGCCCGATGTGCTCGAACGCGCTTTCGAGCCTTTCTTCACGACCAAGCCGGTCGGCACCGGTACCGGGCTGGGGCTCAGCCAGATCTTCGCCTTTGTCCGCCAGGCCGATGGCGAGATCGGCATCGTCTCAGCGCCCGGCCAGGGCACGACCGTAACCCTGTATCTGCCTCGTTATATCGGCGCGGAGGTGAAGGCCGCGCCGAGGGAGGTCGAGACGGTGCCAGCCAAATCCGGAGCGCTCGATATCCTGGTCGTCGAGGACGACCCGCGTGTGCTCGCCGCGACGATGGGCGCGCTGATCGAACTCGGCCACCGTCCGCACGCGTGCAGCGACCCGCACGCCGCGCCGGCGCTGCTCGACGCGATGGAAGGCATCGACCTGATCATCTCCGACGTCCTGATGCCCGGGCAGACCGGCCCGGAAATGGTCGCCACGCTTGCCCCCGCTCATGGCCATGTCCCGGTGCTTTTTGTCACCGGCTTTGCCGGCGAGGCCAGGGGTGAGCCTGAGCTTGGTGGGCATTATGTCCTGCGCAAGCCGTTCACCATCGCCGCTCTCGCGCGCGCGATCGACGATGCGATGGCGCCGCCGCGCCCCACCCCGACCGACAGCATCGCGGCTGAGTGATTTCCTAGCTGACGCCACGCCCTAGCCCCGATATAGCCCCTCGACCGGGCATCTTGATAAGCCCCTCACGCAGAAGGCCGACGTCGCCCGCACCATGAAGTCAATCGACCGCTACATGGCCCGACTGATCGTGGTGCCCCTGTTCTCGACGCTGGTCATCTTCGCGATGCTGCTGGTGCTCGATCGCATGCTGCGGCTGTTCGATTTCGTCGCGACCGAAGGCGGGCCGGTCAGCGTCGTCTGGCGGATGCTCGCGAACCTGCTGCCCGAATATCTCGGACTCGGTATTCCGGTCGGGCTCATGCTCGGGGTGTTGCTCGCCTTTCGCAGGCTCGCCACGAGCTCGGAACTCGACGTGATGCGCGCGGTCGGGGTGAGTTATACCCGGTTGTTGCGGGTGCCTTACATGTACGCGGTTGGCCTCGCGATCGTGAACCTGCTGATCGTCGGCTATATCCAGCCCGATGCGCGCTATAATTACGAAAAGCTGCGCTTCGAGTTGCGGACCGGCGCGCTCGGGGCTTCGATCAAGGTTGGCGAATTCACGCAGTTCGGGGCGAAAAGGACGATCCGGATCGAAGAGAGCCATGAGGAAGGGCGCAAGCTCTCGGGCATTTTCGTCCACACCACGGATGACAAGGGCGGCTCGTTCGCGGTGACCGCCGATAGCGGCAAGTTTCTCGCGACCGACAATCCGGATGTCATCAACTTTCGCCTGACGAATGGCATCCTGGTGCGCAACAAAGCCGGGGCGCCGACGCCGCAGGTGCTGAGCTTCACCCTTTACGACATTCCCATCAACCTCCCCAAGCTCGAAGATTTCCGGCAGCCCACCGGTCGCCTCGAGCTCACGCTGCCGAAGCTCGTGCAGATGGGCGGCGACCGCAACGCATCCGAACTGGATCGCGACTCGAGCCGCGCCGCCCTGCATTTCCGCCTGACCCAGGTCGCCGCGATGTTCCTGCTTCCGCTGCTCGCACTGGCGCTCGGCGTGCCGCCCAAGCGTTCGACCTCGGCGCTCGGCGTGTTCCTGTCGATCGTCATGATCGTCACCTATTTCAAGGTGAACCAATATGCCCAGGGCGTCGGCGCGCTCGGCAGGATCGACCCTTTCTTCGCGCTTTGGATTCCCTTCCTCATCTTCGCGGCGCTCGTGTTCTGGATGTTTTACACGATCGCCTATGTTCCAGGCGGGCAACCGATCGGCGCGCTCGAGCGCGTCTTCTCCAAGCTGGGCAAGGCGATCGGCCGCTGGCTGCCGGGCCGCCGCAGGACAGAGGCGGCGCCCGCATGATCGCGCTCCAGCTTTTTCCGTCGCGCACAGTATCGCTCTATATGGCCCGGATGTTCCTGGTGCGGACCTTCGCGATCCTCACCGCGCTCGTCTTCGTGCTCCAGTTCCTCGACCTGCTGAGCGAAACGAGCAACATCCTTGCCCATGCCGGGAACGGCCAGGCCGAAGTCCTGCATTATGTCAGCCTGCGCCTGCCCGAGATCATATCGCGCTTCCTGCCCTTTTCGGTCCTGCTCGGCACGATCCTCACCTTGTCGACGATGAACCAGAATAGCGAGATCGTCGCGCTGAAGGCGTCGGGCCTTTCCGCACACCAGGTGCTCGCGCCGCTGATCCTGGCGAGCATGGGCGTGGCGATCGTGTCGTTCGCCTTCAACGACCGGATCGTCTCGCGCGCGACCGCGACGCTCACCCAGTGGAAGAATGCGGACTATGCGCCGGTGCCGATCGATCGCGGCGACCGATCGAATGTGTGGGTCCGCGACGGTGACGATCTGGTCGAGGTCGACCAGATCAGGGGCCGTGGCGACGCGGCGAAGCTGAGCGATATTACCCTTTACGATCGCACCGGCGGCAGCCTGGTCGGCATCATCCACGCGCCGCGCGGCGTGCGCGCGGGCGACGGATGGAAGATCGGCCCGACGACCCGGTTCGACGTGGCGAGCGGAAAGACGACGAATCTCGGCACCGTTGTCGTGGCCAGAGGCGTGCGCCCCGATCAGTTCACGCTTGCGACGGTCGATGCAGACGGCCTCTCCTTCTTCGCCCTGCGGTCCGCGATCCACGATCTGTCGGACGCCGGGAGACCGACCAAGGCGCTCGAGGGATCGATGTGGCACAAGCTTTCGGGGCCTCTCTCGGCGCTGCTGATGCCGCTGCTCGGCGCCATCGCCGCCTTCGGCCTTGCCCGATCGGGCAAGCTGTTCGTTCGGGCAGTGATCGGCATGGCGCTTGGCTTTGCCTATTTCGTCGCCGACAATTTCGCGCTGGCGATGGGCAATCTCGGCGCCTATCCGCCCTTCCTCGCCGCCTGGGCGCCGTTCCTGCTGTTCTTCATGATCGGCGAAGCGGTGCTGATCCGGACTGAGGAATAGGGCCGGGAGCGGGTTTGCTGGCTGTTCCTGGCTGTTTTGCGAAGAAATTTTTCGCTGGCTGTTATTTCGACACCGCGCCCTGATTCCTCAAACCTATTCAATGCCTTGGGCGTGCTGGCTGTTTTTGAATAACAGCCAGCATAACAGCCAGCTTTTTCGTCGGAACAGCCGGTATCAGCCAGCTATCAGCCAGCGGAAGACGTCCAACCAATCCAACAATGCGAAAGAGCGGTGCCGGGCTCGAGTCGAGCCCGGCACCGCATGGCCTGCAATGATCCGCACTGGAGTTGAATCACCCCGGTGCCGCTTACCAGATCTTTGGCATCAATCGTCATGCCCGACTTGTGCCGGCATCTCCCGATGTCGGCGTCTCGATAGCGGGTTGGCGCAACTCCTCTTTCCTTCCCCAGCGAAGCTGGGGCCCAGGTGGAAAGGTTGATGTAACGACGCGCAGCGTCCGCCATGATCGTCCCCCAACTGGCCGCAGCCTTCGCTGGGGATGCAGAAGTGGGAACTTACCGGGCCGGTAGGAAAGCGCTAGCGAGCGGCGCTGTTCATCGTGCTGCGGACCAGCCGCCCGACCAGCCTGGGAAGGCCGCGATAGCTCGCCGCGTGGTAGGGCGACTGCTCATCAAGCGCCGCCGACAGGCGCCGATGCGCCTCACCGAGCGCGTGATAGGGTACGCTCGGGACGAGGTGATGGAGCGCGTGATACCGCAAACCGACCGGCGCCCAGAGCACCGGCAGATACCCCGGCGGCGGCACATTGACCGAGTCGAGATATTGCGCGGTGACCGTCATCGCCTCGCCCTCATTCTCCCACAGATGGGCGACGAGCGTTCGGATCTGGTTGATGACGGCAACGCCGGAGGCAATCACGAGGAAGATCAGAAAGGCGCGGAGCGGCACGATGCCCGTCGCGACAGTCGCGAGCAGCGCGATCGCCCACAGGCTGGTTGCCACTTCCTGCCAGTGCCAGATCGCCTTGAACGCACCTTCGGGAGGGCGCCGGCGGAAGCTCGGATTGATCGCCAGCCCGGAATAGCGTTCGATGACCCAGGTCCGTACGCCCGGAAACACCGCCGAGAGCGGCGCCAATATGGCGAACCGCACGAGCAACGCGAGCGGCGCGAGCAGCGAGGTCAGCACGAACAAGGGCAGCGTCCAGGGCTTCATCAGCGCGAGCGGCAGATATTCCGGATCCTCGATCGTGCCGTAGCGGGTGCGGGCATGGTGGAGATTGTGCACGCCCTCATACATGAAGGACGGCACCATCAGCGGAATGCCGACAAGCAGGTTCCAGCCGAACCGGAACCACGGCAGCGTGCTGTGCTTCATATGGGTCAGTTCATGGGTGAAGCTCCCCGCGCGATAGAGCGCGAGGATCGCGACCACGCCGGCGGCGATCGCCCAGCCGACCGAGCCGATGGTCATCGCGACGGCCAGCGCTCCATAGCCCAGCACCGCCGAAGCGAGGAAGTCAGACCAGTAGATCAGAGGGCTTGCGACATGAAGGTCGCGGGTGAGCTCGGCTGCCACGCGGAGCATAGCCTTGTCGTCGGCCATGCGCGGCGCACCGGTCCTGGCGACGACGTCCGGCTGCGCCGCGGCATCGTGCCGATCGAGAGCGAGGGGGGTGTTCATGGCGGGGTCCATTGCCGAAACATAGTGGCAGCATGGTGGCGATACCAGTGACGCAGCCGGCGACGATCGAAGCGCCTCCTGCTGCCCGCTTGACAGAAAGACGTGCACGCGGGAGTGCGCAGTCTTCCGGGACAGGCACCTGAACGAGGCGACATCATCTTGGCTAGCGCAATTCCTCTCTCGATCCGCCCGATCAACAGCAAGGCAGATCGCAAGAAGTTCATCGACCTGCCCTTCAGGCTCTACAAGGACGATCCCAACTGGGTGCCGCCGCTCAAGGGCGAAGCGCTGGGGTTGATCACGCCCGAGAAGAATGGCTGGTTCAGCCATGCCGAGGCGCAGCTTTTCCTCGCCGAGCGCGGTGACCGGGTGGTCGGCCGGATTTCGGCGCATATCGACACGCTTGCGCTGACCATGCCGGCCGCCCAGGGCTTTGGCCCGGGCTGCGGCCAGTTCGGCCTGCTCGATGCCGAGGACGAGAATACGGCCAAGGCTCTGATCAACGCAGCCGAGGGCTGGCTGCGCAACAAGGGCATGACGCGCGTGCTGGGGCCGATCAGCATGTCGATCTGGGAAGAGCCCGGCCTGCTGATCCAGGGCTATGATCATCCGCCGACGATCATGATGGGCCATGCCAAGCCTGAATATCGCGGCTGGATCGAGGGCGCGGGCTATACGCCGGCCAAGACGCTCTACACCTATGATCTGGATATCACGCAGGAATTCCCGCCGATCGTGAACAGGATCATCCAATCAGGCGAGAAGAATCCGCGCATCCGCATCCGCGAGGTCGACAAGTCGAAATTCGACGAGGAAGCCGCGATCATCCTCCACATCCTCAACGATGCCTGGGCGGACAATTGGGGCTTCGTGCCGCTGACGCGGCCCGAGATCGCCGATGTCGGCGTCAAGCTGAAGCCAATCGTGTTCAACGACCTGATCCGCATCGCCGAACTCGACGGCAAGCCGGTCGCCTTCATGATCACCCTCCCCGACCTCAACGAAGTGATCAAGCCGCTGAACGGCAATCTCCTCCCGTTCGGCTGGGCCAAACTGCTGCTATGGTTGCGCAAGCCCAAGGCGCGGACGATGCGGGTGCCGCTGATGGGCGTGCTCAAGGAATTGCAGGCATCGCGCATGGCGGGCCAACTGGCCTTCATGATGATCGAATATATCCGCCGCGCCGCCGTCTCGAGATATGGCTCTACGCGCGGCGAGATCGGTTGGGTGCTCGACGACAATCAGGGGATGAACGCCATCGCCGAGACGATCCAGAGCAAGATCAACAAGACCTATGTGATCTACCAGAAGACGCTTTGAGGGCGGGCCCGCCTGTGGCTCCGATGCGCCACAGGCGGGTTCGCTCATAGGGCGCTCACTTGGCCAGCGGATCGAAACCC
>Ga0105245_10001109_pt1 | contig 24346 bp, 26 predicted proteins | sample KBSM54metaG_FD_81523 | JGI IMG/M metagenome (GOLD analysis project Ga0105245, IMG submission 81523) | Miscanthus rhizosphere microbial communities from Kellogg Biological Station, Michigan, USA - KBS M5-4 metaG | ecosystem: Host-associated > Plants > Roots > Rhizosphere > Soil | place...
CGGTCGCCCCCGAGATCAACAAGGGGCTGGCGCAGGCGCTTGGCTACCGCATGGAGGACGAGGACGGCGAGGATCTCACCCCGCCGTCGGGCGTGACGGCTACCGCCGAGGCGCTGGACGCGCTGCTGCGCGAAGGCCGGCGCGAATTCCTGCGCGAGGACGGCGTGCCGAAGGTCTGGACGCCGCATCGTCCGCCGCGTCCGGACAAATCCGAAGGCGGCATCCGCTTCGAGATCAAGTCCGAGTTCGAGCCGAAGGGTGACCAGCCGGCTGCCATTCGTGAACTTGTCGAGGGCGCAAAACGCAATGATCGCACGCAGGTGCTGCTCGGCGTCACCGGCTCCGGCAAGACCTTCACCATGGCCAAGGTGATCGAGGAAACGCAGCGCCCGGCGCTGATCCTCGCACCGAACAAGACGCTTGCCGCACAGCTCTATGGGGAGTTCAAGAGTTTCTTTCCGGACAACGCAGTCGAGTATTTCGTCTCCTACTACGACTACTACCAGCCGGAGGCTTACGTCCCGCGCACCGACACCTATATCGAGAAGGAATCATCGATCAACGAGCAAATCGACCGTATGCGCCACTCGGCGACGCGCTCGCTGCTCGAACGTGACGATGTGATCATCGTTGCATCGGTGTCGTGCATCTACGGTATCGGTTCGGTCGAGACCTACACCGCGATGACCTTCGCGCTGAAAAAAGGCGAGCGCATTAACCAGCGCCAGCTCATCGCCGACCTCGCCGCCCTGCAGTACAAGCGCACGCCCGACTTCGCGCGCGGGACTTTCCGGGTGCGTGGCGACACCATCGACATCTTCCCCGCGCACTACGAGGACCGCGCCTGGCGCGTGAACCTGTTCGGCGACGAAGTGGAGTCGATCGACGAGTTCGACCCCCTCACCGGCCAGAAGACAGACGAACTCAAATTCATCAAGGTCTACGCCAATTCGCACTACGTGACGCCGCGCCCGACGCTGCTGCAGGCGATTTCCGGCATCAAGCAGGAGCTCAAACTCCGGCTTGGCGAGCTCAACGCCATGGGGCGCCTGCTCGAAGCCCAGCGGCTGGAGCAGCGCACGCTGTTTGATCTCGAGATGATGGAGGCGACGGGAAGCTGCGCCGGCATCGAGAACTACTCGCGCTACCTCACCGGCCGCCGTCCCGGCGAGCCGCCGCCGACGCTGTTCGAGTACGTGCCGGACAACGCATTGGTGTTCGCCGACGAAAGCCACGTCACCGTTCCGCAACTCGGCGGCATGTACCGCGGCGACTTCCGGCGCAAGGCGACCCTTGCCGAATACGGGTTCCGCCTGCCCTCGTGCATGGACAATCGCCCGCTGCGTTTCGAGGAATGGGACCTGATGCGGCCGCAGACCGTGGCGGTGTCGGCGACGCCCAGCGCGTGGGAGCTCGACCAGTCGGGTGGCGTGTTTGTCGAACAGGTGATCCGCCCGACCGGCCTGATCGACCCGCCGGTCGAGATCCGCCCCGCGCGCACCCAGGTCGACGACCTGCTCGGCGAGATCCGTCAGGTGGCGGCGAAGGGTTACCGCGCGCTCGTCACCGTGCTGACCAAGCGCATGGCCGAGGACCTGACCGAATACCTGCATGAGCAAGGCATCCGCGTGCGCTACATGCATTCCGACATCGACACGCTGGAGCGCATCGAGATCATCCGCGATCTGCGGCTCGGCGCCTTTGATGCGCTGGTCGGCATCAACCTGCTGCGCGAAGGCCTCGACATTCCAGAATGCGCCTTGGTCGCCATTTTGGATGCCGACAAGGAAGGCTTCCTGCGCAGCGAGACCTCCCTGATCCAGACCATCGGCCGCGCCGCCCGCAACATCGACGGTCGCGTGTTGCTTTACGCCGACGCGATCACTGGATCGATGGAGCGCGCGATGGCGGAAACCAATCGCCGGCGCGAGAAGCAGGTTGAATACAACGTCGCCAACGGCATCACCCCCGAAAGCGTGCGCAAGGGCATCGCCGACATCATGGACAGTGTGTACGAGCGCGACCACGTGCTGGTCTCGACCGGCGAAGGCGCCGGCGAGTTCCAGGACGCTGCGACCATCGGCCACAATTTCGAGGCGGTGATCGCCGATCTGGAGAAGCGGATGCGCGAGGCGGCAGCCGACCTCGACTTCGAGGAGGCCGCACGGCTGCGCGACGAGGTGAAACGGTTGCGCGCGACCGAGATGGCGGTCATCGACGACCCGACCGCCAAGGTCGTGAACCTCGCGCGGCGACCGGCGAAGCCGAATCTCGATCAGATGGGCCCGGGCATCGAAAGCATCCCGGCGTCGAAGGCAGGTCCGCGCTCGACCATGGGCCGCGGCGGCATGCGCGGCGGATTCAAGCCGAGAAGGCGCTAACCTCGGGCGCAGCAAAACAAACGGCCCCGCTTGCGCGGGGCCGCTCGCAATCGCCTTGTCCAGTCAGAATTAGCCGCAGACGCGGGTCGACTTGTAGATCACGCGCCCGCGCGGGGTCGTGATGCGCTCACGGATGGTACGGCAGTTGCCGTAGCCGTAGGCGCGACGCCCGCGCCAGCCATCGTGACGATAGCCAGGCTCGCCGATCCGTACGCCAACGCCGCGCTCGCCGACACCAACGGCGACCTGCGCCGAAGCCGGAGCGACGGGAATGGCAAGACCAAGCGTGGCCGCCGCAGCGGCGATGATCAGAAGCTGTTTCATGGAATCCTCTCTGTGTCCCCTCGTTGCGCACCTAATGCGCAAGACCGCCGATGGTTGCGTGATGCCGAAAAAACCGGCGCGAGTCCCTTAACGAACGCCTCCGGCTTGCGTTAGCGAAGTCGCAATGGCAAAGGATGGCGGCGGCGACACAAAATCCGCGCCGGCGCGGGAACAACATCCGGTCCTCATGCATTGCACTGCTCCTGCTCTGAGGCTTGCCGCATTGATCGCGGGATTGTCGCTCGCGGCCTGCGCCACGCAGCCCAGGATGGTGACGGATTCTCCGGGCCTTCAGTCGTCGGCATCCGCGACCGCCATGTCGCAGCCGGCGCAGGTCGAACCTGCGCCCGCACCTGCGCCCGTCGCCGCACCGGTTGCCGCGCCGGCTCCCGCCGGGCGCGCTGCGCGCGCGGCAACACCGCCACCTCCGCCACCTCCGGCCGACGATCAACCGATGACGGTGATCAAGGCGCGCGAGCAATGCTGGATGGCCGCGGAGTCGCTGAAATCACGCGACGTGGATACGCGCGTGAAATACGTCGAGCAGTGCGTCCGCGACAAGATGAAGTAATGAAGTAATCCGCCCGTCGCGGGCGAGTCATCCGCGACGCGGCGGAGCCGGCCGGCTATTCCGGAGTCGCCGGCGGCTGTGTCGGCCGTGGCTGGCGACGCGCCATCCCGCTGGTCGATGGCGCCGGGAGCGGCGCCAGCGTCTCTGCCGACGACGGATTCTTGCTGGCGCGCGTCATCTCCAGGCAAGTGATCATCTCGGTGTAGGTCGGGCTGCCGCCGACACTCGCCGTGAGTGCACAGCGCGAGCGGTCGGCCGGTTTGAACTCGTCCCACTCCTTGGCGATCATGTCACGCGCCCGCTGCTCCGATTGCATGCAGCTCTCGAGGCGATTGTCGGCCGCGCCCTGGACGGCGGCGGCGGCGCGGCAGCTCGGCGTGACATCGAAGGTTGGGACGGTGTCGGCGACGGTCACAAGAAGCTGGGCGGCTAGAGGCAAAGCGGCAAGTGCGATCATGGCACGCTCCTTCGGCTGGCGTGGTGCTCGGGAACCATAACGTTGCGCCGGGCGCGGGGTTGCGCGGGCCAGAGATGAGGTGAATGCGGGGCTAAGAATTCCCGCGAATTTGAGATCGCCAGCCGCGCCCGGGTTTCGTAAAATCAGCCAGATGGCCCATTCGGGCCGGGGGGTCTCATGAGCAAGCAACGTTTCGTGGTGCCGGCGGTGGCCGGCGCAATCGGTATCCTGGCGTTGGCGTACGGGCTTCCGGCGCAGGCCGGCGGCGACAAGGTCGCCTTCCCCGACAAATTCAAGGATGGCGTGCTCTACGCCACCGTGGACCGGCCCGACGTCAAGCAGTTCCGCGAGCTCTATGCCTCACAGGCCGCGATCGACGCTGCCAAGAAAGGCCAACCGCTGCCCGACGGCGCGGTGCTTACGATGGTTCAATATTCCACGCTGCTGACCGCCGGTGGAGAACCCCAGAAGGACAAGGACGGGCGGTTCATCAAGAACAAGCTCGTGGGCTTCGCGGTGATGGAGAAGCGGGCCGGCTGGGGCGCCGACTACGTTCCGGAGTATCGCAACGGCGAGTGGGAGTATCAGGCCTTCACCGCCGATCGGAAGGCCAACGACAAAGCCAACCTGTTTGCCTGCTTCGCGTGCCACAAGCCGCTCGACAAGCAGGACTTCGTGTTCAGCTACGACAAGCTGAAAGCGGCGAAATAGGGCTCTTCACGAAGCGCTATCGCGCGGACAGCGACACTTCGCGTTAGTTCTATTCGCGAAGCGTCGCGGACGTCGCTCGCCGACGCTTCGCGTTAGCGAGCCGGCGGCGCGACGCCGGCGTCGGGCTGGTTGCTGCGCTTGAGCGCATCGGCGACGAAGCCCGAGGCCTTCATTTCCTCGACGTAAGCCTTCAAAAACTTCCCGCCGACGTCACGGCCCTTCTGCGTTCCCATCGCCTGCTGGATTTCCATGAAGCGTTGCTCGATGACACGCACCTCCGGATGCGCCTTGGCATAGAGCACCATCGGTTGCTTCACGCCGGCAGCGGCCTCGAGCTTGTCCTTGACGAAGACATCGAACGAGCCCGGGCTGTCGACGCTGCGTACCAGCTTGGCATGCTTGAGCGACCGCGTGAGGAAAAGATCATAGGCGGAGTTGGCGATGACACTGATGCGATTACCGTCGCGGTCCACGTCGGCCGGCGTCTTCAGGGCGGAGTCCTTCGGCACGATGTAGACGCCCTCGATGATCACATAGGGCGCGGTGAAATCGATCTCGGCGGCGCGGACCGGCTCGATCGCCAGGAACACGATATCGAGCTTCTGCTTCTGGAAGCCCTCGAAAGCCTGGCCCGCTCCCGGAAAGTGGTTGAACTCGACCGGTACGCTGAGGCGCTTGGCGAGTTCGCGCGCGAGATCGACAGTCACGCCGCGCGGACTGTCGTTGCCGCCCTGCACGAGGACCATGTTGCCGTGATTGAGCGCGACGCGCAGCTTGCCGGACGGCGCCAGTGACTTGACGATTTCGGGAGTGACGGTGGGCATGGATGACTCTCGTGCGAGGGAAGCAACAGGACAGACCGCGAACGATGCGACAAACAGTGCCAAAGCCGGCATCACGGGGTTCAGTTTAGGACCGTGAGGATGCATAAGGGCTCTTGCCGCGAGACGAGACTATATCGAAATTGATATCCATCGCCACGTCCAGGCAAGCTCCATTTCGTGATCACAACCCGACAGGAGAAGCACCATGGCCAAAGGTCAAATGCGAAGCAACAAAGAGAAAAAGAAGCCCAAAGCGGATCACAACCTGAAAAAGAAGGGCGTCCATCAGCCGGCCCCCTCACTGTTCGCGCCGAAACCGGGACAACCAGGCAGCAATCCCTACGGCAAAAAAGACTAGCGGTTGCCGTTCCGGCGAGGAGCGGGCTGGTTTGCAGCCGGCCAAATTTTACACGCAAAGTTCGGCGACAACGCCGGACCTGCCAGGTGGCGTATTTTGACCATGACATTTGACCGTTTCGCGTTGGCGTTTTGCCTCCTGCTGCCAGCTTCAGCCGGGGCCCAGCAGCCGCCCTCGTCCCTCGACGGGCGCTGGCCGAAAGAGCAGCAGGCGCAGCGCCAGCAGGCGCGGCCGGGCAACGAGGACGCCGCGCCCAAGCTGAAGCCGCAGCCCGCGCCGCCGCGCGTGGTCGCCTGCTCGGGAATCTTTGCGAAGGACTCCAGCCATCTCAAGATCGCGACATTTGTCGGCGCCGACAACATCACCTGGACCCAGGTCGCCGGACCGGAGGGCTCGCGCCTGAATGCGACGGTGGTCTATCCGCGCGATCCAAAGCGCCGGCTGGAAGTGCTGTGGAACCTCGAGTCATCGCGCAGCGACACGCAGCTCATCGTCATCACCGGTCAGTCGGAATGGACGGCGCCCAAGGGGCTGAAGCTCGGCCTGCCGCTTGCGGCGGTCGAGAAGCTCAATGGGCGCCCGTTCACAATCAAATCGTTCGGCGGCGAAACCGGCGGCATGGTGACGAGCTGGGGTGGCGGGCAACTTGCCTCGCTGCCGGGCGGCTGCAAGATCGGCGTACGCTTCGCGCCCGATCCCAAGGCGCCGCCTCCGACCGAGGAACTCGCCGGCGGCACCGATTTCGCGTCAAGCCTGCCCTCGCTCAAGGCGCTGTCGCCGAAAGTGGCCGAGATCATCATCGGTTACTGACGCGCGCGGCTCGCCACCGCACTTATGGGCGATCACATCCGCACCGCGACGCGCGCTGCCGACACCCTCAAGAAAATCCCCGCCCGCCGATTCATGCCTTAGTGGTGCCGCGGTGCGGACAAAATCCGATGCCGTCATAGGCGCGCGCTTGGGGAGCGAGCGCCGATCGTTCTGATTGTTCGCCCGTGCGGTCCCCCGCACAGCCAATCGAGACAGGACACATCACACATGAGCATCAAGCCTGAGGCACCGGTCGTCAGATTTGCGGACGCCTCCGACGACGGCGTCGAGAAGGTCAATCAAGTCGAAGCGGAAATCCGCGACTTCGTGAAGCGCGACCTGCAAACGGTCCGCCGCACGCCGGATGCGACCGAGGCGGTCGCCAACAACATCAATTCACTGGTGCAGCGCGTCGCCGGCACGACACTGCGCGAGATCGACGGGCTGTTGCGCGAACTCGAGGGTCTGCGCGACACGTTGCAGAGCGAGGGCGAGCGTGTGCAGCGCGAAGTCGCCGGCTATGCGCAGCTCAGCCAGGCGGCCATGCATTCGACCCGCGTCATCGCCGACAGCATGCAGAGCTGGCGCAAACAGATGGGCGAGGCGCGCGCCGCGCACTAGCAGAAATCCCTTCGGGGGAGCGGCCATCGCGTCGCGCGGGCTGGCGCGGCGCGATGGTGTTTTCAGGATCATGCTCTAACGACCGAGCAGGCGCTGGATCTCACCGACGATGCCGCGGCGGAACACGAGGATGCAGACGACGAAGATCGCGCCGATCACCATCTGGATCGGCAAGCCGGAGTCGGCGAGATAGAACTGCAGCATCTCGACGATCACGCCGCCCACCACCGGGCCGAACAGCGTCCCGACGCCACCGAGCAGCGCCATCAGGATGACGTCGCCCGACGTCGCCCAGTGCACGTCCACCGTCGAGGCGAGCTGCACCACCATGGTCTTGGTCGCGCCGGCGAGGCCCGCGAGCCCGGCCGACAGCACGAAGGCCACGAGCTTGTAGTTGTTGACGCGGTAGCCGAGCGAGATCATGCGCGGCTGGTTTTCGCGGATCGCCTTCAAAATCTGCCCGAAGGTGGAGTGCGTGATGCGCATGATCAGCACGTAGCCGATCAGGAACACCGCCGCCGCCGTATAATAGAGCACGTAAAGATTGTTGAGATCGAACAGCCCGAGCACCTTGCCGCGCGGAATGGCGGTGAGCCCGTCTTCGGCGTGGGTGAAGGGCAGCTGGAAGGCGAGGAAGTAGATCATTTGCGCCAGCGCGAGCGTGATCATCGCGAAGTAGAGGCCCTGGCGGCGGATCGAGACATAGCCGAACACGAAGCCGAGGAAGGTCGCGGCGGCGGTGCCCAGGATGGCCGCAAATTCGAACGGCAGGCCCCATTCCTTGAGCGCGTGGCCGGTCACGTAGGCCGCTCCGCCGAAGAATGCCGCGTGCCCGAATGACAGCAGACCGACGCTGCCGAGCAGCAGATTGAACGCACAGGCGAACAGGCAATAGCAGAGCACCTTGGCAAGGAAGAGCGGATAGACGAAGAACGGCGCGGCCAGGAGCGCCGCAAGGCCAAGCAGGTAGAGCGTGCGATCCGCGGCGCGCGATGGTGCCGGGCGGGTGTCGATCATGACCTGTTGCGTCATTTTTCTTTTCCGAACAGGCCGGCGGGTTTCACCAGGAGCACGATGACCATGACGACGAAGATCACCATGTCGGAACCCCTGGCGTAGAACACCTTGGTCAGGCCCTCGAGCACGCCAAGCGACAGGCCAGTGATGATGGCGCCGAGAATCGACTGCATCCCGCCGACGACGACGATGGCGAACACGACAATAACGAGTTCGCCGCCCATCAGCGGGGTCACGTTCTTGATCGGACCCGCCAGCACGCCAGCGAGGCCGGCAAGCGCGACCCCGACGCCGAAACCGAAGGTGAGCAAAGCCGGCACGTTGATGCCGAAAGCGCGCGTGAGCATCGGGTTCTCGGTCGCCGCGCGCAGGTTCCGCCCGACCGATGTCTTCTCGATCACGAACCAGGTCGCGAAGCAAAACACGACCGAGACCACGACGACCCAGGCCCGGTACTTCGGCAAGAACATGAAGCCGAGGTTGTAGCCCCCGCCGAGTTCAGGCGGCACCGGATACGGGCGCGGCGCGGTGGCGTAGAACCAGATGAAGGCGCCCATGATGAACATCATGAGGCCATAGGTCAGCAGCAGCCCGTAGATGTGGTCGAGCTTGTACATGCGCGAGATCAGCGTTTTCTCGAGCGCCATGCCGATGACGCCGGCGATCAGCGGCGCCAGGATCAGCGCCGGCCAGTAGCCGATGCCAGCGTAGTTGAGCAGCATCCAGCCGCCGAATGCGCCGATCATGTAGAAGGTGCCCTGCGCGACATTGATGATGCCGAGCAGGCCGAAGATGATCGCGAAGCCGAGCGCCAGCAACGCATAGAACGAGCCGTTGATCAGGCCCACCAGCAATTGTCCGAACAACACCTGCGTCGACACGGGTTGGCCCTCAAATCCCGAGATATTGCTGGATCTGCGACTCGCGCGCCGCGATTTCAGCACGCGGAATCTGGTCGATGATGCGGCCGCGCTCCATCACGTAGTGGCGGTCGGCGATCCTGGTGGCGAAACGGAAGTTCTGCTCGACCAGCAGGATGGTGTGTCCTTCCTGCTTCATCAGCTCGATGGCCGCGCCGATCTGCTGCACGATCACCGGCGCGAGACCTTCGGTCGGCTCGTCGAGCAGGAACAACGAGGCGCCAGTGCGCAGCACGCGCGCGATGGCAAGCATCTGCTGCTCGCCGCCGGAGAGCCGCGTGCCTTGGCTGCCGCGGCGTTCATAGAGGTTCGGGAACAGCTTGTAGATGCGCTCGAGCGACATGCCGCGGTCGTTGACCTTGCGCGGCAGCATCAAGTTCTCGGTGACGTCGAGCGTGGCGTAGATGCCGCGCTCCTCCGGAACATAGGCAACACCGAGCCTGGCGATGCGCTCGGGCGCGGCGCCGATGACCTCCTTGCCGCCGAGCGTGATCGAGCCGGTGCGCCGCTCGAGCATGCCCATGACCGCGCGCAGGGTCGTGGTTTTGCCGGCGCCGTTGCGCCCGATGATGGTGACAACCTCGCCGGCGGCAACGTCGAGCGACACGCCATGCAGCACATGCGAGTCGCCATAGAAGGCCTGCAGATCCTTGATCGAGAGGGACAGCGCGTCAGCCATGGTCGGTCCCGAGATAGGCCTCGATCACGGCAGGGTTCTTCACGAGCTCCGCATAGGTACCGTCGGCGAGAATTTCGCCACGCGCCAGCACGGTGATGCGGTGCGAGAGGTTGGCGACCACCGAGAGGTTGTGCTCGACCATCAGCACCGTGCGCGAGGCCGCGACCCGCTTGATCAGATCGGAGATGCGGCCGACGTCCTCCTGGCCAAGACCCGACATCGGCTCGTCGAGCAAGAGAAGCTCGGGATCAAGCGCCAGCGTGGTAACGATTTCCAGCGCGCGCCGGCGGCCGTAGGACAGCTCAATCGCTTTCTTGTGAGCGAACGACTCCAACCCAACGTCGGCGAGCAGCGCGCGCGCCCGGTCGTTCATGCTCTCCAGCGCGATTTCCGAGCGCCAGAAATAATAGTTGTCGGTACGCGTGCGCTGCAACGCGATGCGGACATTCTCGAGCACACTGAGCTGCGCGAACACCGCCGAGATCTGGAACGAGCGCACCATGCCGAGCTGCGCCACCGATTCCGGCGGCATGTTCGTGATGTCCTGCCCCTTGAAATAGATGCGACCGCTGGTCGGCTGCAGGAACTTGGTGGCAAGGTTGAAGACAGTGGTCTTGCCTGCCCCGTTCGGACCGATCAGCGCGTGGATCGAACCGCGGTGGACGTCGAGCGTGAGATCGCGCACGGCGGTGAAACCGCGGAAGCTCTTGGTGAGACCTTCCATCCGCAGCGCGACGTCGCCCGGCCCCAAGGTTTGCGCAACAGCCGCCATCCTGGATCCATCAAGCCGAAACGCCCGCCCGGTTTGCCACCGGGCGGGCGCGTTTACAAACGAGAGCCGCCTACTTGCCGGCGAGCGCCGGACACGCGTTGTCGGAGAGCGGACGGAACACGTCGTCGCCCTTGAGCTTCGCGATCAGCTTGGTCTGGTCCCACTCACCGGTCGAATCCGCCGGCGCCTTGATCTGCGTGAGGCCAACGCTGTGGACCATGCGGCCATCCGGACGCAGGTAACCGTCGTCGGTGAACACGTCGCGCACCGGCGTCGCGCGGATCTTGGCGAGTACGACCTTGGGGTCGGTCGAGTTGGTCGCCTCGACGGCCTTGAGGTAGCTGCGCGCGGCCGAGTAAGTGCCGACCTGGAACGAGCCGGGGAACACTTTGCGGCGCTCGATGAACTTGGCGATCCAGGCCTTGGTCTCGGCGTCGTCGCGGCGCGCCCACGGATTGACGTTGTAGGCGCCCTGAGCGACCTGCAGGCCCATGGCACGAATGGCGAGCGGGCTGTCGAGACCGAAGCCCATCACCTTGGCCTTGAGGCCGAATTCGCGGATCGCCTTGAGCGCCCCGACGGTGTCGTCGCCGCCGCTGTTGAGTGCGATCACGTCCGGATTGGCAGCCTGCGCCTGCAGGACGAACGACGAGAAGTCATTCGTGCCGAGCGGATGCTTGACGCCGCCGACCACCTCGGCGCCGTTCTTCGCGAGCATCGGGCGGAGGCCGGCTTCGAGCGCGGCGCCAAAGGCGTAGTCCGCGCTGATGAAGAACCACTTCTTGCCGAGCTGCGAGACGGTCGCGCCGACCGCGGCGCCGAGCTCGTAGGTGTCATAGACCCAGTGCACGCTGTTGTTGGGCGCGCAGGCCTTGCCGGTGAAATCGGCCGAGCCGGCGCCGGCGAGCATCAGCGTCTTGTTCTTCTGCTTGGTGATGTCGAGCACGGCAAAGGCGACCGCCGAGTTCACGACCTCGGTGATCATGTCGACCTTCTCGACGTCATACCAGCGGTTGGCGACCGACGCGCCGAGGTCGGGCTTGTTCTGGTGATCGCCGGCAAGCACCTCGATCGGCTTGCCGTTGACCTTTCCGTTGAATTCCTCGACGGCCATTTTCACGGCCTCGACGGAGCCGTTACCGGCACCCGACTCGTAGATGCCGGACAGGTCGGACAACACGCCGATCTTGACCCGGTCGAACTGCGCCTGGGCTGCGCTCGACGTAACCGCGAGCGCCGCGACGGTCGCCAGCAATACCTTGTGCATAGACTTCCTCCGAATGTGACGGCTTGGTGATTTCCGGTTTGGATTGGAAATTAATTATAGTCTATAATCATCACCTGCGCTGTCAACGCCGATGCTGGCGTTACGTCCTGGACATCGATGCTCAAGCGGACTGACGATACCGGATCGTTGCGAGGCCCTCGCAAGACCAAGTCCGGCAACGGCAACGCGTCGCCGGCCACCGGAATCGACACCAAGATCGATCTCGGCGAACTGACGACGGCGCTCGGCTATGCCCTACGCCGGGCGCAGCTTGCGGCATTCAAGAACTTCAAGGATACGTTCAAAGGCATCGAAATCACGCCGGCGCAGTATTCGGTGCTGATCGTGATCGACCGCAACCCCGGGCTGAAGCAGAACCAGATCAGCGATGCGCTTGGAATCAAGCGCGCGAACTTCGTCCTCTTGCTCAACACCCTGGAGAAGCGCGGGCTGGCGCAGCGCGCCCCCGCCCGGGACCGCCGTTCCTATGCGCTGCAGCTCACGCCGCAGGGCCGGCGCCTGCTCAAGAAGCTGCGCAGCCTGTCGGCCGACCTGGATACGCGCTTCACCGCACCGATCGGGCCGGAGGGGCATGCCACGCTGCTCAGGCTGTTGACCGCGCTGGCGTAGCCGTTCGAGGGCAAGTAGCGCCGCTCTAGCGCGGCACGGTCATCCTCACCGCGGCGAGCACTTCGCCCACCTCCGGCTTGCGGGTGTCGTCGCCCAGCACCGCGATCGGCCCCGCCCCCATCGGACCGGTGAGCTGGGGCTTGCTGCCGCAAAAAATTCCGATCAGCGGAACGCCGATCGCGGCCGCCAAATGCAGGATGCCTGTGTCGACGCCGACGACATACGAGGCGCCTGCGATCATGCGCGCCATGTCGTCGAGCGAGCGGTGGATCGGCACAGTGGTGCGCTTGAGCTTGGCGGCGATCTGCTCGGCGCGGACGCGCTCGCGCTCGCTGCCGTAGGGAACCAGCAAATTGATGTCCTGCTCGAGGGTGCGCGCGAGCGCCTGCCAGCGCTCGATCGGCCATTCCTTCGAGCGTTGCGCCGTGGCGTGCAGCAGGATGGCGTACGGGGTGCGCGTGACGCCGGACAACACCGCGCGGTCGAGACCGAAATCCGGCTCTCCCTCCGGCTCGTAGCCGAGCGCAAGCCCGGTGAGCAGTCGGTTGCGCGTGATGGCGTGCATGTCGCGCGGCACGACATGACGCAGGTCGTAGAACATGGCAGCGAAGCGCTCGCGCACGCTACCGCGCTCGTAGCCGTGGCGCTTTCCGTTGGCGACCTTAGCGATGACGCCGGTGCGGAATAACCCCTGCGTGTCGATGATGGCGTCGTAAGGCGCGGCACGCAGCACCTGCTTGAAGCGGTTGAGGTCGCGCCAGGCTGACCAGCGCAGGATGTTGCGCCGCCAGCGCCGGACCGGAACCGGGATCACCTCATTGATGGCCGGATGCAGCCGTGCCAACGGCACGAACGCTTCCTCGACCGCCCAGCTGAAGCGTGCGTCGGGCAGATGTTTGCGGGCGTCGGTCACCGCCGGCATGTGATGGATGACGTCGCCCAGCGACGACGTCTTGATGAACAGGATTTCCCGCATCGGGTGTCCGGTAGGGAATTCAGAGTGGCCGGACGGTTTTTCGGGGTTCTGGGGGCTGGGTCAAGCCACAAATGACGCCAAAATACCGCTAACCGGATTTTCATTCGGCACGGGATAGAACATTTCGCACACGGGACGCGAACATGCCCATCCTTGTCACGGGCGGCGCCGGCTACATCGGCAGCCACATGGTCTACGAGCTCACCGCCGCCGGTGAGCGCGTGGTCGTGCTCGACAATCTCTCGACCGGCTTCGAGTGGGCGATCGCGCCCGGCGCAACCCTCGTCGTTGGCGACATCGGCGACCAGGCGCTGGTGCTGCGCCTGATCAAGGAACACGGCATCGACGCCATCATCCATTTCGCCGGATCGATCGTGGTGCCGGAGTCGGTTTCCGATCCGCTCGGCTACTATCGCAACAACACCGTCAACTCGCGCGCGCTGATCGAATGCGCTGTGAAGGGCGGCGTGCCGCATTTCATTTTCTCCTCTACCGCCGCGGTCTACGGGAGCCCCGAGGTCGTCCCGGTCGGCGAGGATGCGCCGCTGCAGCCGGTGTCGCCGTACGGCTGGTCGAAGCTGATGACCGAGATCATGCTGCGCGACGCGACGCAGGCGCACGGCATCGCGCACGTGAGCCTGCGCTACTTCAACGTCGCCGGCGCCGACCCGCAGGCGCGGGTCGGGCAATCGACCAAGGGCGCGACGCATCTGATCAAGGTGGCGGTCGAGACCGCGCTCGGCCGCCGCGCCAAGATGGACGTGTTCGGCACCGACTATCCGACGCCCGACGGCACCTGCCTGCGCGACTACATCCACGTCAGCGATCTCGCGCGCGCGCATCTCGACGCGCTGCGCCACCTGCGCGGTGGCGGCGCGTCACTGACGCTCAACTGCGGCTACGGCCACGGCTTCTCCGTGCTGCAGGTGATCGATACCGTGAAGAAGGCGTCGGGCGTCGACTTCAAGGTCGAGCGCGGACCGCGCCGGCCAGGCGATCCGGCCCAGATCGTTGCGCAGTCGGACAAGATCCGGTCGCTGATCGGCTGGCAGCCGCAATTCGACGACCTGACCACGGTCGTGAAACATGCGCTCGCCTGGGAGCGCAAGCTGATGAAGATGCGGAATTAGGCCTCCGCCGCGCCCGCGCATTAATGACGCCGCCATTTTGCCCCGCGCGCGCCACCTACCTCTCGGATTTCGCTTGAAAATCCCGTCCGGCACGGGCACGACTGCCGCATGTTCGGCACCGGCCTCGGCAGCAAGGCGCTCGGCAAGGAAGCCTACGACGCCCCCGACCTGATCAGGCGCCTGTTCTTCGAACAAGCGTGGCCGCACCGGCGTCGCTATGCCGTTGCCTTCCTGCTCATGGCGTTCGCCGCCGCCGGCATCGCTATCCCGGCCAAGCTCGTCGGCGACATCATCAACAAGGCCTACGAGCACCACGAGATGTCCGCCATCGTGACGCTCAGCATCGTGATGGCGGTGCTGTTCATGATCCGCGGCTTCGCCACTTATGGACACACGGTGATCCTGACGCGCATCGGCGTGCGCATCATCGCCGACAACCAGCGTCGCCTGTACGACAAGCTGCTCAACGAAGGACAGGCCTACTTCGCGCAGCATCACTCCGCCGACTTCCTGGCGCGACTGACCGCCGGCGGTAACGCCGCCGCGCTGGTCATCAACATCGTCGTGTCGGCCGTCGGCCGCGATCTCCTGCAATTGATCGGGCTCGTCGCGGTGATGATCTACCAGGATGCCGCGCTGTCGCTGATCAGCCTGATCATTATGCCGCCCGCGCTGATCGTGCTGCGCCGGCTGATCCGGCGGCTGCGCAGCGTCGCCAACACGCAGTTCCAGATCTACGCCCAGACGATCGAGGCGACGCAGGAGACGGTGCAAGGCATCGTCACCGTCAAGGCGTTCACGCTCGAACGTTTCATGCGCGCGCGGATCGAGAAGATCATCTCGGCCTACCAGCACGAAGCCTTCAAGCAGGCGCGCATCGCCAACCGCGCCAGCCCGCTGATGGAATCGCTGGGCGGCGTCGCCCTCGCCTGCGGCATCATGTACGGCGGCTATCGCGTGGTCGTCTGGGGAGCGCTGCCCGGCGAACTGATTTCGTTCATCCTGGCGTTCCTGCTCGCCTACGAGCCGGCTAAACGGCTTGCGCGCCTCAACCTCGACATCGTTGCCCAGCTTGCCGGCGTGCGGGCGCTGTTCGAGATTATCGATCATCCGGCCAGCGAGCCGATCGAGGACGGCAAGCCGCCGCTGCAGCTCAAGCAGGCGCGCATCGAATTTTCCGACGTCTATTTCGCGTACCGCCAGGGCGATCCGGTGCTCAATGGCATGTCGTTCGTCGCCGCGCCGACCAAGCTCACTGCGCTGGTCGGGCCGTCGGGCGGCGGCAAGTCCACGATCTTCAATCTGCTGCTGCACTTCTATGACGCCGAGCACGGCGCCATCAGCATCGACGGCCAGAACATCACGACGGTGTCGCGGCAGTCATTGCGCCAACAGATTGCCTATGTCGGCCAGCATGTGCAGCTGTTCCGCGGCACGGTGCGCGACAACATTGCCCTCGGCAAGCTCGGCGCCAGCGAGGACGAGATCATTGCTGCCGCCACGGCGGCGCACGCGCACGACTTCATCGTTTCGTTCCCGCTGGGCTACGACACGCCGGTCGGCGAGCACGGCTTGCAGCTCTCCGGCGGCCAGCGCCAGCGCATCGCGATTGCCCGCGCGCTGATCAAGAACGCCCCGATCATCCTGCTCGACGAAGCGACGGCGGCACTCGACTCCGAATCAGAACGCCACGTGCAGGACGCCATCACCGAGCTCTGCCGCGGCCGCACCACCCTGGTGATCGCGCACCGGCTTTCCACCATCATGCACGCCGACACCATCCTTGTCGTCGAAGCCGGCCGCATCACCGAACAGGGCCGGCATGAAGAACTGCTGCGCGGCGGCGGGCGTTATGCCTCATTCTATCGCCTGCAGTTGCAGGAACCCGAGCTGGTTCCTGCTGCGGAATAGGCATTTATCTGCCCCTGCCCTTCGTGATATTGCCCCTGCGATCTTCTGGGAACCTCCCGTCAACGAAAGCCCGTCATGACCGACAACTACGTCATTCCTGCACCGCCACAGGCTGCCATCGCCGTGGCCGGCAGCAGCCAGAAATTCCCTGTCCGGCGCATCTGGTGCGTGGGGCGCAATTACGAAGAACACATCAAGGAAATGGGTCACGACGTGCGCGACCCGCCGTTCTTCTTCGCCAAGCCCGCGGACGCGATCGTCGACACCGGCAAGACCATCCCCTACCCGTCGCTGACCAAGGACTGCCACCACGAGGTCGAACTCGTCGTCGCGCTCAAGAGCGGCGGCCGCAACCTCAAGGCCGCGGACGCGCTGGGCCACGTCTGGGGCTACGGCGTCGGGATCGATCTTACCCGCCGCGACCTGCAGATTGCCTCGCGCAAGAAGGAACGCCCGTGGGAAGTCGGCAAGGCGTTCGATAATTCGGCGCCGTGCGGTCCGCTCGTTCCGGCAGCGAAGGTAAAGGACCCGAACAAGGGCCGCATTTCGCTCAAGAACAACGGCGCCATCAAGCAGGACGGCAACCTCAACCAGATGATCTGGAACGTTCATGAGATCATCGAGAAACTGTCTGAGATGGTGGAACTTGCCGCCGGCGACATCATCATGACCGGTACGCCGGCCGGCGTCGCCGCGATCAATCCGGGCGACAAGCTCGAGTGCGAGATCGAAGGCGTTGGCACGCTGACGGTAAGCATCGGTCCGGCCGCGAAGTAAGCGGCGCGCGCGAAGCAAAAGCAAAAGCCCGCGAGCGCTGCTCGCGGGCTTTTTCGTTGGCGGCGCGCTACTACTTGACGCCGTCGCAGGCCGACTTGTCGGACTTGCACTCACCCATGCGGTCGTGACCAGCAGTGAGCCGGCACAGCGCCAGCGCGCGCTCCTCGGCGGCGGCCTTTGTCGGGCCGAAGGCGATGGCGAAGCCGGGCGTGCCGTTCTGGAAGTCCTGGGCGACCGCAATGCACTCGTTGCGGAACGTGGTCACGAGCTTGCAGATCGCCGCCATCTTCGGTGCGTCCTTGAAGCCGCCGCAGCCCGCAAGTGCCTTTTCTGCCGCGGCATCCGCCTTCTCGACGTCGTTGGAATAGCCGTAGGCGATGCCATCCTTGGCGATGTCACCGGAAGATCCGATGGCCAGCGCACCTTCGGCGAACGCCCTCGGCGACGCGAGGATCGCGGCGAACGCCGCCGCGATCAGCACGCCACGCCCGAGGCAGATCACGAAGGCAGGCCCTCCGCCTTAATCGCTTCCTGGACCTTCGGCCGCGCCGCGACGCGCTCGTTGAACGCCTTCAGGTTCGGCCATTGCGCGATATCGATGCCGACGCGGCCGGCCCAGCGCGTCATCACATAGAGATAGGCATCCGGCGCGGTGAAGGTATCGCCCATCAAGTACTGCTTGCCCGCGAGCTGATCGTTGATCCACTTGAAGCGATTGGAGACGTTCGTCTTCGAGAGTTCCTTGTAGGCATCGGGCGTGGTCGGACGAAAGAGCGGGCCGATGCCCTTGTGCAGCTCGGACGTGATGAAGTTCAGCCACTCCTGCATCTTGTAGCGTTCCTTGCTGCCGGCCGGCGGCACCAGTTTCGAGCCGGGCGCCTTGTCGCCGACGTACTGCACGATCACCGGACCTTCGGTCAGGGTGTCACCGTCGTCGGTCTGCAGCACCGGCACCTGGCCCTTCGGGTTGATCTTGGTGAAATCGCCACCGTCCTTCGTCTTCTTTTCCTGCAGGTTGACCTGGATCAGCTCGGGATTCTGGCCCGCCTCGCGCAGCACGATGTGGGGGGACAGCGAGCAGGCGCCCGGCGCGAAATAGAGTTTCATGCGTTAACTCCTCATTAACCATTAGGGCCGGAGATTCTCACGGCACTGATTCGTTTTTACGATTCGTATTGCGGCAGCCGGATAAGCATCCGGCGAACACCATGTATTCCCATTTTACCTGTGGATGAAAGGCCCGGCCGCCTTCTCGCGGCATCACCTGCAGGTGAAAAGGCACAACTTGAGGGGGAACCCTGGAATGGGATGGCAGTTATCGCTGCGGCCGCGGCAGGTCGCGCTGGCGATTAGAGACCACTTGGAGAAGCCCATGGCAGTTCCCCGACGCAAGAACGAGCCCGCGGAATCGTGGCCGCTCTACGAGGTTCCCCGCGAGGACGCCGCCTCGCCCTATACGAGCGATAGCAACAAGATCATCGAGGACATGGTCGCGGTGTTGTCGGAAAACCGGCATGGCTCGACCGCCGAGGCGCTCGCTTTCCTGCGCCAGGTCTATCCGCGCTATCCGCTGACCCTGCGGCTCGCCGCGCTGGTGGTGCACTCCAAGATGAGCCCGTCCGAGCAGGAACAGCTCGAGGCCGGCCAGCTGCAAGCCGCCGAATAGGCACATCGGAATTCACCTGAAACGAAACGAGGCGGCCAAGTCGGCCGCCTCTTTCATTTGCAGCGTCGTCCCGAATTAGCGCGGCGGGATCTGGATGAATTCCTTCACCTGCTCAGGGGTGAGCGGCTTGTCGAGGAACTTGAGCTTCACCGCATCCGCCATGGCGCCGTCGAGATCCTTCATCTCATCGGTCTGCATCGCCGCCTTGGTGTGATACTCGGCGATCGACTGCTTGATGATGGATTCGTCAGTGTTGACCTTCTTGGCGTAGGTAGCGATCGCCGCCGGATCGCTGTACATCCAGTCCACCGCCTCGCGATAGCCCTTGACGAAGCGCATGATCGCGTCGCGCTTATTCTTGAGCGCATCAGCATTGACGATGATGGAGCGCACGGTCTGGCCGCGCAGCGACGGGATGTCGCTGCCGCGCGCGACGACGCGGATCTTGCCTTCGTTGATCTCCTTGATGCCGAAGGGCGGTGCGCCCCACCCGATGTCGATCTGGCCTGACATCACGGACGTCAATGTGCCGGGCAGGCCACCCGTCGCGGTCGGCTTGGCCTTGAGGCCGAGCTCTTCCACGAAGGCGATCACGATGTTGTTCGAGCTCGAGCCGCTGGTCGAATAGGCGACGGTGTTCTTGTCGGTGGCGTCCTTCAGGCTTTTGATCGGCGAGTCCGCCTTGACGTACCAATAGAGGTCGCTGGTGCCGGTGAAAGCCGGCAACAGGATGCGCACTGGCGCGCCGCGCGAGAACGCACGCATCACGCCGCCAACGCCCACGCCGCCGCCGAGATCGGCCGAGCCGGAGATGACCGCCTGCACGGTCTCGCCGGCGCCCTGCGTGCCGAAGTTCTCGAGCACGAGATTGTACTTCTTGAAGAAGCCGGCATCCTGACCGAGCGTCGGCGCCTGGTTTTCCCAGTTGTTGATCTGGCCGATGGCAACCTTGAGCGTGTCCTGCGCCAGCGCGGGCTGCGCGAGCGCGAGAGGCGCCAGCAGTGCGAGCAGTAGCTTGTTCATCGCTTCTTCCCCTTCTTGGTTTTGACGGCCTTGGGCTTGACTGCCTTGGTCTTGCTGCGCGCGGCGGGGCGCGGACGGGGCGGGCTGGCCCCGCGATTGGCCAGGCGCGTGACCCAGTATTCCCACGCACGCGCCACCGTGTTGGGATTCTGGTGGATCTTGCCGGCGAGATCGATCTCACCCGGCGACAACGGCTCGATGCGGCCGACCTGTTTCGCCTGCGTCTGGTACTCGGCATTGCGGCAGGAATAGATCGAGCGGAACACCAGCTCGCGCAGGTTGCCGCCGACCACCGTCGCGCCATGCCGGCGCATCAGCACCATGTTGTGCATGCCAAGCGCCCGCGCGAGCGAGGCGCCTTCCTCCGGCTTGCGCACGAGCAGATTGGTGTCGCCGAATTCATCGTGTTGATCCCACATCGGGAAGGCTTTCCCGATGACGGCGCCGAGGTGATAGATCGGCACGATCTTTTCGCCAGTGATGCAATAGGGCAGTACGGCTGGGCAATGATGATGGCAGACCGCCATCACGTCGGGACGCGCCTTGTAGATCTCGCCATGGATGACGCGCTCGGAATACATCGCCACGGTCGGCGGCACGATCGGCTCGGAGTCGAGAGTGAATTCGAGCAGGTCGTCGGGCCCGACGATCTCGGGTGAGCGCGAGCGCGACAGCAGATAACGGCCGGGGTCCTGCGGATGACGCATGCTGACATGGCCGAAGGCGTCGATGATGCCCTCGTAGCCGCAGATCCGATTGGCAAGCGCGAGCTCATAACGAACGTCGGCAAGTTTATCCGGCACGGACGCTTCCTCTCTCTTGTTGACTGAATGTCAGAACGAAACGCGCTCCAAGTCAAATGGACTTCAGTGTTTCTCGCGCGCCAGCACGCGATCGACCATCTCACCAGCAAGGCCCAGATAGTTTGCCGGGTCGCACATTTTTTCGAGATCGCCGCGCTTCAGGTGCTTGCTGATCTCCGCATTGGCGGCCAGCAGATCGACCAGCGGCGTGCCGGTGCGCACGACCTCGCGGCAGATGTCGTAGACGAGATCGTGCGCGCGCTGGCGGCCGAGATAGGGGCCGAGCCCCATCATCACCGCCTCGGAGACGATCATGCCGAGCGTCATGTCGAGGTTGTCGCGCATGCGCTTCTCATCGACCTGCAGGCCCTCAAGCAACAGGCGTGTCTGCGCCAGCGCACCCGACGTGAGCAGGAAGATCTCCGGCAAGGCGATCCATTCGATCTCCCACGGTCCAGTCGAGCGTTCGTGATCGGCGACCGCGGCTTCGAACAGCGCCGCCGCGTTCTGGCGCACGAGCGAGGCCGTTGCGTGGATGTAGAGGCAGGAGATCGGGTTGCGCTTCTGCGGCATGGTACTCGACGAGCCGCGCGCCTCGTGGAACGGCTCGAACACTTCCGCGACTTCGGTCTGCATCAGCAGCTTCACGTCGGTCGAGATCTTGCCGGCCGTGCCCGTCACCAGCGCGAGGAACGCGCCGACCTCGCCAATGCGGTCACGCACGGTGTGCCAAGCGATCTCGGGCTGGCCGAGCTTGAGCTCGTCCATCAAAGCGGCCTGTACCTTGAGGCCGTCGCCGCCGAGCGAGGCGAGCGTGCCGGCCGCGCCGGCGAACTCACCAACCAGCACGCGTGGCCGCAACTCCTTCAGGCGCTGTCGGTGGCGCTGGAACGCGGCGAGAAGCGAGGCCGTCTTGAAGCCGAAGGTGATCGGCACGGCCTGCTGCAGGTTGCTGCGCCCGGCCATCGGCGTGTCGCGGTAGCGTCGCGACAGCGCCGCCAGCGCAACGGCAATCTTCTCGATCTCGGCATCGACGAGCTCGAGCGCGGCGCGCACCTGCATGATGGTCGCGGTGTCGGTGATGTCCTGGGTGGTGGCACCCCAATGGCACCATTCGCCGAGGCCCTTGTCGCAGAGGGCAACGATCTGCTGCACGACGCCGAGAATCGGATAGCCGACGCGCTCGGTCTGCGCTTTCAGCTTGACGAGGTCGATGTTTTCGATCCGGCACTTTCCGTCGATCTCGCGCGCAGCCTCGGCCGGAATGATGCCGAGCCGCCCCTGCACGCGCGCGAGTGCCGCCTCGATCTCGAGGTAGTACGCCGTACGTTGCTCGTCGGAGAACACGCGCCGCATTTCCGGCGTGGTGAAAATGTCGCGAAAGATGGCGGAGTCGAGGGCCGTGGCGGGCATGGGGTCTCGGGGGTGATGGCGCAACCATAATTCCAGGCAGGCGGCAACACCGTACGCAGCAACGTCGCCCCGCTCAAGGATGCGATTTACATTTTGGCTCCTGCCACGGACAATTGCCCCTTCAACTCCAACCGCCGGGACACAAGACCATGGCCACCAAACCGATCCGCCGCGTCGTGACGGGACACGACAGCAAGGGAACCGCTATCGCCATCATGGACAGCAAGCTCCAACCGGAGTTGCGCGACGCCGGCGTGGTGGCGTCGTCGGTGCTGTGGATCACCGACGAGACGCCGGCCGACATCTCCGGCAGCAAGGACCGCGCCGCGCGCAAGATCGGCGTGCCGCCGCCGCCGAGGGGCTCGATCCTGCGCATCGTCGACTTCCTGCCGGTGAAGGGCGACATCAAGATCGACAACAAGGCGTTCACTGCGGAGATGGGCATCGGCAACCAGGACCGCGGGCCGGGCAAGCACGTCAATCACCCGTTCATGCACCGCACCAAGAGCATCGACTACGCCATCGTGCTCGAGGGCGAGATCGACATGCTGCTCGACGACACGGAAGTTCACCTGAAGGCGGGTGACATCCTGGTGCAGCAGGGCACCAACCACGCCTGGGTCAACAACAGCGACAAGCCGTGCCGCATCTGCTTCGTGCTGATCGACGGGGTGGAGCCGCCGGTCCTCAAGGGACGTGGCGGCGGGCACTGAGGGGCCTCTCCGTTGTCATGCCCCGCGAAGGCGGGGCATCCAGTACGCCGCAGCTTTCGTAGACCCACGGCGCTCTGGAATACTGGATCGCCCGCCTACGCGGGCGATGACAGGCCGTGCTTAGTCAGCCTTCCAGGGAATGACCAGGTTCTCGAGTTCCTGGAAGGCGACCGACATGACGAGGCCGAGCACGCCGATCACGACAATGCCGACGAACATGTAGTCGACCTGCAGCAGTTCCCAGGAGTTCCAGATCAGGTAGCCGAGCCCCGACTTCGAGGCGACGAACTCGGCAGCCACCAACACCACGAACGACACCGCTAGCGCGATCTTCAGCCCCGCAAAGATCAACGGCAGCGCGCCGAAGAACACCACGCGGGTGAACAGCACCAGAGGACTGGCGCCATAATTCTTCGCCACGTCCCAATAGAGCTTGTCGATGTTGGCCGCGCCGGCATAGGTGTTCACGACCACGGGGAAGAACACCGCGGTCGCGACGAGCGCGATTTTGGAGGCGTCGCCAAAGCCAAAGGCGAGCAGCAGGAGCGGCATCAGCGCGACCTTGGGAATCGGGAACAGCGCCGCCACCAGCGGATCAAAGAACAGGCGCACCGGGCGGAACATCGCCATCAGCAGGCCGACGGCGATCGCGGGAATGGCACCGATGAAGAAGCCCGCGAACACGCGATAGAGCGTGACCAGCGTATGCCAGGCGAGTTCGCCGCTCTTCGACAGTTCCCAGAACCGCACCGCGATGTCACTCGGCGCCGGAATGAAGCGGCGGTCGCCGAAGCCCGCCCACAGCAGAAACTCCCAAAGCAGCAGGAGCCCGATCGGCGAGACGAGATAAAGGAGACGTTCCTGGGCCTGTCGCGACCAGCCGCTCATAGCTCCAGCTCCGCTCTTGCCCGCAGGACTTCCGATTCCAGGATGCGCCAGATATCGAGCTTGAGTGCACCGAATTCCGCCGTGGACGACAGCGCCATCACGTCACGCGGATGCGGGAACGGGATGTTCTTGATCTCCTTGATGCGGCCCGGCTGCGCCGTCATCACGATGGTGCGGTCGCCGAGCAGGAGCGCCTCCTCGATGGAATGCGTGATGTAGATGACGGTCTTGCCCGTCTCCTCCCACAGGCGCACCAGCTCGGCCTGCAGGATGGTGCGGTTCTGCGCGTCGAGCGCCGCGAACGGCTCGTCCATCAACAGCATGCCCGGGTTGGTGACAAAGGCGCGCGCGATCGCCCCGCGCTGGCGCATGCCGCCTGAGAGCTGATGCGGATAGTGATTACGGAAACGCGTGAGACCGACGAGCTTGAGTGCGGCCTCGACGCGGTCGGCGATCTCGGAGGAAGCAACGCCGCGCGTCATCAGGCCGAAGCCGACGTTCTTGGCGACGCTCATCCAGGGAAACAGGCCGCTGTCCTGAAACACCATGGCGTTCTCGACCGGCCAGCCCTTGGCGTCGACGGTGATCGTGCCGCTGGTCTGCTTCTCGAGGCCGGCGAGGATGCGCAGCAGCGTGGATTTCCCGCAGCCCGACGGTCCGACGATGCAGACGAACTCGCCGCGTGCGATGTCGAGGCTGATGTC
>Ga0105245_10001114_pt1 | contig 24292 bp, 22 predicted proteins | sample KBSM54metaG_FD_81523 | JGI IMG/M metagenome (GOLD analysis project Ga0105245, IMG submission 81523) | Miscanthus rhizosphere microbial communities from Kellogg Biological Station, Michigan, USA - KBS M5-4 metaG | ecosystem: Host-associated > Plants > Roots > Rhizosphere > Soil | place...
AATTGTCCGAGGATGTCACGGTCGCGGTCAACCGCGGGCCCCTCACGTCGAACTCCGTCCGCATGGCACGTGAGGCCACCCTCGAAGGATTGGGCATCAGCTATCTGCCCCATTTTCTGGTCGAAGAGGGATGAGGCGACGGGCGCATTCACCTTCAGCTCGCCGCGCGGATGGGATGTCATGCCGGTGACGATCGTGTTCGCCTCGTTCACTTCATCGACGATGCGGGAACAGCGGACATACATTTCCCGGCCCGCCGGGGTCAGGGACACGGTGCGTGTCGTGCGGTCAAGGAGCTTGACGCCGAGGCTTGCCTCCAATCGCGCGATCTGCCGACTGACGGCCGCCTTGGAATAGCCCAAAGTTTTGGCGGCGGAGGAAAATCCGCCCGTGCTGACCACGGCGGCGAACGACATCATCGCGATGACATTGTTGATTTCGGGTTTATCTTCCATGCCTTTCCATCTCGTTTGTTTCCTTCGCTGTCAACAATCAGCGGCTTTCGAGGCGAGCGTCGCGCTTCTCGATCGCCTGCATTCGATTGTTTACTATTGACAACCATAGAGCCATAAATCAGGTAACTGTTGCTTACAGGAACTTTTTAGCCGTACGGCCGGGATCGCATTTTTCGACCTGCCCGACGCCCCAGCACCGAACAGGAGAGCCCGATGACGATCGACGCCGCCAAGCTTGCCCGGCAGGATCAGCAGTCCCAGTTTCACCCTTTCACCTCGATCGCGGATCTCGCGAAGGATGGGCCCACCGTGATGGTGAGCGGGCAGGGCGTTCGCGTGCGCGACGTCAATGGCCGCGAGTATCTGGACGGTATGGCAGGCCTCTGGTGCGTGAATCTGGGTTATGGCCGCCGCGAAATCGTGGAAGCGATCACGCGGCAGAGCGAGCGCCTGTCCTTTTTCCACACCTTCAATGGCATGACGACGGACGTGGTCGCCGAATGCGCGGACGCGCTGCTGAAGCGCGCGCCGGTGCCCATGTCGCGCGTCTTCTTCGGCGCCTCCGGCAGCGACGCCAATGAAACCCAGCTCAAGCTGATCTGGTATTACAATAATCTGCGCGGGAAGCCGGAAAAGAAGAAGATCATCGCGCGCTGGAACTCCTATCACGGATCGGGCGTGGCGACCGCCAGCCTCACCGGCCTGCCGGGCATGCACAATCTTTTCGACCTGCCAAAGGGCCCCATCCTGCACGTCAGCGCGCCCTATTATTACCGCAACGCGCCGGAGGGGATGAGCGAGCGCGATTATTCGCGGCACCTCGCCCGTGAACTCGAAGGCCTTATCGAGCGCGAGGGCGCGGACACCATCGCCGCCTTCTTCGCTGAGGCGGTGATGGGCGCCGGCGGCCTGATCCCACCGCCCGAAGGCTATTTCGACGAGATCGGGCCGATCTTGCGCAAGCATGATATCCTGCTGGTCGCTGACGAGGTGGTGAGCGGTTTCGGGCGCCTCGGCACATATTGGGGGGCTCAGACCTATGGCTTCGAGCCGGATCTCATCACCGCAGCCAAGGGAGTGACGAGCGGCTATTTCCCGATGTCGGTCTGCTTCATCTCGCCCAAGGTCTGGGATGTGATCGAAGGCGCGGCCGGGCAGACGGGTGTGTTCGGCCATGGCTATACCTATTCAGCGCATCCGGTGGGCGCAGCGGCGGCGCTCGCCGCGCTGAAGCTGATCGACGAGCTGGAGGTGGTCAACAACGTGGCCGATGTCGGCCCCTATCTCCTCAATGCCATGCGCGACCGCCTCGGACAGCATCCGCATGTCGGTGACATTCGCGGCAAGGGGCTGATGATCGGCATCGAACTGGCCAAGGATCGTGCCACCAGGGAATCCTTTCCACCGGCTAACCGGACCGGCCGGGAAATCCTGAAGGCGGCAGCGCAGCGCGGTCTGATTACCCGCGCGCTCGGCGACACCCTGGTTTTCGCGCCACCGCTCATCATCACGCGTGGCGAGGCGGACGAACTGGTCGACAAATTCGCCCTGTCGGTCGGCGATGTGCTGGGCTGATGCGGTATATGTGAAACCGCGCGATCACGAGAAAAGGGGACTTAATGGAAACGTCATCGCCGGTCGAAGGCCTGTCGCACTTCGCGACCCATGCGCCGCGGCTCAGCCGGGGCGGGCTGATCAGCGCCGTGATCATCGGCATCATCGGCGCGATGGTCATTTTCGTGACGCCCGGCTTTCTTGCGATCATCGCCGCCCAATCGGGACTTGATGACGCTCATCTGGGCTATGTCGCGGCCTGGGACATCAACGCCATGGCGGTCGCGATCGGGATCAGCGCTTTTCTGCTGACCCGGTGCGACTGGCGGGTTGCGGTCGGTGTGGCGATGGTCCTTGTCGCCCTCGGCAACGTCGGCACGGCGCTGGCCTCGGGCTATGCCGGCATCGCTGCAGCCCGGGTGGTGGCGGGCGCGGGCGAGGGAATCGCCATCGGCTTTTCCTTCGCCGCGCTCGGTCGTGCGCGCAATCCCGACCGGGCTTTTTCCATCTATCTCGTCTCGGGTGCGCTCGTCAGTTCGCTGATCCTTTTCGCCATCCCGTCAATGCTGGCCCAGGTTTCGCCACGTGCGATTTTCATTGCCAACGGCCTGCTCGCCCTGGTCGCCCTGGCCAGTCTGGTGCATTTCCCGGACGGGCGCGATGAGGACGATATTTTCGCGGCCCGAGCCCGGATCAACCGCAAGCTTGCCTTGTATGCGCTGGTCGCCGTGTTCCTCTATTTTTTCGCCACCGGCGCGATGTGGAGCTATCTCGAGCGGATCGGGGCGATGAACGGGCTCAGCCCTTCCGCCATCGCGCAGGGTCTTTCCCTTGGCACGCTGGCCGGTGTTGTCGGCGCCGGGCTGGCGGGCCTTGTTCCGCAGCGCTGGGGCCGCGCCCTTCCGCTGCTCGCCAGCGGCGTGATCTCCGTCGCCAGCTTCCAGATGCTGCTGGGGCATTTGCCGGCGAGCAGTTTCGTGCTGGCGGCGGTCCTGTTGCTCTTCGGCTGGAATTTCGCCCAGCCGCTGCTGTCAGGCATCTGCGCTGACGCAGATCGCTGCGGCCGTGTGGTCTGCGCGATGGGCGCGATCCAGACATTCGGCACCGGGCTTGGGCCGGCCGCCGCAGGTGCGACGCTGCATGACGGCGATTTCAGTACGGCGATCTGGTCGAGCTGCGCGATCCTGCTTCTGAGCCTCGGCATCATGGTGTTCGCCATTTCGCGCGCGCCTGGCCGCGCTGACGATTGAGGCCTGGCACCGCGTTCAAACCCGCGACCTGGCTGGCCATGATCACAGCTTCCGGGCGAATATTCACGAAGCGATGGCAGACCGGGCGAGGCTCACCTCGCCACGGTCGCTTGCATATTGTCCGTTTCGGCTGATGGATCCCAGCACAAGACCGGGATTACAGGAACACCGCGCGCGACAGGCCACCGTCGACCGCGATGGATTCTCCCGTGATGCCGCTGCCGGCGTTGGAGGCGAGCAGGATGATCGGATCGGCTACTTCGCCGACCTCGAGCATGCGTTTGACCGCCGCGGGGCCTGCGGCCTCCCGCTCGACGATCGCTTCGAAGGTGGTGCCTTCCTCGGCTGCCATCTCCGCAAACCATTCCTCGATATGTTCGGTGCGGGTAACGCCGGGATGGATGATGTTGACGGTGATGCCATCACGTCCGACCTCGTCCGACAAGGTCTTGGTGAAATGGACGAGCGCGGTGTTGCGCATCCCGCTCAGCGCCTCCGTGCAGCGCGCGGTCAGGCCGCCAACATTGACGATGCGGCCCCAGCCTGCCTTGCGCATATGGGGTACGCACGCCTTGCTCATACGGAAATAGCCGAAGAGCTTGGTGTTGAGGTCGAGCATGAGCGCGTCCTCATCGGCTTCCTCAATCGCGTTGCGCACCAGGCCGCCGGGCGCGGCAGCACAGTTGACGAGGATGTGAACGGTGCCGAACAGCGCGACCGTCTGGTCCACCAGCGCCTGCACGGAGGCCTTGCTGGTCGTATCGACCGCGATCGGGACCACCGTGCCGCCGGTCGCTGCCGCGATCTCGGCGGCGGCGGCCTCCAGCTTCGAAACCGTGCGCGCGGCGATCACCACCTTGGCGCCCGCCAGCGCAAGCTTGCGCGCTGTTTCCTTGCCGATGCCGACGCCGCCGCCGGTTACAATGGCGACCCTGTCCTTCAATCCCAATTCGATGACCATTCCGTCCTCCTTCACGATCCTGCGGTAAATTCGACGCCCGCGCCACCCAGGCCGGCCAGGTCGACCGAGACGCGGTCGCCCGGCGCCACGGCGGTGACGCCGGTGCAGGTCCCGCTGCTGATCAACTGCCCGGCCTCCAGCGCCATTTCCCGCTCCGCCAGCCAGTCGGCGAGCCAGACGACGGCGAGCAGGGGATTGCCCATCACCGCCGAGGTCGCTCCGCGCGTGATCGCATCGCCCGGCCCGCGAAGCGTCATCGCCATGTCGGCGAAGCGATCTTCCCAGCCCGTAGCGACCCTGTCTCCCACCAGCAGCCGGTCCGCCATGCAATTGTCGGCGACGAGCAGGCCGAGCGGCAGATCCGTCGATGCGAAACGCGAGGTGACCAGCTCGATGCCGACATGGAGTCCTGCCACCACGTTCGCCACCTGCGCGGGCGTGAAGGGACTGCCGGTGGGCGAGAGCCTCTCGCCGATCTCGAAGATCAGTTCGCCCTCGACATAGAACTCCCCCCGGCCGATCGCTGCGCGCTCAGGCGCGCGAACAATATCAGCTGGTGCGAGCTGCCCCGCCGCCGGGCTGTCGGCGCCCAGCGCCTTGCGAATGCCCTCTCCCGTCAGGCCGATCTTCCAGCCCGCCAGGGGCACGCCGCGTTCAGCGAAAAGTGCTTTCTGCAACCCATAGGCCTCGCCAAGCGGGACGTCCCACGCCGGCAAGGGGGCAGGGCAGCCCGTCAGACGCGCAGTGCCGAGCATCGATATGAGTGAACCCGTCACGAACCCGGACTCCTATGGCCTAGTTGATGATCGACGCCTTGGCCTTATTGTCTCTCTAGCGCAACAGATATTCATATAAAGTTTCTATTGTTCGAAAAATGGAGATAGGCTAGGGACCGATTCAAGGGGCACTGGCGCCAGCCCGGGCGCGTCGTGGGAAAGAGAGTCGAACATGCCGCAAGATGTCCATGCTATCGCCGCCAGGCTCGCTTCGGAGCTTTCGGCCGCGCCGCGCGGGCTGATCATCGACGGCCAACTTGTGCCCGCGGTTTCCGGTCGCACCTTCGCCACGATCAATCCCGCAACGGGCGAAGAGATCGCACAGGTGGCGCACGGGGGACGGGAGGATATCGCGCTGGCGGTCGCGGCTGCCCGGCGGGCGTTCGAGAATCCGACCTGGCGGCGGATGAGCGCGGTGGACCGTTCCAACCTTCTGCTCAAGCTCGCTGACCTGATCGAGCGCAACGCCGAGGAACTGGCGGTCCTCGAATGCATGGATAATGGCAAGCCGGCCAGCATGACGCGCTGGGTCGAGATCGAAGGATCGATCCGCACCTTCCGTTACTATGCGGGCTGGCCGACGAAATTCGGTGGGGAAACCTTGCCCGTCTCTCCGCGCAGTGGCGCACAGATCCTGAACTACACGACGCGCGAGCCGGTCGGCGTTGCCGGCCTGATCGTGCCGTGGAACTATCCGATGTCGATGGCGGCCTGGAAAGTCGCGCCGGCCCTGGCGGCTGGATGCACCGTGGTGCTCAAGCCCGCCGAGCAGACGCCCCTCACCGCGCTCCGCCTGGGCGAGCTCGCCCTGGAGGCCGGGATACCGGCGGGCGTGCTCAACGTGGTGCCGGGCTTTGGTGACGCGGGTGCCGCTCTGGTCGAGCATCCTGACGTCGACAAGGTGGCTTTCACCGGCTCAACCGAGGTCGGCAAGCTGATCGTGCGCGGGTCCACGGTCAACCTGAAGAAGGTCAGCCTGGAGTTGGGCGGCAAGTCGCCGCAGATCGTGCTGCCCGACGCCGATCTGGAGGCCGCTGCCGCATCGATCGCGAGCGGCATCTTCTTCAACCAGGGCCAGACCTGCACAGCCGGTTCGCGCCTCTACGCGCATGCGTCGATCCACGACAGGCTGCTGCAACTGGTTGCGGACCAGGCGGCGGCACTGAAGATCGGCAACGGCCTGGATTCGCAGACCACCTTCGGTCCGCTGGTTTCCGAAGAGCAATGGGACCGTGTCAGCAGCTATGTCGACATTGGCCGTGCCGAGGGCGCGGAGGTCGTGATCGGCGGCAAGCGCCCGGTCGGCCAGGACAAGGGATTCTTCTTCGAGCCGACTATCCTCGCGGGCGCGACCGCTTCCATGCGGGTGGTGCGGGAGGAGATTTTCGGCCCGGTGCTGAGCGCCTTGTCGTGGAGCGACCCGGACGATCTGGTGCGGCAGGCCAATGACAGCGAGTTCGGCCTTTCCGCCGGCATCTGGACCAATGACGTCAAGAGCGCCCATCGCCTGGCCGGTGCGGTGCGGGCGGGGACGGTCTGGGTCAACTGCTTCAACATGGTCGACAATGCGACGCCCTTTGGCGGGTTCAAGCAATCCGGCTGGGGCCGTGAGCACGGGCGGAACGCCATGGAACTCTACAGTGAAATCAAGAGCGTGTGGATCAACCTCAGCTGAGCGCTGGTCCATGGGGAAGATGAGGAAGGTTGAAATGAGCAACGAACGCACGCTTCTGGTCGCGACCGACGGCCAGGCGGTCATGCGCAGCCATGACGATGGCAAGAGCTGGTACAGGGTCAATGTCGGCCAGGACCTGGAATATGACGACCGGGTGCGCTGTCTGTTGATCGATCCGGCCGACCCGCGCGCCATCTTCGCGGGCGCCGAGCGCGGCCTGTTCCGCAGCAAGGATTGCGGTTCGCGCTGGGATCGTGTTGATTGCGCGCTTAATGACTATGCGGTCTGGAAGCTGGCGGCGAGCGAGAGCGATCCTTCGGTGATGTATGCCGGCACCGGATCGCCCACCCGCTCGATCCTGTTCCGGTCGCGCGATGGCGGTAAGAACTGGGAGCGTACGCCGCTCGAGATGCCCGAGCGTTGCGCCGGCGTCAGCCGTCCGCGCATGCTCGCCCTTGCCGTCGATCCCAATGATCCCAACGACGTGATGGCTGGCGTTGAGGAGGGCGGCTGCTTCCGGTCCCGCGATGGCGGCGATACCTGGGAGAGGCTGGATACGGACTGGGACGATTACCCCGGCAATTCCGACATTCACGACATCGTCATTCTGCCCGGCGAACCCAAGGTGATCCTGGTGCTGACAGTCCTGGCGCTCTATCGCTCGATCGACGACGGCAAATCCTGGACCCACACCAGCGCGCGCGAAAGCTGGGGCCTGCGCTACTCCCGCTGCCTGCAGCGCAAGCCGGGCAGCAACACCGAATTGGCGCTGGGTATCGGCGACGGGACGCCTGGAACCAAGGCGTCGGTGCTGATCTCCAGCGATGCCGGCCAGAGCTGGACCCACACACCGCTCTCGCTGCCGCCCAACAGCTGCATCTGGGCGTTCGGCGCCAATCACGCCGATCCTGATTTTCTGCTGACCGCCACAAAATTCGGCAATCTGTACCGGAGCAGCGATGGGGGGCATAGTTGGCAGAAGGAGTGGCGAGAGTTCAATGAGATAACCGATCTCACCTGGGTCGCCGGCGTGCCTCAGGATCAGGAGTTGCCCCATGTCACAGGCTGATGTCTCGCCCGTCAAGGTTGCGGCGATCGGACATGTCGTTCTGTTCGTGAAGGATCCGGAAGCCTCGGCGCGCTGGTATTGCGACATCCTCAACATGTCGATCAGCGCCCGCGCCGCCGAGGGCCCTTACAAGGGCGGCATTTTCCTGAGCTTCGGCGTGCATGACCATGATATCGCCCTGTTCAAGAACGACAGCGATGCCCCGAAGGGGCGAGAGTTCGAGCATGTGGGCTTCCGGCTCGGGGCCGGCAGTGCTGATAATCTGCGCCGGATCTATGCCTTCTTCCTCGACCGGGGTGTACGGATCCAGGAAGTGCTGGATCACGGCGTGTCCACCGGCATCTATTTCCTCGATCCGGACGGGCACATGCTCGAAGTGTTCCATCAGCGGGTGCCGGCCGAAAACGGCGCGGCGATCGCTGAATTGCGCGGCAATGAAGGGCAGGCCGATCCGGTCGTGCTCGATCCGTTGCGGGGCTGACCGCCACGACACTTTATCGAGCGCGCGTCGACGCCGACTGCCGGCCCGCGCGCCACTATCCGGAAGGGAAGATGAGATGAGCAGCAATCAAGGCCTTGGCGCGTTCAAGATTCGCAAATGGTTCAGCCAGATCGAGGAGATTTGCAGCGGCGAGACCGGCGCGGCCGCCGATGGCGAGCCGGTGTTCAAGTACATGATCGCGGCATGCGTGCAGAATCCCTATGCCGGCCGTTATGTCGATGACCTTGGCGCCTGGATCGAGGCGTCGCCCGCGATCGGTATTGAGATTGGCCGTCGCCTGAATGCATTGACCGGCGGTCGCCCGATCGAAAGCTATGGCAAGGCGATCCTGGTCGGTCTCGACGGCGAATATGAGCATGGCAATGCGCTGCTCACCAATCCGGCCGCCAATCCAGTCCGCGATTCGGTTGGCGGCGGTAAATCCTGGGTGCCTTCCTCGGGCAAGCGCGGGGTGCCCGGCACGATTCTCGACATCCCGCTCGCGCACAAGGACGCGCTCTATGTGCGTTCCCACTATGACACGATGAGCGTGTCGTTCGACGATGCGCCCAATCGCGACGAGGTGATCGTCTGCTGGGCCTTCGCGACGCGCGGCCGGCTCAACGCCCGTCTCGGCGGCCTCAAGGCATCGGACGTTCTCGGCGAGGATGGGCTGGTCTGACATGGCCAGTACGCCCGTGACCCAGCTGCCGCTTCGTCCTCCCGCCCCGGCGCTCAAGGCGCCGGACGAGCGCGAGAGCTTTATCCCGACGCGGGACGGCCTGTCTTTGCGGGTACGCGAATGGGGCAATCCCGACGGTCAACCGCTTGTGCTGCTGCACGGCTTGCGTGGCTATTCGGGAACCTGGCGCGGTCTTGCGGGTGCGCTCGGCGCGGACTGGCGCCTGATCGCGATTGATCAGCGCGGCCGCGGCGAGAGCAGCTGGGATCCGGGGCGCAATTATTACACCGACGCCTATCTGGCCGACCTGGAGGCGCTGGTCGATCAGCTGCCGCTCGGCCGGTTCACGCTGCTCGGACATTCCATGGGCGGGACCACTGCCTATGCTTATGCCGCACGCCATCCCGATCGGCTCGACGCGCTGATTATCGAAGACATCGCGCCCGGTTCGTCCGTAAGCGGCGCGGGTGCGGAACGGATCAAGGCGGAGATGGCCGCCCTGCCCGAGGACTTTGCCGACTGGGGCGCGGCGCGGGCCTATTGGCGCAACGCGCGGCCGAGCGTCGGCGAGGAGGCGCTGGAACAGCGTCTGGCGGAAAGCCTGGGCGAGACGCCTGACGGACGAGTGGGCTGGCGCTATGATGCCGCCGGGATCAGCCGCACGAGGCTGGAGCCGGATCCGGCCCGCATCGTGGATCTCTGGCCGGTGGTGGAAGCGATCCGCACCCCGGCGTTCGTGATCCGGGGCGGGAAGTCGGACTTTTGCCGGCTCGATACGGTGCTGGAGATGGAGCGGCGCAATCCCCGCTTCACCCATGCGACGGTGCCGATGGCAAGCCATTATGTCCATGACGATGCGGCGGACGTCTTTCATGCGCTGGTCGAAGGCTGGCTGGCGGGTGTCCGTTCCGGCGGGACTGCGGCGCGAGATCAGCGAAAGAGCCAGGGGTGATGGACAAGATGCAAGCCAAGCGTGGAAATGGTGCCGTCGCCCTGCTGAAGGCGCTGCGCACGGGCGGGGCGCGCATCTGCTTCGCCAATCCGGGCACGACCGAACTGACGCTGGTCGACGCGCTGGCCGAGGTGCCGGAAATCCGGTCAGTCCTCGCGCTGTTCGAAGGTGTGTGCACAGGTGCGGCGGACGGCTTTGCCCGCGTGTCGGGCGAAGTGCCGCTCACTCTGCTGCACCTGGGCCCAGGCTTTGCCAACGGCATCGCCAATCTCCACAATGCGCGCCGTGCCCATTCCGGGATCGTCAACCTGATCGGCGATCATGCGAGCTGGCACCTGCCCTATGATGCGCCGCTGACGTCCGACATCGAATCGCTCGCCGCGCCGGTATCCGTCGCAGTGATACGAATGCTCGACACGGCCCGGATCGGCGCCGATGCCATCGCCGCGCTCGAAGCCGCCGCCGGAACACCTGGCGGTCCTGTCACCATGATCGTGCCCACTGATATCGTCGACGCGAAGGTCGAAAGCGGCGCGGTTCCAACTCCGGCGCCATCGCGCCGCCGCGCGATCGATGCGGCGCGAATCGAGGAGGCCGCGGCGATCGCTGAAAAGGCGAGCGACCTGATCCTGTTGTTGGGGGGCGACGCCCTCGCCGAAGCCGGGCAGCGCGCCGCCGCCGCGATCGTCGCAAAGGTCGGTGGCCGCGTGCTGATGGAGCCCTATCCGGCGATCGTCGCGCTGGGCGGAGACCTTCCGCCGATCGAGCGCCAGGCCTATTTCCCCGACGACGTGATCCGCCAGATGGGGGATGCCCATGTGATCCTGGCCGGCGCGCGCGCGCCGATCAGCTATTTCGGCTATGAGGGTTTTCCGAGCCAGCTGGTTCGCGACGATCGCCTCTTCTGCCTCAGCGATCTGGAAGAAGATGGGATCGCGGCGCTCGAGGCGTTGGCGGCTCGCCTTGGTGCGGTGCCCGCCGAACCGGCTGAGGCTTGTTCAGCCGCGATGGAACCCGTGGCTCCGGATACGGCGCTCTCTGCCGAGATCGTCATTAGCTCGCTCCTCGAACGCCTACCGGAAGACGCGATCATCTCGCTCGAGGGTTCGACGCTTGGCGGCCCGTGGCTGCGCCAGGCACACCGCGCGCCGCGCCACCGCGTCATGACCAACACCGGCGGCGCGATCGGGCAGGGCCTGCCCTGCGCGGTCGGTGCCGCGCTTGCCGCGCCGGCGTCGCGCGTGGTCTCGCTCCAGTCGGACGGCAGCGGGCATTACACATTGCAGTCGCTTTGGACCATGGCGCGCGAAAAGCTGCCCGTGACGATCATTCTCGCCGCCAATCATCGCTACGGCATCCTCCAGACCGAGCTCAACCGCATGACCGCGCCGCTCGAGGATCCGGTGATCGCATCGCTGACCAGGCTCGACAATCCGCGCGCGGATTGGGTGGCACTCGCCGCAGGCTATGGCGTGGACGCCGTGCGCGTGACGAACGCGGGGGAGTTCAACGCGGCGCTGGAGCGCGGCCTCTCACTCGACGGACCGCTGCTCATTCAGGCGGAGCTGCCGTGACGGCGCCGCCTCGGGTTGCCATCGTCACCGGCGGCAGCGGCGGACTGGCCCCGGGGATCGCCCGCGTGCTCCTGGAGAAGGGCTATGCAGTCGTGCTTGTCGCCCGCGACGAAGCGCGCCTGCGACGGACGGCGGACGCCCTAAAAGACATTACCGCAGCGCCAGTCGACGCCGTTGCTTGCGACGTTACTCAGGCCACATCCGTGCGAGCCATGGTAACGGGAGTGCTTGAACGCTTCGGCCGGATCGATCTGCTGGTCAACGCGGCCGCCAGCAGCAACCCGATCGGCGGCGCGATTGAGGAGATCGATGTGGACGCGCTGATCGGTGATCTCGACACCAAGGTCGGTGGCTATCTGCGCTGCATTCGCGCCGTGGCGCCTGCCATGAAGCAGCAGGGCCATGGGCGGATCGTCAACATCGGTGGCCTGACCGGTCGTTCGAGCGATACGCTGAGCGGGCTGCGCAACGTAGCCGTATCCCATCTCACCAAAGTGATGGCGGACCAGCTCGGCCCCTTCGGGATCACCGTGAACGCAGTGCATCCCGGCATCACACGCACGCCTCATCTGGACGAACTCTTCGCAGAAATGGCGCGCGAAAAGGGGACGACCGGCACAGCGGTAGAGGCGGACTTCATCAGCCAGATTCCCACGCGGCGCCTGGTGCTTCCTGAAGATATCGGCGAAACCATCGCGTTTCTTGGCGGCGGGCGCGGCGACGCCGTCAATGGCGAGTCTATCACGGTCGATGGCGGTTATTCGCGCGGCATCTATTTGTGAGGTGAGACGATATGAGCGATCCGTCGCCCACCTCCGTCGGGCACGCGCTCACGTTGCGCGTACTCCGTGTAACAGTTTCGCAACCCCTATCCGCTTTGCGGTTCGCCGACCCGTGTTACGCGGAGAAGCCATATTGGCATTTCCGCCCGTCAGGGGCGGACGGAAAGCTCGGCATATGCCGAAGACGGCAATTTCCCGGAACGGTAGGACAATGAACCCATGACGAGAACTGGCTTCCGGAATACGGAAAGAACGAGCCGTCGGCTCCGGTCGCGCGGAGCGCCGACCATGGCTGCGCTGATATTCGCTACGGTATCGCTTCATGGCTGCAATTCCGCCCCCAAGACCAAATCGGAACCCGCCGTTTCGGACACCTACAAGCCGCCGTTCAAAACCGTGGCGTCCATCAAGGAATTGATGGATTCTACCGTCGATCCCGCAGCGGACGGGCTATGGGATTCGGTCGCGATCATCTCGAATGAAAAGGGTGTCGAGAAGCGCGAGCCGCGCACTGACGAAGAATGGCAGGCGGTACGCCGGCACGCCATCACACTGATCGAGTCCATGAATCTCGTCATGATGAATGGGCGCCACGCCGCACCTCCGGGAACCAGGCCGAAACTCGGTGAATTGTCGCCTGATCAGATCGAGGCGAAGATCGCCGCAAACCGGCCCGAGTTCGATCTGTTTGCCGATGGCGTGCGCGGCAAGGCGCTGGTGGCGCTGGATGCGATCGACCGCAAGGACACCAAGACACTGTTCAGCGTCGGCAGCGATATCGACCAGGCTTGCGAAGGTTGCCATGTCACGTTCTGGTACCCGGATTCCCAGCGCCCCGCCAATTGACGTTCGCGCGCGAGGGTTTCGGCCCGCGCTCGATTGAGTGAGCCTCGGCAGCCTGAGATCGATGGATTGCGACGCCCCGGCTTTCAAACCACCCTATTTCGACGCCGAACGTGACGCGTCATCAATGATGTAGCGCCAGCCGCCATCGGCCTGCTTGCGCATGACCTCGATCCCGCCGCCGGTCAGCTCCTGTTTGACGCCGTCGGGGCTATCGAAGTTCATGCGCCAATGGTTGGTTGTCAGGGCTATGTCCTGATAGAGGACGTGCCGACGGTCGCCGAGGACGATCTGCGGTTTCAACGCCAACAGTTCGACGAAGTCTTCGCGCACCCGCGCCTTGCCGATCATCAGCTTGCCATCGGGATTCACGTAGGTGACATCGTCGAAGTAGAGATCGACCAGGCCTTCGAGATCTCCCATGTTGAACCGTACCTGCCACGCGTCATAGAGCTTATCGATATCAGTGACCGGAGCGACGCGGCGCGAAGGCGCGGCGACTGTCGCTCTCGCCGCACCGCCGACGCCCGCCGCCAGCGTCCCTGCCGCCATTACGCGCAGGAAGCTCGCGCGCGTCATGCAGCGCAGCGCTGCGTCAGACGGGTCGAACAAGCGCCCTTCGCCTCGGTATGCGCTCTGCCAGGCCTTGCGAATGGATCCGATCACAGCTTGCTCCTCTGATCACGCATGATGGCCATATGAAGCGGCCATCAAGCTATTGTGCTACCCTTGAGCTTGCGAGCGGATAAGCTGCCCGTCCATTTCATCTTCGGCCGAAAACCCATTTGTTTCGGCCTTGGTCTGAGCTGCCGCGCGATCGACCGGGACGGGTGCACATGGCGGGCAGCCGTGGTTTCATGCGTCCCCAACCGCGCAGAACGCGCGATCGAAATAGACCAGGCCCCGCATACGCGTTCCGATCCGGACCTTGACGACATGACCGACGAACAGGCTGTGCGTGCCGACATTGATGATCTGATCCAGCGTGCAGTCGAGGCTGGCCAGCGTATCCTTCAGGATCGGGGCCCCGGTTTCCAGCGTGTCCCACAGCTGCGGCTCACCGAACGGATCGGCCTGCGACGCGCCGGAAAAGGCGCCGACCAGCGGTTGCTGTTCATGGCTCAGCACATTGACCGAAAAAACGCCGTTCTGCTTGATCATGGCATTGCTGCGCGTCGATCGGTTGACGCAGACCAGCAGATTGGGCGGGTCATCGGTGATGCTGGTTACCGCTGTCGCGGCGAGGCCGCGCCGTCCGGCCGGACCATCGGTCGTCACCAGCGTCACGGCACTGGCGAGACGTGCCATGGCCGAACGGAATGTCGGTGCTTCGCTCACGTCCATGCCGGTGTCCCCCATGCTGGCCCCTTGGGCGCGGCATTGCGTGCTGAACGCATTGCGGCTCCAGGCCGGCGGCGCTCTGACTCGGAGTTTTCAGCCAAGTGTTACGCCCATCCAGCCAGGAGGTATTGCACAGTTTACAGTGAATGGCAATATTGGCGCATTGTTGCAAAAACAGAACAGTTATGGAATGGGAATCAGTGTGGAATCGAGAGGCGCGCGCGGTGGCGTATCGAGGGAGTCACGCCTCCAGAATACCCCATCGAAGCGCGACACGAGCATGCCGACCTTGCCGTTGGACAGGCAGAGGAAGAACTATTTTCAATTGTTGCTAATGTGCAAAAATTAAAGCAATACGCGTTGCACTGTTGCGCTTTCAGTGACTTTCCGCGAGGACTCTGGTGACACGGTGCAAAGGCCGCGATTCGATCAGTGGCAGGATGGAGGTTTAAATGACCACCCAGCTTTTCCAGGTGGCGCAGCGCGATCAGCGTAGCCAGTTTCATCCGCTTGTTGCCGACGGCGTCGAAGCCGAAACCGCCGATGAAATCCTGGCGGGTACGATGCCGGGGCCAGCCCAGGTCGCGCGAATGATCGATGTCATGGCTTGGGCGAAGAACGCGGCGATCGCCGGACAGTCACCGACTCTCAATGGCTGCTGTTCGCGCGGCATCTTTCTGTGAAGGGATAGGCGATGCAATCCGAAACCGGCCCGGCAATGCTCAAATACCCGCTGTCGATGCGCCTGCTGCACTGGGCGCGAGCAGCCATTATCCTCGGCCTGATCAGCTCGGGCTGGTATATGACCGGCCTGCCGGAATCGACGCCCGCGGCAACTTCCGACATATTTTACCATAATCACAAACAGTTCGGCGTGCTGGTCTGGTTGCTGGCGGTGGTCCATCTGACGATCCGCTGGCGCAACCGCCGCGTGCTGCCGCACGCCCCGCAATCGCTTTCGCCCTGGGAAAAGACCTTGTCTCACCTGGTGCATCGCCTGATCATCGCCCTGACGCTGATCACGCCGCTGCTCGGCTATTCGATGTCGTCAAGTTTCACCCAGAGCGACGGCGTGCCGTTCTTCTTCGGCGACCTGCCCGAAGTGCTGCCCAAGAACGACGATGCGTTCAAGATCCTCGACACGCTTCACGGCTACAGCGCCTATCTGCTGCTCGGCCTGATCGTGCTGCACGTGGCCGGGGCGGCCAAGCACCGCTTCATGGACAAGGGCGGCGACACGGATGTCCTGCCGCGGATGCTGTGACCCGGCTCCTTTCCATCCCGAGGACCTGAGCAATGACTGACTCCGCCCTGCAGCTGCTGCGGCTCGAATATCTCGATGATGCCGGGTTGAAGGTAACCAACCCGGCCGACGGCAGCCTGGTTGCGACCATTCGGCGCTACGATGTTTCCGGGCTTACCGAAATCATCGAATCTGCCGAACGCGCCCGGCATGGCTGGGCCGCGCGCACCGCCAAGGAACGCAGCGACGTGCTGCGCGCCTGGTACAACCTGATCTGCGAAAATGCCGAGGGCCTGGCCCGATTGATGACGCTGGAAAGCGGCAAGCCGCTCGACGAGGCGCGGGGCGAGGTCAAATATGGCGCGGCCTTCATCGAATGGTTTTCCGAAGAGGCGCGCCGCGCTTATGGTGAGGTGATCCCGTCTCATGCCGCGGGCAAGCGGATCGTGACCCTGCGTCAGCCGGTCGGCACCTGCGCGGCGATCACCCCGTGGAATTTCCCGCTGGCGATGATCACGCGCAAGGTGGGCCCGGCGCTCGCGGCGGGCTGTTCGATCGTGGTCAAGCCGGCCGAATACACCCAGCTGTCCGCGCTGGCGCTGGAAAATCTGGCGCATCAGGCGGGGGTTCCGCGCGATCTGTTCCGGGTTGCCCCGGCCGTCCGGTCGTCGGACGCCGGCGATCTGTTCTGCAGTCATCCGATGATCCGCAAGATCAGCTTCACCGGTTCGACCCAGGTCGGCAAGGTGATCATGGCCAAGGCAGCCGGGCAGGTGAAGCGGCTCAGCCTCGAACTAGGCGGCAATGCGCCCTTCATCGTGTTCGACGATGCCGATCTCGACAAGGCGATCGACGGGGCCATGGCCTCGCGCTTTCGCAACGCCGGCCAGACCTGTGTCTGCGCTAACCGGTTCCTTGTGCAGGAGGGCGTCCATGACGCCTTCGTCGAAAAGCTCGCGGCGCGGGTCGCGGCCCTGAACATGGGCGAGGGCCTTGCCAATCCCTCGGGCATGGGGCCGCTGATCGCCAGTTCCGAAGTCACCCGCGTGGCCGATCTGGTCAAGCTTGCCGAATCCCAGGGCGCAGTGCGCGTCGGCACACCCCCGGCGACGCCCGTCACAGGCGCCTTCCACCCGCCGGTGGTGCTGGCGGGGGTGACCACGGCCATGACCATCGCGCACGAGGAAATCTTTGGCCCGGTTGCTCAGGTTATCCGCTTCCGCGACGAGGCCGAAGCCCTGCGCATCGCCAATGACACGCCGTTTGGCCTGGCGGCCTATGTCTACACCGTCGACGCGGCACGCCAGTGGCGGGTCATGGAGGGGCTGGAATATGGCATGGTCGGGGTCAATGACGGGCTGATCTCGACTGAAGTCGCGCCGTTCGGCGGAGTCAAGGAATCGGGCTTCGGCCGCGAGGGCTCAAGCCATGGCCTGGCGGATTACATGAACGTCAAATACTGCCTGATCGGTGGTCTCTGACAGGCAGTCCGGCCGGGAGAGCGCGACAATGGATGATGACCGCTTCGAAAAGGGCCTGGCAATCCGCAAGGAGGTGCTGGGCGACGAGTACGTCACCCGCTCGCTGGAGCGGGCCGACGATTTTACCCGGCCGATGCAGGAGCTTTCCACCGCCTATTGCTGGGGTGAGATATGGTCGCGCGAGGGGCTGTCGCGGCGCGACCGCAGCCTGCTCAATCTTGCCATGATCAGTGCCCTGAACCGGCCGCACGAGCTCAAGCTGCACGTCAAGGCGGCGCTGCGCAACGGTCTGACCCGCGAAGAGATCCGTGAGGCCCTGCTGCAAGTGGCGGTCTATTGCGGCGTGCCGGCCGGAATGGATTCAACCCGCATCGCGCGCGATGCAATCGCCGAGTTTGAGGCCGAGCTGGCCGAAAAGGCAGGTTAGCTTTTTCGCCGCCGCCATCGGTGCGGTGGGCAGGCGCAAAGCCGCAAAGGCAAGGGCTGTTCCTCGGGTTGGAGCGGTACATTTGGCGCAGTTTGGAGCCCGGCTGGCCGAAATTGCAGCGTATCGGACCATCCGGGCAATTCTGTCTGCGGCCAGCCGTGTCATTCTAAGTCTGAAATAAAAACTTCACAGGGATCTGCATCGGGCACGGGCGCTCGGTTGGGGGATTTGTCGTAATTTCTGCCGCCGGGCAGTGACACCCGCCAGACCGATCATCCGTCGACGCTGCGGTGAGGCAAATTGCTTCGGAGATAGCAATTGAGCAGTCCGGCGCGGTTCCAGAGCGTGGTCGTAAAGGTGCATCGCTACCTCGGGCTGTCCCTTGCCTTTTTTCTGATCCTCATTGCCGGCACGGGCAGCATCATCGCCTTTTATGACGATCTCGAGCGCACCCTCAATGCGCACATGCGTGTCGTGACGCCGCAGGCGAAAGGCTGGACTCTGCACGATGCCCTGGTGATCCGCGCGCGCCTGGAAGCGCAGGATCCACGATCGCGCGTCTTCTCACTGCAGTTCCCGCAACAGCCGGACGAATCCCTGTTTTCCAGGGTCAATCCTGCGATCGACCCACATACGGGCAAGGCTTACGACATCGGTTACGATGAGGTGTTCGCCAATCCTTATACCGGGGAGCGGCTTGGGCAGCGATTGATTGGTGCCGCCACGCCGCACCCGGCAGGTTTCCCCTCGTTCATCTATTATCTGCATTACGCGCTGATTTTCCCGCTTGGACTGGGAATTCTGCTGATCGGCATCCTGGGCCTGGTCTGGGCGTTCGAATGCCTGACCGGCCTTTACCTGACGCTTCCGCCCAGAGTGAAACAGCGCAAGGATGGCACCAGGCCGCGACCGTTCCATCGACGCTGGGCAACCTCGTGGAAAGTCAGTCGAGGGGGTAATTCCAACCGTCTCGTCCTGGATCTGCATCGCGCCCCGGGGCTGTGGTTGTGGCTGCTGCTGCTGACCTTTGCGGTCACCGGCTTCGCGCTCAATCTGGGCGGTTATTACGCGCGCTTCGTCAAAACATTCGCGGCCTATGAACATTTTCAGGAATTGCCGCCGCGCGCGCCGTTGGCGCAGCCGCTCCTCGATCCGCCGGTCGACTGGTTCAGGGCCGCCGAACTCGGGCAGCGCTATTTTGCCGAACAGGCCAGGATCGACGGCTTTGCCGTCGGGAAGCCCGCCGCGATCGAGTACCGGGAAGATCTGGGTGTCTATTTCTTCCTGATGCACACCTCGCGCGACCTCCTCGACGCGCAAGGCAACCCGACCGAGACGGATTCGCCCGCGACTGCCGCAACGATCGTGATCGATGCGCGCAATGGACGGTTCATGGGCTTGCAACTGCCAACCGGACAGCGGGCCGGAAACACAGTGACCAGCTGGCTGGTGGCACTGCACGTCACCGCGATCGGGGGGCGCCCCTGGCAGATCGGCGTCGCCGCATTCGGCCTTCTGGTGGTCGGCATTTCCGGGACCGGCGTCCTGCTCTGGTGGCGCCGGCGCAAGACGCGCCGGCCACAGGCAACAGCGGCGCGCGGCGCCTCGAATTTCGATCGCCGAACCGGTCGGTCGCAACTTCCACCCATCGTCAAGACCAACATGTGAAGGGGATCACGCCATGACGAATTCTGCCAGAAGCGCTCTGAGACTATCCTGCGTACCATTGTCGGGCGCGCTCCTCCTTGCGCTGACCGCAGCGCCCGCAGCCGCTCAGGCGCAGGCGACAGGCGACGAAGGGGCGGCGGACAACGACATTGTCGTGACCGCCCAGAAGCGCGAAGATCGTCTGAAGGACGTGCCGTTGCCGGTGACGGCGGTCGGCAGCGCCGACCTCCTGGCGCATAACCAGACCAGGGCGCAGGAATTTTTCGCAAGCGTTCCGGGCGTGAACCTGCAGTTCCAGAACAACCGGGCCCAGCTCGCGATCCGCGGCATTTCGGCAGGGCCGGTCAGCGGCAATCCGGTGGTTGGCTTCACGATCGATGACGTGCCCTATGGCGCGTCCACCGGCCAGGGCGGCCTGTTCGGTGCGGCGCCTGACCTGGATCCGTCGGAACTGCAGCGGATCGAAGTGCTGCGCGGGCCGCAGGGCACGCTTTACGGCGCTGCCAGCATGGGCGGTCTGGTCAAATATGTAACCGTCGATCCCGACTTGACCAAGGTCAGCGGCTCTATCGCCGGCGGGGTAAGCTCGATCCACGAAAGCGACTCTGTGGGCTACAATCTGCGCGGTGCGCTCAACGTGCCGGTGGCTGATAACCTGGCGATCCGCGCCAGCGCCTTCACCCGCAAGGAGGCCGGCTACATCGACAACATCCGTACGGGTGAGAAGGACGTCAACTCCTCGCGCGTCAGCGGGGGGCGGCTTTCGGTGCTGTGGAAGCCCTCGAGTTCGTTCTCGCTCAAGCTCGGCGCCCTTTACCAGGCGCGTGACATCTTTGGCTCGCCCAATGTCGATTCGACGACGGGTTCATACTATCGGCAGACCGATCAGATCGGGTCCGGACGCAGTCGGTCCGACATGCAAATGTACAGTGCGACGATCAATGCCGATCTTGGCGGCGTGGCCCTGACATCAGTTTCGGCTTACTCACGCGCCACCAATTACGATTATCTGGACTTTACCGCATCGCCGCTGGTCGGCTTCCTTTTCCCCACGGTGTTCCCAGGGGTCGACCCCATCGGGGACATCTTCTTTCAGGGCTACAACGTAAAGAAGTTTTCGCATGAGACCCGGCTGGCGGGATCGGTAGGCGACAAGCTCGATTGGATCGTGGGCGGAGCTTACACCCATGAAGACGCCAGATATGACCTCGACAACTATGCGACAAATCCCGCCAATGGAGCCTCGCTTGGCGACGTGGTGGTCTGGCACGACACGATCAAGTATAAGGAATATGCCGTCTTTGGTAACCTCACGGCCAAGCTTTCCGATCGGTTCGATGTGCAGTTCGGCGGGCGATACAGCCACAACGAACAACAGATGTTCCACCATGAATGGTTTCAGGGGCTGCCATTTCCGGCCGACCCATTCGAGGCGACCAATGATCCCAAGGCCAGCGGCAGTGCCTTTACCTACCAGATCTCGCCTCGCTTCAGGCCGACACCCGATCACATGATCTATGCGCGCGTCGCCTCGGGTTACCGGCCCGGCGGCACCAATCCGGTCTGCGGCCCGCTGGCACTGCCGTCCTCGGTGCCGTGCCAATTCAAGCCGGACAAGACGGTGAACTACGAAGTGGGTGCCAAGGGCGATCTGCTGGGCGGGGCGTTGTCCTATGACGTGTCGCTGTTCCACATCGACTGGAAAGACATCCAGATCGTCCAGGTCCTCGATGTCTTCACCTTTAACGGCAACGCGGGCAAGGCGCGTAGCCGTGGTTTCGAGATTTCGCTTGTAGCAAAGCCCATCGATCGACTGACCATCAAGGGTTGGTGGTCCTATGTCGATGCGACCCTGCGCGAAGAGTTTGTCGATGCAAGCTTTTATGCCGCCCAGGGTGACAGGCTACCCTATTCCAGCAAGAATTCCGGTCGCTTCTCCTTCGACTACAAGGTCCCGCTTGCGAGCAAGGCTGAGCTCTCGTTCGGGGCATCGGCAACCTATGTCGGCGAACGCAAGGGTGAGTTCGTGCCCACTCAGGCCGAGGCGCCGCTACGCCAGAGCTATCCAGGTTATGTCGAGTTCGGCCTCACTGCGGGGCTCGAAGTTGGCAACTGGAATCTCAACCTCTTCGTCCAGAACCTGACCAACACGCATGGCGTGATCGGGGGCGGCTACTGGAATCAGACCAGCTACAATGCGAACTTGTTCAACTATGCCCAGCCCCGAACGATCGGGCTGAATGCCGAATTCAAGTTCTGATCGGGCACGCCAGCGGGGACGGAATCGTGCCGGCTGCCGTGAAATAATGGCTCAGGCGGCGGCGGATCATATGCGCCGCCGCCTGTCGCGTTCTGCCGATCGCTGTCGATTAGACGGTATCGATCCTTTAGCGGGCTCAGGCATTGGTGGCCGGTCCTGGACGGAACGACGTCGAGTCGCTGATCCGGCCCGAGGCGGGCCTGAAATCTTATCCAGCGATGAGAATGAGCCGCACCATTTTGATGGCCGCTCTATGACGGTTTGGCGCGATGTTGAATCGGGGCTGAGTCGGAACGGCTCGCAGGAGAGCGCGTGTTGGAGAAGTCAGACGGACGCTGACATTTCCGACAGCCAGAGTCCCGCCCGCCGCGGGCGGTGGGAACAGCATAAAGCGTCGTCGTCTCGCGTTGAATCGATGCGGCAGCCCCATGTGGTTCAGGTTTGACCCATGGTGCTCCATCGCCCCGAGACCGGCGTTGGAGGCTCAACTGTACCGGTATCGTACCGTTGCATCACTTGGAGCAACGCACCCAGGCTGTAGTCGGCATTGCAAGATCATACCCACAGAGGGAAACTTCCGATGTCTATCGCAACCTTTGGTGACTGGCTTTATGCCACCCCGGTCTCGACCGCGATCAGGGAAACGACCTGGATCATTCCCAATGTCCAGGCCATTCACATCCTCGCGATAGCGATAGTGATCGGTTCGGCGCTGGCCACCGAACTGCGCTTCGCAGGGGTCTTCGCCACTGACCGCCAGCCGACCGACATGCTGCGCCGCTATCTGCCGTGGATGCGCCGCGCGCTACTTGTCCTGCTGCTCACGGGCTTGATTCTTCTCGTCGCGGAACCCGGTCGTACCCTGGGCAACGCTGTTTTCTGGACCAAGATGGCACTGGTCGCCGGGGCCAGCCTGGTGACCTTGCAGGCGCGCAAGGCGCTGCTCCGCGACGCCGTCACGGTTGAGGGTGGCCCCGCCCTTGAAGCGTCGCGCCCGCTGGCCTGGCTGATGGTGCTGATCTGGTGCGCCATCATCTTCTGCGGCCGCTTCATCGCCTACACCTGATCCGCTCGTCCGCGGCACAGGCCGCGCTTCTCCACTATCCGGGAAAACCCAGCCATGAGCATCGAGACAACACTCCAGCAGATCTACGATCTGCCCCTGTCCAGCTTGATCCGCGAGAACGTCAACGCCTTTCCGGTCATCGAATCGCTACACGTCCTGGCGGTCGCACTCGTCTTCGGGACGATCCTGATCGTCGACCTGCGGCTGCTGGGCTTGGCCGCCCACCGCCCTGGCGTGAGGCGCCTGATTGCCGAATTGCTGCCCTTCACCTGGGCCGCCTTTGCCCTTGCGGTGGTGACCGGCAGTCTGATGTTCATGTCCAACGCGCTCGCCTATGCCGCGAACACTGAGTTCCGGCTCAAGCTGGTGGCGCTCGCCCTGGCCGGTCTCAACATGGCGTGGTTCCATTCGACCGCTTATCGCCGGATCGACCGGTGGGACGAAGTCCTGCCACCGCCGGCGACCGCGCGTACCGCCGGGCTGCTGTCGCTGTTGACGTGGATCACCGTCATCTTCCTGGGACGGTGGATCGGCTTCACGCTCGAAGTCGTGTTTTGACTCCGCGATGCGCGACAGCGGGCGAAGGGGCGCTGCCTTGATGTGGCGGGGCAAGGGGCTGGCGTTGCTGTGCACGGCGCTGAGCCTGGTCCAACCGGTCGCGGCGGAGGTGCCGGCGCTGCCGACGGTAACGCCGGTACCACCCTCATCTCAGCCGCCGCTTTCATCGGCGACGCGACCGGGACCCGAGTACAGCGACCTCGCCAAGGCCGGCTATGTCGAGGCGGAATATTACCTGTCGGGAGTCGGTCCCGCGATCACCGCCACGGGCAAGACTCTGTTCGAGGCCCCCTATATCACCCGCATCCTGGTGCGCCGCCCTGCCGATCCGGCCAGGTTCAACGGCACGGTGATCATCGAACCGTTCAGCTGGTTCGGGGAGCGCGGCGCCGGCTGGATTCTCACGCGCGACTATCTGTTGCGCAAGGGCTATGCCTATGTCGGCTATACGCTCAACATCAACGCCCCGCGCGACGACCCCAAATTCCCGGATTCGAAAGGAAAGGAGGGGGCGGACGATCCGAACCGGCTATACAAGCCGATCGTCAATTTCGATTTCATGCGCCGCTTTGATTACGCGCGCTATGCGCCGCTTGGCAGCTATTATGACCCTGTGCGGTTTACGCGCGGTGGTGCTCCGGATCCCTTCGTGCCGCAATCGCAGGCGATCGGCGCGCAGCTGGCCCGGCTGCTCAAGTCCAATGATCCGGCGGGGCCGATGGGAACGCTTCGCGTCGAGCGGGTCTATGTCAACAGCTGGGCCGTGACTGCCCAGATATGGATGGATTACCTCGACCAGGGCCGTCACCAGAGCTGGCGCATGCCCGACGGCGGCCCACTGATCGATGCCTATATGACCGGGAAGATGTCATTCGGCGAGGTCGGCGGCGATGTGGTGCGCGTGCCGCGCAAGATGCCCGACGGAGTGCCCTTCGTCACCGTCTACAGCGAGTCAGAAGCGATGCATGACGCGATCGAAGGGATTGCGCTGCCGCCCGACAGCAACCGGCCGATGCTGCGCTACTACGAGGTGACCGGGATGCCGCACCTGCGCCTGGCGGATCTTGGTACGCAGCATCGCGAACTGTTTGCCGCTGATGTCGGCAAGGCGAACGATCCGCGCTGCACAATCCTTTACGACGAGCCGGTGGAAGTCGTCTCGAGCGCCCTGCTCGATGCGATGGATAGCTGGGT